>Ga0172371_10011029_pt1 | contig 12099 bp, 8 predicted proteins | sample Lak12m_FD_114543 | JGI IMG/M metagenome (GOLD analysis project Ga0172371, IMG submission 114543) | Freshwater microbial communities from Kabuno Bay, South-Kivu, Congo - kab_022012_12m | ecosystem: Environmental > Aquatic > Freshwater > Lake | place: Democratic Republic of the Congo: South-Kivu...
GACGAAATGCCACAAAAAATTCCTTCCTTCCTGGCTAACTTCATACAATATTCCGCCGCCTCTTCGTCAGTAACTGTTTCGATATCGTCAATAACTTTCTTATCGATAATCTTGGGAATAAAACCTGCTCCTATCCCAAGTATGAAATGCTCCCCAATTTTTCCCTTGGATAATGAGGCACAATTGGCTGGTTCAACCGCTACTATTTTTATCTTGGGTAAAAAAGATTTTAATACATGTCCCACTCCTGTAATTGTTCCGCCCGATCCAACTGCAGAGACAACCGCGTCAATCTCTGATCCGAACTCGCTTAATATTTCAATAGCAGTAGTCTTCTCGTGAATTTTCGGATTAGAGCTATTCTCAAATTGATGAGGCATAAAGGAATCTGGTGTTTGTTTCACTAATTCTTTCGCTTTTTCTATCGATTCCTCGTAATCGCCTTCTATGGGGGTTTGAATCAATTCTGCCCCGAGAGCTTCCATGATCTTTTTTTTGCCCAAAGGAATTACTCCCTCTGGGGCGACTAGAATGCATTTCAAACCCTCTAAAGCACACACCATTGCTAAGCCGATGCCGGTGTTGCCGCTGGTACATTCAATTATAGTCGATCCTTTTCTAATAATTCCTTTATCAAGAGCTTTTTTGATCATTTCCGATGCAGCTCTGTCTTTAACGCTCCCCGAGGGATTATAAAACTCAAGTTTACCGAAGAGATTAATATTTTGATAAGGATTGATTTTATTTAATTGAACCACGGGCGTGTTTCCGATCAGACCGAGAACGTTTACGGGAATATGACTGAGCGGGCTTCCAATTTTTTGATCTTTGATTTTTGAGAAAATAACTTCGTCGAAGTACTTCCCTTCAATGAAAAGTTCTTCTTTTAAAATTCCCTCTAGTTTATAACCCATTTTTTTTGCCAAATTGATCATTGGCTTATTTAACATGGAGGTATGTAATCGGCATTTTCTTAGTTTCAAATGTTCAAAAATATATTTATCGGCCAATAACATAATTTCCCGGCCAATTCCTCTTCCTCGGTAATTTTCATCTCCGATTGCAATTTCCAGCAAGCACTTTCTCGAAATAAAATCAATTTCTCTTATTTCTAATATTCCGATTGGTTTGTCATCTTTCAAATCATAGACTACAAATCCCACATTGCTGTTACTGGAATTCAAATTTTTTATAGCATTATCCATTTTTTCCTTTGTGTGGGGTAAAAAATGTACGAAGTGTTGGTTTACCTCTGGATTATTTATCCATTCAGCGATTAATTGCGAGTGTGCTTTCGTGTAATGAGAAAATCCGAGAGTTTTCGATTTTAAAAAATATTGAGGTTTATAATCCATAAAGTTATTTCAAGTTACAATGAAGCGCTTTTCCTTAATGGTTGACAATTTTTACATATTTTTAAGTATTTATTGTGGGCAAAAATTCTCCTGATCCTCCTTATTTTCGTTCCATTCCAGATTGAGTAAAAAGAATTATTAAGAATATTCCCGCAACTATATCTTAAATCTTGAATCCAGACGCAAGGAAGCACAAACCCATCCCAAGTAATTATCGGATATAAATTAAAAGGGAAAGCGCAGGAGAAATTTTTCAAAGGATCAATATTCGCCGACCCAGCTTTAACTTCATTAATATTGGGATATTGAACCGGAAATTCCAATTTTTTTGAAAGAGCCTTGGCTTTAATAAGTTCAGATCGGATATGTTCATAAGGTAATTTCCATTTTTTTAAATCATAACCCCATAGAGGATTAATTGTTTTGATTGGTCCCACAAAATCTACCCCCAAATCATGACTCCATTTAATAAAATCGGATAATTGGCCAATATTTTCTTCCTGGATTATGTATGAAGTTCCAATTCTTAGTTTTGTCTTACTTTTGTTTCTTGCTTTGACCAATTTTAGAATGTTTTGTTTCAATCTTGCGATAGGGTAATTGGAAGTGTGTATTAATTCATAAGTTTTTTGTTTATTTGTATCAATTGATATCTCTATATCATCTAAATTACATTTTATGCATGCATCAATAATTTTTTTGTTAAGATATGTTCCATTAGTATGAAATCCTATTCCAATATCAGGTTTATGCAAACGAATTTTTTCTAATATTTTTGGAAAATCTGGATGAGCTAAGGGTTCCCCGAACCCATTAATTCCTATGAATTTAACAGTTTTAGGAATTTTTGAAAGAATCAGCTCCAAATTTTCAATTGAGAGGAATCCCATTTCTCTTTTTGATGTTTGATGATGCCTTTGGCATTTTAGGCAGGAGAAATTACAGAAATTAGTTGGTTCGATAATAATTATTTCAGGCAAACTCAGCATGAAACCACTGAATCTCAACAAATTGAATTTAGAAATGTCAATTCTTTTAAGAATTTTATTCAGCATTTTACTAATTATCCACAGTTAATTTTTCTTCGTGCAAGCAACATGTCACATTGCTTAAATAAAGAAAGATGGGGACGACTTTGGCTGGTCGTCCCGCTAAAACTCAGGTCTAGGCCGTAACAAAGTTTATTACCTTGCCCGGTACAAAAATCACTTTCTTAATCTCCTTTCCCTCCAAGGGAATGTGCTTCATTGCTTCTTCCTGGACAAGAGAGGAATCAGAGGCCCAAGATTTATTCATCGTTACAATCTTCTTCAACTTCCCGTTTACTTGGATGATAATTTTCTGGTAATCCTCTTCACAGAGGGATTCTTCCCATTGTGGCCATTTGGCATTGAGAACACTGCTTTCGTTCCCGAGGCCTTCCCAGATTTCTTCCGCGATATGGGGAGAGAAAACAGATAATAACAAGGTTAGCACTTCTAGGGCTTCACTGGCGACAACATGGTTTGGATTACTGCTCAAATATGGTTCTAGCAGGTTTATCCATTCCATTATTCCCGAAATCGCCGTGTGGAAATGAAAATTCCCCTCGATATTCTGAGTCACATTCCGGATGCATCGATGAGTAATCGATCTCATTTTCAAGTCTTCTTTCGCAAGACGCTTTTTCTTAATCCGCGATCCCCAGTCTTTTTGAAAGAAAGGCTTGATCAATTGGAAAATATCGAAAACTCTTACGAGCATGCGCCGGCAACCGACCACCCCTTTATCGTTCCACTCCACTTCTTGTTCCGGTGGGCCAAGGAACAAAATATAAAGTCGCAGAGCGTCAACCCCAAAGCTTTCCATAAGCTCGACCGGATCAATCACGTTGCCCCTCGACTTTGACATTTTTTTGCCTTGGTAACAAATCATCCCTTGAGTGAAGAGTTTTTTGAATGGCTCGTTGGTGCTACTAACTCCTATATCAAAGAGAAACTTGGAAACGAAGCGGGCGTAAATCAAATGGACTGTTGCATGTTCTACGCCGCCAACGTATTGATCGACAGGCATCCAATATTTCTCTTCTTCAGAATCAACCAGTCCATCTTCACATTGAGGGTTGATGAACCGGTAATAGTACCATGAAGAGAACACAAAAGTATCAGCCGTGTTGACATCCCTCTTCGCTTTACCTCCACAAACAGGACATCGCGTATTCACAAATTCCGCGTCTCTGGCTAGAGGAGGGGGCCAACCTGGAGAAAAATCAACGTTCGGAGGCAAGAGTATTGGAAGCTGGTCTTCTGGCACCGGTTGGCTTCCGCATTTTTCACAATGCACAAAAGGAATAGGAGCTCCCCAGTATCGTTGGCGAGATATGCACCAATCTCTTATCTTGAAGATTCCTGGGCCAGTTTTTCCTATCCAATCCTTTTGCATTTTAAGGACATGCTTTGGCCATTCGGTGAGCGTTTTGAGGTCGTCGAGCAGTCGATCGGCGTAAGCGGTTATCTTCAAAAACCATTGTTTCATCCTTTTCTCAACTACATCCGATCCACATCTCTCGCATTTTCCTTCAACTACCTGCTCATTAGCTAAGACAGTTTGGCATCCAGTACACCAGTTTACTTCCGAGTAGTCTTGGTAAAGAAGCCCGTGCTCCCAAAACTTTAGGAGCAGCCACTGAGTCCAACGGTAATAGTTGGGATCAGCAGTATTGATTTCTCTGCTCCAGTCATAGCTAAGTCCGAATAGCTCAAATTGTTCTCTCATTTTCCTGATACACTGCTCATTCCATTCCGAAGGGTGGATCCCTCTTTTGATAGCTGCGTTTTCTGTGGGCAGGCCAAAGGAATCCCATCCCATTGGGTGCAAGACATTGTGTCCATTTATCCGTTTGTATCTGGCAACTACGTCACCAAGTACATAGTTTCGGAAATGACCTACGTGCAGTTCCCCAGAAGGATAAGGGTACATTTCCAGCACGTAGTATTTCGGTTTGGGATTATCCTTCACTGAGCGAAATAAATCACTCTTTCCCCAAGCTTCTCGCCATTTTTTCTCGATTTGCTGGAAATCGTAGCTCATTTAGCATCACCCCTTTCCTCGTTGCAAAATTTTAATGTTCACAATCAACATTATTGACTGTTTATGTCTTATGTCTGAAATTTTCGGTTAAGTCAATATAAATCCTCAAATTCCATATAACATATTCAAATCATCCTCACACTGTAGTTTACCTTCATAAAGGCACATTTGACAAGCTGATAAATGAATGTAAATTTAACTAACACTTGGGTTTCATAAAATAATTTAAATAATAATTTTTAAAAGCCATCCATGGAGAATAAATCCATCGAAGAGCTTGAAGCTGTTGATACGGAGGTTATTGTTCAGGATATGGGACTCGGTCATCTGACCCCCGAAGACGATTAAAGTGTAATGGCCTTGCAAAAATACAGGGCCTTACTATGACCAGAATACTTAAGTGAATTGTCTAATTAGTTATTAACAATTCAATTTTTTAGGTGGAGAAAAAGCGAAGCTCATACCAATTCTCAAGCTACAATCTTCATTTGAATGTTCGAAATGATTTTTTTGTCTACAATACACTTTTCGGGAGTCTCGCAAGAGTTAGTAAAAATATTGATTGTAAAATTAAAAATGAGGACCTTGGTTCGCTCAAAAGCGGAGAAATTAGGTCGTTATTGAATTTGAAAGTACTTCATAAAAAGAAGTTTAATGAAACTGACTACATAAAGAATAAAATCGAAGAGAGTAAAAACAAAAATCTTAAAACACATATTCTTTTGACAACAACTCTAGCATGTAATTGTGCGTGCCAGTATTGTTTTGAAGGGAAAGTAAAACCTAGTTCTTCGGGAAGTATTAATGACTTTGATAAAATAATTAAATTTATTAAAAAAACTGTTCTTAAAAATAAATCCAAACAAATACAAATTGATTTCTTTGGAGGCGAACCGTTACTCCGGATCGATGTTGTTGAAAAAGTTATAAAGGATATCTCTATATTTGGAACAAAAAATAAGATAGGAGCATATTATAGGTTTTACACGAATGGAACAATAATGAGTAAAAGGGTCTTGAATATATTGAAATCAAATAAAAAGAATATGAAGGATTTTCAGATTACGATTGACGGTCCTCAAAAGATTCATGATTCAAGGAGGCCCTTGAAAGGTAGAGGAAATGCTAGTTCGTTTAATCTGCTGATAAAAAGCATCAAGGTGTTAGTTGATAATCGTCTTCCAGTCAAAATTAGAATGAACATTGATAGAGAAAACGCTCCTTTTCTACGAGGTTTTTTGAGAAAAATAAGCAAGTATAGATGGTCTAAATCAGTTTCATTCTATTTGTATTCTGTAAAAGAAATGGCTGATAACTGTGCAAAAAACCAAAATATTCTAGATGATTTGGACTATAGCTCAATCGAAATTGAACTTTGGAGAGAAATGACTAAGTCGGGACTGCGCGTTCCATTAAAACCAAGAGTGAAGTTTATTTATTGTTCTGCTTTTAACAAAAATGCATATGTAATTGACTATCTTGGCGATGTTTATAAATGTGCTGTTTTGCAACAAAATCCACATTTTAAAATTGGGTATATCAATAATAAAGGAAATTTAAAATTAATTAATGAAAGATTATTCAAGAAATGGCTAGGTAGAAGCTCTCTTAACATAAAGGTCTGCAAGAATTGTAAATTTATGCCCACATGTGCATCTGGATGTGCGGGAAGCGCTTATTTTAAATACGGCAGTTTTGATGTGAACAATTGCGCGGGGAATAAGAAACTGTTTACAGAGAAGCTTAAGCTATATATTGAGAACAAATATTTCTGAAAATTTTACTTTTGATCAATTTCATATAACGAAATTCAAAATTTTATCTTCTACGAAAATAATTTTTTTTATTTTATCTTTGGATAGATATTTTTTAAATTTTTCTCTACCTTGTGCTATTTTTTTAGCTTGTTCTTCACCCAATCCTTTTTTAACACTAATCCGATCGCGTAATTTTCCGTTAATCTGTACAGCTATAGTGACTGTTTCATCATGAAGAAAAGCTTTATCGTAAATTGGCCACGAATTATTAAAAATTGAAAATTTTTCTCTGAGCAAAAACCAAATTTCTTCAGTAATATGAGGAACAAATGGTGATAGAATCAATAAAAGTTTTCGATAATGATCCAGGGAAATCTTTTTTTCTTTCTCCATTCCATTAACCAAAATCATCATTGAGGAAACAGCCGTATTAAAATGGAAGTTTTCTATGTCTTCCGTGACTCTTTTTATAGTTTTATGGAGCAACCTAGTGATTTTGTCATTATCACTAAAATTTTTCTTTTCAGAAACCTTTTGCCTCAACTTCCATACTTTATCCAAAAACCTTTTCGCTCCGCTAACTCCAGCGGTACTCCAAGAGATATTTTGAGAAAAAGGACCCATGAACATCTCGTATAATCTTAGGGAATCAGCTCCAAACTGGCTGATTACATCATCGGGATTAATCACATTGCCCCAACGTTTGCTCATTTTCTTACCATCTTCTCCGTTTACTAAGCCAACGTGAATTAATTTCTTGAATGGTTCGTCGGTAGAAACATACCCAAGATCATAAAGGAATTTGTGCCAGAAACGTGCGTAAAGAAGATGACGAGTAGCATGCTCGGCGCCCCCAACGTACAGATCGACCGGCATCCAATCTTTTTCTTTGTTTTTGTCGACAAGGGCATCATTATTTTTTGGATCAATAAACCTGAGAAAATACCAACTTGAGCCAGCCCATTGAGGCATAGTATTGGTTTCTCTTCTGCCGGCTCCCCCACATTTAGGGCATTTTGTGTTAATCCATTCTGAAATATTAGCAAGAGGAGACTCGTCGGTGCCAGTCGGCTCATACTCTTTAACTTCTGGTAATTTTAAGGGGAGTTCCTTTTCTGGTACTGGGACGACTCCGCATTTATTGCAATGGATTACCGGTATAGGTTCCCCCCAATAACGTTGACGGGAAAATACCCAATCTCTCATTTTGTAATTAACTTTTTTATCTCCTAAACGATTGTCTTTTAGCCACTCAGTCATTTTTTCCCTGGCCTTTTGTGAAGAAAGCCCACAATATTCGCTCGAATTGATAAGTATGCCATCACTAGTAAAAGCCTCATCGACAATCTTTTTTTTCTTATTTTGGTTTATGATAACTTGTTTGATTGGCAATTTATATTTTTTTGCGAACTGAAAATCTCTGTCGTCGTGTGCCGGAACGGCCATTACCGCCCCCGTTCCATAGAAACCCAGAACATAATCCGCAACAAAAATTGGCAGCAAATCCCCATTAAACGGATTAATCGCTTTCAATCCTTTAAGTAAAATGCCTTCTTTCGTTTTTTGAAGTTCAGTTCTTTCGAGCTCTGTCTTTTTTTGTGATTCAATTAGGTATTTTTTTATTTCAATATAATTTTTTATTTTGCTCCTTAAAGAATTAATTAAGGGATGTTCTGGGGCAATAACAACATGTGTCATCCCAAAAACAGTATCAATCCTGGTAGTATATACTTCTACAAATTTGGCGGAGTCTTTTATCTTAATTTTGAATTGTGTGCCTTCTGATCTTCCAATCCAATTTATTTGATTCTCTTTAATCAATTTTTCCCAATCCAGACTTTCTTTATCCAAACCGGCAAGCAATTTATCCGCATATTTAGTTATTTTTAAAACCCACTGGCGAACCTTTCTTTGGATTACTTGGGCCCCACACCTTTCACAAAGCCCATTTTCTAAATCTTCATTGGCAAGAACAGTTTTACAGTTCGGGCACCAATTCACGGGCTCGTTTGACTCATAAGCCAGACCCTTCTCAAATAATTTTAAAAAAATCCATTGCGTCCACTTATAAAATTTTGGATCTGTAGTATTGATTTCTCTGTCCCAATCGTAAGTGAATCCAAACATCCTTAGCTGTTTCTTGAACCTCCTTATATTCTGTTTCACTGATATTGCGGGGTGAATTTTATTTTTTATCGCATAATTTTCTGCTGGTAATCCAAATGCGTCCCAACCCATAGGATGAAGCACGCTAAAATCTTGGAGTAGTTTGTATCTTGCCATTATGTCTGTAGCAATGTAACCCTTTGGGTGGCCAACATGAAGACCGGCCCCTGAAGGATAAGGAAACATATCTAGAACATAATACTTTTTATTCTTATTATAGTTTTTGTAGATTTTAGTTTTTTCCCACCTCTTTTGCCACTTCCCTTCAATTCTTTCTGGGATATATTTTTCCGAAGACATTGTTATTGCATAAATTTAGAAAATATCATTATGTATAACCTAGAAAAATAACACTGGCTATTAAAGTCTACCTCAGTTCAAGAAATGAATTTTAGAAATTTTAGATAAGGATAGAGGAACTCCATAAATTTTCCTATTATGAAAAGGGCACCAAAAATTGCCGATAACCACACTAACCAATAAAGAAGATTATATTTAATCCTGGGCCATTTTTTACCTTCCTCAATATCGTTTATCACTCTGCCCATTAAAAATCCTTCTTTTGTTACAGCTATTCCTTTCTCGGGATCGTTATATGCTGAAGCAAATTTAATGAATTCTCTAGACGCAAGACTTCTTATAATCTCGGTCCATTCATCGTGAGCCGTTTCTTTTGAAAACCCTGCTTTTATCAATATCCATTGGATGTCCCCTTTTTCTAAAACTTTTCCCTTGCGATGATGTTTTATATCGACAATTTTTAGGAATCCCTTTTCCATTTCCCAAAACCTTTTCAAATCACTCCTGATATTTTTTGCTCTACTGTTTTCATCGTTCAATTCTTGATAGAGCTCGAGTTTCCGAAAAAATTTTAATTGTATTGGCAACTCCATGTTATCTGGTTAACTTTATTTTAGGCTACCCCTAACTTACCAAGAAGTAAAGCAGGGATGCGGGAATTGATAACAAAATTGAGGTATTGAACTTGACAAATTTAAGGCCTGCGTCATTCCTTTGCTTACCATAGTTAATCGTTAACAAGTAATAACTACCTATGAGTAATGCAATTTCAACCCAACAGATCCAAACAGCGGAGACCGCCGCTGGACTAAATACCGGGCAACTACCGGAACCCCAAGTGCTGAATTACTGCCTCTACGCCCGGAAAAGCAGCGAATCGGAGGAACGGCAGGTGCTTTCCATCGATTCCCAAGTAAAAGAAATGCTCCACATAGCGGAGCGGGAGGGGCTAAATATCATCGATATCCGAAGAGAAAGCCACTCGGCCAAAGATTCCGGGGAACGGAAGGTGTTCAACGAGCTTTTAGAGGATATCAAGAGGGAAAGGTTTAATGGGATAATAACATGGGCGCCGGATAGATTAAGCAGGAATGCGGGAGACTTGGGGTCGCTGGTTGATCTGATGGATGGCGGAATTTTGAAGGAAATCCGGACTTACGGGCAGGTGTTTACCAACTCCCCTAATGAAAAGTTCCTGCTAATGATTCTGGGCTCTCAAGCAAAATTGGAAAATGACAACCGGGGAATCAATGTAAAACGGGGGCTCAGAATGAAATGCGAAATGGGGTTATGGCCGACCTGCGCCCCCACCGGATACATCAACATCCGGAACGATGAGAAAAAATGCATCGTAGTACCCGATTCTGAAAGAGCGACGGTGATAAAAAAGATGTTTGAAAAGGTAGCTTACGAAAAATGGAGCGGGAGGAAAATCTACCACTGGCTGAAATTCGAGCTGAACTTTAAGAGCAAGGGGAATAAAAACGTATCTTTGAGCAATATTTACCTGATCCTTCAGAACAGCTTCTACTACGGACCATTTGAATATCCCCAAGGGAGCGGAAACTGGTACCAGGGGAAACACGATCCGCTAATTAACAAAGAATTATTCGAAGCCGTTCAGGAGCAATTGAAGCGGGACCGGATCGTCCGAGAGACCAAAGAATTTGCCTTCACCAAACTGATCACCTGTGGTTTATGCGGTTCAGGAGTAACGGCCGACGAGAAATACAAAAAGCTAAAGAACGGCAATGTGGTAAAGTATGTTTACTACGGCTGTACGAGATCCCGCGACTTGCATTGCAAATGCGGGTATATCCGAGAGGAAGAGCTGATAAAACAGATGATTAAAATAGTGGAGAATCTCGATATCAATGAAATCGGCCTCAAGAAGCAGTTCCAAGAAGAGGTTGACCGTTATAATAAATTCCAGAGCATGGTGCTGAAAATGAACGGAAAAGAAAATGAAGTTGATAAGCAGAAGGAATTCGATGTAAAAACCTTCACCAAATATGTCCTAAAAGAAGGCAGTATCGATGAGAAACGAGAGTTACTGGCCAGCTTGAAAAGCAAACTGATCCTGAACAAGAAGGTACTGTCGCTGCAAAAGTAAGCAATTACCCTGAATCCCGGCTCAAAGGCCGGAATGACAATATTATGGGTCTAAAATAACAAAAGTCCGGTTCGAATCCTGGGCTCTTTTTTCATCTCTGGCGCTGTTTTGGAACAGCCTAAATACCGCTTAATCATGCGGGAAGAGGGTCGGTCCCTCGATACCGAAAATATTGTGCGGAAGGGGGGAGATTCGAACTCCCGGTGCCTTGCGACACGCCACCTTTCCAAGGTGGTGCACTAGACCACTATGCGACCCTTCCAGACAACTAACAACTCTTTAGCTATTACAGTATAAATAGCCAAAAAGCGAGATGTCAAACTCTATCTGCGGTAGTTAATGAAGTCGCTGGTTAACTTTTCCTAACCTTGTTTTCTAATCTCGTTTGCTTTACGCAACATTACTCGAAATTCAGGTTCGTAATGGTTATTGAATTCGTCGGTGGCTTCAACGGTCTTGCCGTCCATCAGCATGTTCATCGCGATGTCGCTCATCATTTGTTGATCGGTCGCGATGTCGTCGCGCAGTTCTTCCAACTTCATATAAGTTTCCCCGAGGTGTTCTTGAATTTCAAGCTCAATCTGTTTCTTTTTTGCCCGCAGATCGTTGATATCCTGAACGATATTGCTGTATCTTTTGTCGCCATCAAGGCCTTCCTTATAGATTTTTTTGATTTCTTTGAGTTCCTTTCTTCTTTTTTGTATTCGACTGAAAACCGTTTGGAGTTTTTCCATAGAGTGCGCTTATTACTTATAGATAGTTATTATATTCAGATTTTTTACAAAGGAAAATTTTACAAGATCATAAAAGATAATTAAGAATTAAGAAAGAATAATTAAGATAAACAATTAAGAATTAAGAGTTTTTGTACTCTTAGTTTTTTTCTTAATTTTCTTCACTTTTCTATCTTCATTCGTAATTATTGTTATGTTAGTTATTCGCTTATCCCGTGTGGGCAAAAAGAATTCCGCTTTTTTTCGTGTCGTCTTGATGGACAAGAGAAAATCTGCCAAAGGCAGGGCTCTTGAAGTGCTGGGTTCAGTAAATCCCCACACTAAAGAAATTAACCTCAAGAACGAGCGCATCCTGCACTGGATTGGTGTTGGTGCCCAGCCTTCCGATCGAATAAACAATATTTTGATTTCCAAAGAAATCATCAAAGGCAAAAAAATATCGAAGAAGATTAGAAAGAAAAAAACTGAAGAAACTCAGAACGAAGACCCTGCTCCTACCGGAAACGAATCCGCTTCTAGCGAACAAGAATCTGACCCAGAGATTGAAAGTAGTCAAAATCCACCGACTGCCTCGTCTTCCAAAGAGGCAAAAGATCAAGAACAAA
>Ga0172371_10011031_pt1 | contig 12099 bp, 9 predicted proteins | sample Lak12m_FD_114543 | JGI IMG/M metagenome (GOLD analysis project Ga0172371, IMG submission 114543) | Freshwater microbial communities from Kabuno Bay, South-Kivu, Congo - kab_022012_12m | ecosystem: Environmental > Aquatic > Freshwater > Lake | place: Democratic Republic of the Congo: South-Kivu...
AGTTCGATCAAAATGGAAAATTAATCTATTATGAAACTTCCAATGAATATTGGTGGAAACAAGAGTTCGATCAAAATGGAAATCAAATCTATTATGAAGATTCCAATGGATATTGGTGGAAACAAAAGTTCGATCAAAATGGAAAATTAATCTATTATGAAACTTCCAATGGATATTGGTGGAAACAAAAGTGTGATCAAAATGGAAATCAAATCTATTATGAAGATTCCAATGGATATTGGGAGAAACAAGAGTATGATCAAAATGGAAATCAAATCTATTATGAAGATTCCAATGGATATTGGTTGAAACAAGAGTTCGATCAAAATGGAAATCAAATCTATTATGAAAATTCCAATGGATATTGGTGGAAACAAGAGTTCGATCAAAATGGAAATCAAATCTATTTTGAAAATTTGAATGGAAGAATTTTAGACAGTCGTCTGAAGAAAGAAATTACAATGAATGAAATTGCCGAGAAATTTGGAATTCATGTTAGTCAATTGAAGATTAAGAAAGAATAATACAAAACCAAAAGAAAATTGATCATCATTTTTAAAAAAAGAGGTGCTAATCACCTCTTTTTTCATGTTTTCTCAAAAAAATTGATTTTCATGATATTTATAAAAAAGTTTATATCATGAAAATCGAATATCCATTCAAGAAAAAATCACAATATAATAAATTAGATCAAGTTGAAGTATATATGAATGATACTTCTGATTTTGCATCTGATTCTTTTGTCTTATCTGATTTTCCGGAAGAATTAACGGCAGGCAAAAATTCTTTCAAAATAAAAGGAAATGAATTTTCTTTGAAGCTTAATTCACAAATTTTAATCGAAGTGATTGATTCACTTCGAAATCCAATTTTTCATGAAGTCAATAATTATGTTGATCGACAAGGAAGAAGAATTGTTACAATATATGTTTATCCAGATACTGGAAGTGAAGCGTTAATAACAATTCTTGGAATATTAAAAGATGAATATGTCCCAGAAGAATGGCAATCAAGGTTCAATATTAAGTGGCAGAAACGAATTCCTATTGATTTTTTAAAAAGAAATCAATCAGAAATCATATTTAATAGATTTCCTTCTATAATAATTCAAGAACAATTTAGACCAAATACTACTTTAGATTTTGGATCCGGAAACATAATTACATTAAATTCATCTAGTTTTAATAGTAGTACATTAGCATATTCATATCCATATTCTGGAAGAAAATTAGCTAAAAATATTGATTCAATTGAATCTCTTTTTACATCAAATGAATTTACAAAAACCAATGCCAGTCAATCCGCACAAATAAATCTCAATAGTAATATTTTTGTTCAAAATCAAAATGTTCAGGTTTTTGATTATAGAATTTCTTCTCCATATGGTTATTATTTATCAGATTCATCAAATCCAACGGTTAAGCTTACATTAACTGGATCTAATGGATTTAATAAAAAGTTAATTGGTGGGCAATTGACTGTGTTAGACCCTATCAATAAAGTTCCCAGTGCCTCTTTTCAAAGTAAGTATACATCAGTTATATCAGATGTATTAAATAAAACTACTTTACGATTGAATACACCATATAATATTAATACACCTGGGTCTGCATTAGGAGAATTTGGCACCATTAATAGTTTTGGTCCAAACACTGATTATTCAATTTCATATTTTAATATACCCGATCAAACTGGAAGTCAAGCATATAAAACATTTGCTTCTGTTAATTTTTATGATTTGAATCCGATTTCAGGTGATATTTATAGAATCAAAACATATGCAAAAAGCAAAACAAGTTTATCTGATTTTGAATTAATTGGAAATCATATTGTATCAAATCAAAATATGCTAATTGATTCAAGTTCGATTAATATGAAGCTTGGATTAGGAGAATTTGTTTCTCAAAATATTATTGATACATATTGGACATCTTCTGGTTTAAATGGTGCTTCTGGAATATCATTGACTCAAAATGATGATTATTTAATTGAAGGAATGCATATTTCTGGGAGTTTAAATGATGGAGCATTCAAAGTAAATTCAAATAGAAATGTTATTTTATATGATAATAATCAATATAAATTAAGATTTAATTGTTATGGAATTACATTATCGGAGTCTAGCATTTTAAAATGTTATATGTCAGGATCTGGATTTAATAACTCAGATAATCTTAATGTAGGAAAATATATTGGTAAGATAAATTTTAATGAAAATCAACGATATTATCAAAATCTAAATTTATATTTTGAGCCCGATAGGACTGGAATGGGATCACCGGTGTTTATAATCGAAAAAGGTGAATGGTATTTAAGTCAAATAGAAATTGAACCACTTAATGAAGCAGGATTCACTCCCAATTATTTTTCAGTTACGGTTCCAATTAATTCTGTTTGGGATAATAATGTATTTGATTTCAAATTTGAATTCTATGATTTTACAGAGAAAATGGCGGATCAAATAATTCTATTACAAAATGTTTCATTTAGCAGTGGCTCTCCATTTTATATTCAGGGTGGACATAATTTAATAACTGGAAGTGTTTTCATAGGAAATGAAATTGGTAAAGGTCTTAAAATTGTAGGTGATGGTGGATCATATATAACATCGGCTGGATATGAAGGATTTATATCATCTTCAAATGGATTCCCAGCCGGATTTTTAATTTGGTCAGGATCTGTTTTACCTTCATCGGGAGATAATTATTCTGGAATAGGAATGGAATTATTTGCTAATATTAAAAGTTATTTTAGGTTTCGAACGGATGAATCAAAAGTCGAAATTAAAACACCAGAGTTTTATTTTGGGGGATCTAGTCAATATTTAAGTGGATCAAATGGATCTATTGAAATTTCCTCATCTGGATTTTATCTTGGACCAGATGGAACTGTTACATTTGGAAGCTCGAGCATTGTTGGGCAAAGAAGAAATCAATGGACAACTCCAGATCAAATATATTATACTGATACAATTGGATCTGTTACAAAAGAATTTGATCCTATATTCAATTTACCTTGTTTGAAGATTGATCTTGTAGATGATGGAATGGGAAAACTTTCATATTTTTCTCTTTATTTTAGTTATTTGATTCATGATTTTGTATCATCTGACTCAATAAGATCATTAGTTTATTATAACATATCTCCTCAAATACAAAGTTTTGAAACTGGAAGTTATTCTCTCGCCTGGAGCTCCAGTTTATATTCAACTAATGAGCCAGTTTCAGATACATTTTCAAACACTTCAACTCCGGTTTTATTTCAATATATTGGACCAACAAAAATTTTCATAGGAACGACAATAATGACATCATCTTTTCATTCAATGACAGCCGTACGAATGGATAATCAAGATTCATCTCTTGTAAGATCTGGACAAATTGTTGGAGTTAAATTAGATATAAATGGGCTCCAATTTAATTCAGATTATAGTATTTCAAGTGCAAGCATCTTACTTTATGGAATTAGAACTATTTCTGATCTATAATCTTCGGTTATTTTTTAAAAAAATTCAAATCTTATATATTTATTTTAAGTATTCTATCTGATTTAACATGAAATTAAAACGACTATTGGAATTATCAAAATCTGATATTAAATATTGGGCTTTATTTGCTGATATTTATGAAAAAAATTTTAAGGGTTTAACATCTTCGAAAGAGATTGATAGTAAATTTAATGAATTGATAAATACTATATCTTCAGAACAAAAAAATGCCCTTATATATTTTTATATGTATGCGAAGCTGCAGTTAAATGAGACTTTAATTAAAGAGGGAAAATATGATAAGATAAGTGGTATTATATTAAAAGAAATAATGGATTTTTTAAATAAATCAAAAAAAATATATGATAAAAAGCCAGAAAAAAAATACTTACAAAAATTAATAAAACAATATTCTTTTCCACTTGATTTTATATTTAAATTATTAATTGGTCGTGCAAATGACATTGAAGCCCCAGAACTTGAAGCCGAAATTTTAACTAAGAATGATAATAGAGTTTATCTAAATCTTACAATTTTTATTAATCCCAAGGATGAACCACAAAAATACAACTGGATATCCGGAAAAATAAAAAGTCTTATTAGACATGAGATTGAACACGGAACTCAAGAAGGTCCAAATAGAATTTCAGATAGACCATTCATGACAGACGAAGAACAAGAACTTTATAAAAAAGCATTAAATTCGGGTGATTTTGTATCTTATTTTACACATAAATTAGAACTTCCAGCATATGTAAATCAAATGTATATAGTTGCAAAATTTTATAAAGTTCCTATTGATGTTGCGATTGATGATTTTTTGGGAGAAGCAGTTAAAGCAAAGTATATTTCAGAAAAAGAAAAAGATTTTATTACTTCTAAATGGGAAGCATATATAAAACATAATTTACCAAATTCAAAGTTTTTAAAATAAATTATTATGAATGAACAACAAGCGAAAAGAATTAAAAATATATTAGAAGGAGATGTAACAGGAAAAGCAACCATTGGAATTGGATATGAAGCAAAGAAACAAGATTATAAAGAAGGTGATATTTGGGAAGAAAATGGGAAAAAGTTTACTATTAGTGATGGAATAAAGATATCTTATTCGAAATTATCACAAGTTCGAAAAATGAATATTCTACCACTTATATGTCCAAAATGTGGTAAGGCAATGAATAAAAAACAAGATAAGATATTCTATTTCAAAACAGGAATGTGTTTTAATTGTGTTATTGAAAGAGATACACAATTAATGGAAAAAGGACAATTTGGTGATTTTGAAAAAAATATTCTTTTATTGAACATGAAATCTCTTAATAATGATTTAAAGCAAATTGTAAAAGATTATGTTAATAACTATCTAAATAATCATTTTGTAACAGAATTTGGAGATGTTGAAGAATGGCAATTAAAAGCAAATCCAGAAGAAATTCAAAAAGTTATAGATAAAGCATTAAAAGAATTTGAAGAAATAATCTTAAAGAGGGAACAAGAATGAAACAAGAAAATATTTATATCGGAATAATTCAAGATTTAATTAAAGGAAAATTAGCTCTGCAATCCCCACCATCCTTTTCAGAAGATTTTGAACGAGATGGTGGAACCTTTCAAGAAGAAATGATTGGAGAAATAAAAGATTTTCCATATTCTTTTTTTATAGATTTTAATTGGTCATATAAATCAGATTATACGGCAGGAGATTATCTAACTCCACCATATACCGAGTATTCTTTAGATGATATAACTATTCAGAATATTTATCTTTATGATGAAGGTGGAAATCAATTTGATTTAACTGTTGATTATAATAATGAACTATTAACAAAAAAGTTTCTTTTATCTTATTTACCAATATCAAATATAACAAAAAGTTTTGCAAATGAATTAAGGAAATTAAAAGAACAAAAAAATATTAAATTAGAACAAGACATGAAAAAATCAGAATTAAAAAAACTTATTAAAGAATCGATTCATCAATTTTTATTTGAATCAATTTATTCATTTGAAATATCAGTTCGTGATGCAAGAATCGCACAAGATATTTTCAGAGATCAGTTTCATAAATATGGAAAAATGTCATCTACTAATACATTTGATTTTAGTGACTTTGGAACTGCTATTGATTTTGCACAAATATTAAAAAAACAAGGAATAGAGATATATTCAATAACTGAAAATGGATCAGATGCTTGGGAAGATTTTTCTGAATATTTAACAGAATCTGCTCTTGATGAAGAAACTGGGTTGACAAAGAAATTCGATAAAGTGGCTTCAATATATAAAGAACTAATTCTTCAAAAACAAAATAAAGTAAAAGATTTTGTTGAAAAAATGAAAACTTTAAGTGGCCCCAAGAAAGATAAATATAAAGCAGATTATATATCATCAATAAAAACATTGAATGATAAAATTAACGCAATCGAAAGAGAATTTGAAAAATCTGTTAGAAATATGAGAATCCCAAATGAAGATGAATTATTATGAAATTAAAACATTTGCTTTTTGAATATGGATTAAATACAATAGTTGGAGATTTATTAAGATCAATAATTAGTTTTATCAAAAAAACAAAGATTGATTATGATAAATCGAAAAAGAATAAATATTCTAGAAAATTTAATCTGTTTGGAACAGATCCTATTTTATTTTCTGCTGAAGTAAGAGTGGTTAGGATGAATGATTTGAGTAGATCAAATTTATATGTTAAAAATCTAGAAGATGGCTATTCAATTTCAGCGACTTCATTTCCTGAAGAAGATGAATTTATTTTGGAAATTCATTTAGATCCAACAAAAGAACCAAGTTCATATACTAAAATCGCTGGTTGGATAAAGGATCATTTAAGGCATGAACTAGAACATATAGATCAAGTCCAAATTCAAGGGAAAAAGATAAATGGACCTCAAAAAGGATATAGATATTTAATATCAAAAGTTGAATTACCTGCTATGGTAAAGGGGATGTATTCTAAAGCTAAATATGAGAAAAAATATCTAGATGATGTATTTAATGAATATCTTGATTATGTGATGCAACGAGGAGATATAAAATCAGAAAAAGAAAAACAGTTGGTTTTTAATGTTTGGATTACTTTTGCAAAAAAGAATCTTCCAAATGCTAAGTTTAGAACAACATGAAATTAACAATTGAATATAAAGAAATAATTAAAGAAGAGATTAAGAAATGCATTCTTAGTTCGGATTATTTCTGTAAAAAATACTGCTATATTCTCCATCAAAAAAGAGGAAAAATATTATTTGAGCTTTATCCGTTTCAAGAAAAAGTTCTTCAAGATTTTCAAAGTCATAATAAAATCATAATTTTAAAAGCAAGACAGCTTGGTATTTCAACACTAAGTGCTGCATTTTGTCTTTGGTATGCTTTATTTAATGAAGGAAAAAATATATTATTTGTTTCAAAGAGACAAAAAGATGCGATTGGATTGATAGATAAAGTAAGAGTTATGCACCAAAATTTACCAGTTTGGCTAAAATCATTTGCAAAAACAGTTGATTATAATAAACAAACAATATCATTTACAAATAATTCAAAAATTTCAGCGGAATCGACAACAGAAGATACTGGTCGATCAACATCAAATGCAATTGTAATTTGTGATGAATTTGCATTTGTTGCATATCAAGAAAAATTATTGACATCTGTTCAACAATCTGCACAAACAGGGAAAGTTTTTGTTATATCAACTCCAAATGGAGTTGGAAATAAATTCCATAAAATGTGGATTGATGCAACCGCAGGACATAATTTATATTATCCAATTCGACTAAAATGGGATATTCATCCTAATCATGATCAAAAATGGAGAGATGAGCAAACCCAAGAATTAGGTTATAGATTGGCAAACCAAGAATGTGATTGTGACTTCTTGTCTTCTGGTAATTCGGTTATCGATCCTCAGATAATTGATCGACTTAAGAAAACAACTATCAGAGAGCCAATTAAAAAAGTTGGACATAATAATGATTTATGGATTTGGGAACTTCCACTTCCTGGTCGGGATTATTTGATTTCTGCCGATGTTTCTCGAGGAAATGGAAAAGATTATTCTGCTTGTCATGTTATTGATTTAGAATCGTGTGAACAAGTTGCAGAATTTAAGGGAATGATAGGAACTCGAGAATATGCAAAAATGTTATTTGAATTAGGACTTGAATATAATATTGCATTAATGATTGTTGAAAATGCTAATATTGGATGGGATGTTGTTCAAGAGTTAATTCAATTAGATTATCCACATCTTTATTATACTAGTAGAGCAATGTTCGGAAATCCCGATACATTTTTAAGAAAGAATTTAGATGTAAATGATACATCAACCGTTCCTGGATTTACTACTTCAGGAAGAACTCGCCCACTTATTGTTGGAAAATTAGAGATGTATTTTAGTGAAGATGCAATTTTAATTCATTCATCACGATTAACAGCTGAATTAGATGTATTTGTTTGGAAGGGAGATCGAGCAGAAGCTCAGTCTGGTTATAATGATGATTTGACAATGGCTCTTGCTATTGGATTATTCGTTCGTGATTCATTCAATCGTTTAAATAAACAAGGACTTGCTCTTACAAAAAGTGCAATTGAAAGTATAGGCTCTTCAATTAAATCAAGTATATCAACAAATATTCAGCAAGAAATTAAAAGACAATATACAATTCCGGTTTCACGAAAAATTCCAGATCAAGATATTGGGTGGTTAATAAATGCACCCAGATTAAAATAAAAATAACTTAAATAAAATCGAAAATGACTACAGAAAAAGGTCAAGGAAATCAATTTTTCTCAAAATTAAAGAAATTTTTTTCTAGTTCTATTGTTCTAAAATATGAAGATGGAAACAAGATAAAAGTATTTGATGTTGATAATCTTCAAACGATTAAAAATGTTGAAACAAACAGATTTATAGATAAACAAGGAAGTGTCTATCAACATTTTTATGAAGTTGGTGGAAATATGTCTGGCATGGGGTTTAATACTATGCGAGCCGATCTGTATCGAAATTATGAACTTATGGATGCTGACGCCTTAATAAGTTCGGTTCTTGATATTTATTCGGAAGAAACATGCTTACGAAATGAATATGGAGAACTGCTCACTATAAATAGTACAAAAGATAGTATTAAAAGTTCTCTTGAAAATCTATTTTATGATGTATTAAATATTGAATTTAACCTTCCATGGTGGGTTAGAAACTTAGTTAAATATGGTGATTTTTTCTTAAAGCTAGATATTGTTGAATCAATTGGAGTAACTAATGTAATTCCATTATCATCTTATGGAATGGAACGATATGAAGATACCGGAAATCCAGATCTTGTTAAATTCAAATATGATGAATCATTAGGAACATCACTTTTAAGTTATACAAAAAGATATGTTACAAAACAAGAATTAGAAAATTATGAAATTGCACATTTCAGATTATTATCTGATTCGAATTATTTGCCTTATGGCAGATCAGTTTTAGAAAATGCACGAAAAATTTGGAATCAATTAACTCTTATGATTGATGCTATGTTAATTCATAGAATTACACGTGCACCGGATAAAAGATTATTTTATATTGATGTTGGAACAATTGCTCCTGATCAAATTGAAGCATATATGCAACAAATCATTAATAAAATGAAAAAAATTCCTATTATTGATGAAAACACGGGTGAATTTAATCTAAGATATAATCTACAAAATCAGCAAGAAGATTTTTATTTACCTGTTAGAGGAGATAAAAGTGGAACTAAAATAGATACTTTACCAGGAATGACATGGACAGGAATCGAGGATTTAGAGTTTCTACAGCAAAGAATGTTTGCGGCTCTTAAAGTTCCAATGGCATTTTTAAATAATATGGAAGGTCTTGGGGCGAAATCCACACTTGCTGCACAAGATTTAAGATTCGCTCGTTCAATAGATAAAATTCAAAAAATTCTTATAAGCGAGTTAACTAAAATAGCAATTATTCATTTATACTCACAAGGATACTCAGTTGAAGATATTATTGATTTTGAAATTGATATGTCATCTCCATCAACTGTTTATGAAAATGAAAAAATTGAATTACTTTCAAATAAAACAGATCTTGCTTCTCGAATAAAAGATCTTAAATTACATTCTGATAAGTGGATTTATAATAATATATTCGGAATGTCAGATGAAGAAGCTGAAGAGGAAGAAGAAAATATCGTTTATGATTTAAAGAAAGCATTTAGATATTCTCAAATTGAAACTGCAGGAGAAGATCCTGAAGCAGATTTTAAATTAAATGGAGGTGATTTTGATGAAAAAAAAGATTTTGATTCTTCAATTGATAAAAGTCTGGAAAAAAGAGGAGAAGAAGAAGACTTAAACGCATCTGGGCAAGAAGTTGAAGAAACTGAGAAGATGGATGTGGGAGCAGAAGAGACCACACCCGAAGAAGTAGGAAGACATCCTAAAATAGGAGATACAGATAAGAGAAAAGTTAATATGAAAAAATGGGAAAAAACTTGGTCAAAAGAGAAAGAACCTGAAGCGAAAACTATAAAAGTAAAGCCTATCTTTAAAAAGAAAAAACCAGAAGTTGATTTATATAAAAGAACTGGTTTAGGAAATCCTCTTAAAATTTCAACTAATCCACAAAAAGATAAGAGAGATCAAAAATCACAAACCAATTTAAGAAATCAAATGGGATATAAGCCAAGGGGAGGATCACCTCTTCATCGGGAAATTTTATCTCAAATTTCGGGATCAAAATTAATAAATGAAGATATTGATAAAGGAACATTTATGGATGAATCAGTTCTTTTTTGATTTTATTCATGTAATTCTTAAAAAAACTTAAAGTTTAGATATTTAATTAAAATATGTAAATTAAAACAAAAAGTTTTCTTCTTTTATGGTGGTTCATAATAATCATTAAACTTTTTTTAAAAATGTCAAAAACACATTCAAAAATCAAAAATACTGGGATTCTATTTGAATTACTTACTAGACAAATTACGTCAGATATTATCTCTGGTAATGAAAGTAAAGCAATACATATTGTAAAAGAATTCTTCAATTCAAAAACAGAATTATTTAAAGAGTGGCAGCTTTATCAAACACTCATAAAAGATAAATTTGATTCTGAAAACAAAGCGGAATCATTGGTAAATGAATGTTTAAAAGAACGCGCAAAAATCAATGAAAAGAAACTCTTTAATGAAAAATATAATCTTGTTAAGACTATAAAAGAATCATTTGATATAGATTCTTTCTTTAAATATAGAATTAATGATTATAAAGTATATGCTTCGATTTATAAGCTTTTTGAAGAAAAACAACTTGAGCCAACAGATTTAGTAACATCTAAGTTTACATTAATTGAACATATCACCCAAAAAGATATGGATAAGAAAACAATTGTATCTGAAATTAAAGGAATTTATTCGAAATTAGATGAAGATATTAGATTATTGGCATATAAAAGATTGATTGAAATTTTTAATGAAAGATATGATGGTCTTTCAATCGAACAGAAAAAACTTTTAGAACAATATATTAATAATATAACCAATTCAACAACGCTTAAAACATATATTGAAGCAAGAATCCCAGAGATAAAACAAGAATTAGAACTTCTTTATGAAAAAGTTGATGATGATATAACTAAAATAAAACTCGAAGAAGTTACTAATAATCTTGATAATTTCATGAAAGGAGCAATTGCAACGAATGAGCATGTTCTTCGATTGTTAAGATATTATGCACTTATTAATGAATTGAAAGAAATATCATGAAAAAATCAGAACTCATCACAATCATCAAAGAAGTTCTCAATGAAGAAGACGTCTTCATCCCGAGAAACATCGAAGGAAGAAAAGAAAGACGACTTCAACAAGTCTATCAACTTCTTAATCAAGAAATTATTGATGGAGATTTGATTTTAAAAAATCTCCCCATCGAACATCTTGGAAAAGTGAAGATTGTGACGGGGAATGTGAGAATTTATAACTGTCCAAATTTGAAAAATCTTGGAAATTTTGAAAGAGTTGATGGAAATTTTTATTGCTCCAGCAATAATCTAACATCACTCCAAGGTGCTCCAAGTAAAGTCGGTAAAGATTTTTATTGCTCCAGCAATAATCTAACATCACTCCAAGGTGCTCCAAGTAAAGTCGATAGAAATTTTAATTGCTCCAGCAACAATCTAACATCACTCCAAGGTGCATCGAAGGAAGTCGATGGAAATTTTTATTGCTCCTACAACAATCTAACATCACTCCAAGGTGCTCCAAGTAAAGTTGATGGAAATTTTAATTGCTCCCACAACAATCTAACATCACTTCAAGGTGCTTCAAGTAAAGTTGGTGGAAATTTTGATTGCTCCAGCAACAATCTAACATCACTTCAAGGTGCTCCAAGTAAAGTTGGTGGAGATTTTTATTGTCAGAAAAACAAAAAACAATTTATAAAAGATGAAATCAGAAAAGTTTCTGATGTAGGAGGAAAAATAATTGTTTAAAACAGATAAGATATGAAGAAAAACCATTTGGGTCATTTTAATTAAAAAAAAATATGAAAAAATCAGAACTCATCACAATCATCAAAGAAGTTCTCAATGAAGAAGA
>Ga0172371_10011033_pt1 | contig 12096 bp, 9 predicted proteins | sample Lak12m_FD_114543 | JGI IMG/M metagenome (GOLD analysis project Ga0172371, IMG submission 114543) | Freshwater microbial communities from Kabuno Bay, South-Kivu, Congo - kab_022012_12m | ecosystem: Environmental > Aquatic > Freshwater > Lake | place: Democratic Republic of the Congo: South-Kivu...
ATCGTGTCACGGTGTCGGCCGGTTCAGGAATTTTGAGACAGTTCCTGCGTCTCCGCGCCGCACAAACAGGGGGACATCGGTCGCTGAGCATTTCCGCAATTCTCAACGCGTGACACTATATCTGCGGATTGCCCTTGCTCTCTCTTCGGGTTCTTGCTCTCAACTCGCGGTGAACGCTTCTCATTCGTTTTATGGGAACCGCCGCCCTGCGTACTCCATTTCGTAAGTTCGGTCGCCGATTTCCGTCGCGCTGGGATTGCTTCGCTTCGCTCGCAATGACACTCTCGTAAGTTGTCATTGCGAGCGAAGCGAAGCAATCTCAGGGGACAAAATCCGTGACTGTATTTAGGAAACACTGCACTAAGCGCTACGGCTTTGGCGGAGCATCCTGGCCTGCTTCCTCTTCGGCTGCTTCCCGTTCCGGCCGCCGCGGATATCCTACCCGGCCACAGCCGAAGTCCGGCGACCGGGTCGGGCCGAGCTCAGCTATAATCTTCTGGGAAGGTTTCTTTCCCGACAGGCCCCACTCCCGGACCATGGCTTCCATGACAGGCTCGTGATTCTTGTCGAAGCTGATTTTCCCTCTCGCTCCCTCAATTTCCATGCTCTCGAGGAACTTGATTACCTCGCCGGGGTCACCGCGCTTGGCAGAATCGAGCTCGGTCACTCGGCAGATCGCTTGAGCGATGTCGTACCCTTCCGCGGCCGCGGCAACGTCGGTCGGTTCATGGCCGGTCTGTTTCTTCACCTTGGCAGCGAATTCCACGGGGCTCTTGAGGAACGTGAGGGTCTTTACCCCTGTTGCGGCGCTCCCGGCTCCTGCAAGGGTGGCTGGGAACATGGTCAAACTCTCGGGACCGATAATAGCCTGCTTCAGCGAGGGCGCCGCGGCTTTGAGGAAGGTTCCCGCGGTCTTGCGGCTGTACGAGGCAAACACGAAACTTGCGTCGGAGCTGGACACGGCTTCGAGAACCCTTTTCAAGCCTCCGTGGTCCGAGGTCGAGGTCATGATCCTGTCCACGAACTGGCCCCCGGCTTTCTCGAATCCATAGGCGAAGAAATCGGCTTTCTCATTCCCCTCGGTGTCGTCGCTGCCGGTGAGGAACACCTTCAGGCCGAGGTTTTGCACGGCCCAGGGAGCAAGCGGCTGGGCACACTGGTAAGAGTTGGGGCGCATCCGAAAAACGCTGGGCAGACACATGTCTCCCGCCACAAGTCTCACCGACGGATTGGTAACAAAGAGGATCGCCCCTGCGTTGGCCAGCCCCTGAATGGCCTTTTCCGCACCCTCGAGGGAGGGAGGCCCGATGAGAAAGGGAGCACCCTTGCTCATCAACAGGTCGGCCAGTGCTTCCAGCGTTTTTTCTCCGTCAGGGCCGGAGTCCTTTTTCAGGATCGTCAGAGGCGAGAATTTCTTTTCTTTCAAAAAACACTCGAAGCCCCACAGCAATGATTTGGCTCCGTCGGCCAGCGGGCCTTGCTCGGGAAGAATGAAGCCGACCTTCATGGTCTGTGACGCCTTTGGCGCAGCCCAAGAGACTCCGTTCAGCAGAACGGTTGCGATGGAGGCTCCGGCGCCCATGAGGAAATCACGGCGAGAGAGGTGGGATGCGTTGTGAGAGGCAGCCGTTCCCGATCGTCTCGGGCCGGAATTCGTCTCGTCCGTATTCGTAATCGTTTTTATCGTCTGTGCTCGGCGCAGCATATCTCTCTCTTGTCCCCTCCACCATTCGTGGGATCGTTTCCGACCGAATACCCAGGCAGGCGTCTTACAGTGCCGCTCATTGAAATTCGCGGCACTCTTCACCTACGGGAAAGCCACCGAGACTTCGTTGACTTTGAGTAAGATCCCCGCGTGGCGATCATCCACAACTTCTCGGAATCTCATGGTTATGGCCGACTGATAGTGGAGTGCGCTTCCCCAAAAGGACGTTGAGCCTTTTTCGAGATTCAGCTTCAAGTTTTCCATGGTTTTCAATGCGCTCCACTGTAACTGGCACGGCATCCTACCTGAAACCGCCTGTCGTGTAAAGAATTCACATCCCCCGGGCCGCGTGGGCGCACGCCCTCCGAGGTCTGATGCCAATGCGGTTTCATACGAGTAACACTGAGCTCCCGGTGCACTGCCGGTCCTGGCGGATCTCCTCCGCTACGGACGGTGGACCCTCACTTCGCTTCGGAGATTCGCCAGGACCCGCTTCACCCATTGTCACTTCTTTGACCGCGCATTGGTATCAGAACGTGAGAAGCCCCTCGGATGCGGTGGGCGACCGAGGGGCTCTCGTCGAAGGACAGCCTCAATCTTAATAGGGGCGTCCGTAAGGCTGAGGATACGGCGCTGGGTGCGTCTTACTCACCCTCGTCTTCCGCACCGGAGGGGGGGGCGGCATCATTGCCATCGGTGGAGCGCACACCGGCGGGGGGCATTCCATGCGGACGCACAGCACTCGGCACGCCGGGGGGATAAAGGAGTCCTGCGAGCACTTTATCATCGCCATTTCCGACGCATGACCCGGAGTGGGTCCCACGCCCTGATACAGTGCGCCTCTCAGGTTCTTTGCCGTGGCGACGAATACGCCGCTCGCGAAGCTCGACGCCGCGAGGACCAGCGACATCATAAGGATGAGGGCAAGAACGAGGAACTTCTTATTCATTTTATACCTCCAACAGCTTAATGGCAGACTTCAAATTTCACGCGTATTTGGATTCTTTGACACGTTGCGGGACAGAAAGTTCCCGCACCACCATGGTTATTTCCATGCCCGGTCGCTCGACCGATGCGCCCCATCCGCGAGCCGCTCTTACTTAACCTCGGGCTTGAACGGAGGCTGGCCCGTGGCCTCGAGCACGCTGTTCCAAAGTTTTCCGGCCACGTCGATCCGCTTGCGGCCCGAAACCACGAGCCGAATGGGGATGTGGACAAATTCGTCGTTCAGCATTCCCACGACCATGTTGGTCTTGCCAGCCATACCCGCGTGGACCGCGGTTTGAGCCAGAAATCCGCAGAAGACCGAGTCGTTTGCCGTGGCAGCCACCGATCGAATGAGGTAGCTCGGGTCGATGTACTTGAGGTTGATCTCCATGTTGATGGATTGAAAATACCCTGAAATCCGTTGCTTGAGATAGAGTCCAATGTCTCCGAGACGCTGGTTGCCGGAATCGTCGGTGCCTTCCACCCCGCAATATTGCTGTCCCGCGCCTTCCGCCACAACGATCACCGCGTGCTTGCGCTCGGTCAGCCGGCGTTCCAACACAGCGAGGAACCCGTGGGGCCCGTCCATGTCAAAGTCTGATTCCGGGATGAGCACGAAATTGGCCAGTCGCTTGTCCAGGGCCGCACTGGCTGCTATGAAACCGGATTGCCTCCCCATGAGCTTCACGAGCCCGATCCCGTTCGGAGCTCCCTCAGACTCGACATGGGCCGCACCGATTGCCTGGGTGGCGATGCTCACCGCTGAATTGAATCCAAACGAGCGGGATACGAAGAGGATATCATTGTCAATCGTCTTCGGGATGCCGATCACGGCGATTTTCGAGCTCCGGTTCCCCAGCTCGTCGCTGATCTTTGCCGCGGCCCTGAACGTGCCGTCACCACCTATGCAGAAGAGGATTCCCACGTTCATGCGTTCGAGCGCGTCCACGATCTCTTCGATGTCTTGATGTCCTCTTGACGATGAGAGTATGGTCCCGCCCAGTTCGTTGATTTCGGACACGACATCCGGCGTGAGCTCCATGACCGAATGCTTGTACCTGGGTATGAAGCCTTGAAAACCGTACCGAATACCCAGGATGTTCCTGACCCCATACGTGTGATAGAGCGTGAGCACCAGCGACCGTATGACGTTATTGAGCCCGGGGCACAACCCTCCGCAGGTGACAATGGCGCACTTGAGCTTGCTGCAATCGAAGAAGATCCGCCGCCTCGCTCCGGCCTTCATGAATGACATTGGCCGGTTGCCCGCCTTGACCTCCTTCTCCAATTGGTCGGCCGAAAGGTTGTAGAGCACACGTTCGCTGTCTTCCACGAACTGTACGGTGGTGAGCGGCGATTCAATTCTGGGTTCGCCAAGGGATTCAATGGTCGTATCCGCGTGGCGGTCGTGCTCTTCACACATCAAGGGCCTCATCCACGGTTGAGGAAAATATCACTATCTCATTGGAATAGTTCACCGTACCTCAGGTCAATCAAAAAGTCAATAAAAAACGGTTTCTAGCGGCAATGCTTCAGTTCCACCGAGCACCGGATCGACCCGGGTGTGCCCCTGCCGTGCCGTTTCGCTACACGTTGAATCGGAACAGGACGATGTCCCCGTCGTGGATCTCGTAGTCTTTTCCTTCCAGACGCACTTTGCCGGCTTTGTGAGCGGCCGCCATGGAACCTGCCCGTGTGAAGTCCTCGTACCCGACCACCTCCGCACGGATGAACCCCCGCTCCATGTCGGAATGAACCGTTCCCGCGGCCTTGAGAGCGGTCTTTCCCCTTTCCAACGGCCAGGCCCTGACTTCCGGATCCCCGCAGGTGAAGAATACGATCAGGTTGAGCAGTGCAAACGACTTTTCGACCACCCGTTGCTTTGCCGCGGCTTCAAAGCGCATTTCCGAGAGAAATTCGGCAGCGTCCTCGGGGCTTAAACGGGCGATCTCCGCCTCGGTGTCCGCGTAAAGCCAATCGATGGCGACCCGTTGTTTGTCCTCAAGCGACTCGCCGATAGCGTCGGCCACCGCACTGATTTCTTCTCCGCTCTTGTCGTCGCCTGCGTTAATCAGAATGAGTTGTGGCTTCGCGGACAGGAAGGAAAACCCTCGGAGCTTGTCCGCGTCCGCCAGGGAAGGGGAATTGCGCAACGGCTTTCCCGCGTCGAGAACCGCGTGAGCCTCGATCAGGAGTCCACGTTCCTCGGAGAGCTCCTTCTTCCCTCTGGCCAGATCCTTGTTCACGCGTTCCAAGCGCTTTTCCACGATGTCGAGATCGGAGAGGATCATCTCCCCCTCAACCGATGCGAAGTCCTTCAACGGGCTGGGTGGGCCGAGAGTGGGGGAATCGAATAACCTGACGCAATGCAGGAGAGCATCCATGGGCCGGATGTGGGAAAGGACCTTGTCTCCAATGGTGTGGCCAGGCTTTCCCTCCCCGGTGAACCCAGCGATATCCAGATACTGAACGTGAACCGGCGTGACCTTGTTGGGCTTGAAGTGATCCGTGAGTAGAACGACGCGGGGATCGTCCACCATCACCACCCCAAGGCCCGGTTCATGATGCGCCTTGCGGTCCGCAGAATCCGCCGCTCCTGTCAGGGCCCTGAAGACCGTGCTTTTGCCGCTTCCGGGAAGACCGATAACTCCGAGCTTCAATGACGTGAAATCCTTTCCGGGTTTAGTACGCAGGTGCGGGGAGACCGTCTGGAAGCCGATCTCCAGGGATCTTGATCGCAAACGGTCACGTTGTCAATGCCGTCCGGGCCGGCCGCGCGAATCCACGCCGGGACGAAGGAAGCATCAGTCACCGCAACGGGACACACCGTCTTTGTGATACCACCTGGGTAAGGGAGCAGAGAGGGGAAATCAGGGGCTGCTCATGAAACGGATGTAGAGCAGGACGTTCTTACCATCGGCTTTGGCAGGGGCCGGGGCGGGGACAGAGGCCGAAGGAGCGCCTTCCACGCTGGTTCCAACGGCAACGGCGCCGTGGTTGATTAATTCGGTCGTCAAACGGCCATAGGCATTCGGCGGAATCATCACGCCAACCACCACTTTTCCGCCGCCATTCCGTTCGTCGACGAGCCGTCCCTCGATGTGGGGCAACATCTGTTTCAGGGATGCCAGTGCCTGATCGATGCGAGGACTCTCAACTATGAGGTTGTTCGCCCCTATGCCGGCCGGGATCGCAAGAGGCAGGGACCTGCTGTCGCCTTCGAGAGATTTGGGAGTCGCGGAAAGTTGGGAAGGGAAAAGTGTGGGATTCTGGGGGTCGGGCTGAGTGGCTCGGGCGACCATGCCGCCCACGTGCATCTGTTCTCCTTGGACCTGCCCGGTGCCACCCGCGGTCATTCTCGCCGGCGCAGTCGAGCGCGCACCGACGTTGCGGACGGCCATGTCCGCCACGCCGTATGGCGCGATGTCCGTAGGTGCTTGATTGTACACAAGAAAACCGACCGCCACGATGAGCGCGAGAGCCCCCACCCCAGCGGGGAGCGGCATGTACGGGGCTGTCGTGAAGAAATTCCGGAAAAAATCGAAAAAAGAAGATGAGAAAGAAGAAGACCAGGAAGGAGACTGCGTGGAGAGCCGTGCGTTGAGCTGCACGAGAAAATCGTCGGGAGGATTCATCCGTTCAAGGTTTGCCAGGGTCTGGACGGTGATCCCGTACCATTTGAAATCCTCACGACACCATGTGCACTCATGGATATGTTCCCGGACCCGCTTCTCCAGGTTGCCGTCGAGCAGGCTGTCCTGGAGATCCCCAAAAAGGTCGCCGACTTTTTCGCATTCCTTCATGACAGAACCTTCTTCAGTTTTTCTTTCACTACCATCCGTGCCCTATGGAGCCGGGACTTGGTAGTTCCTTCCGGCAGATTCAGTATCCGAGCAATTTCCTCATAGGACAGCCCTTCGATGTCCCTGAGAATCACAATCTCTTTGTGATCGGGATCCAGTTGGTCGATTGCCTCCTGTACTAATTTCTGGATCTGTTTGCCGGCGAGGATGGTCTCCGGATTTGTCGAATTATCAGGAATGGCTCGCTGAGCCGATTCCCGGTCCTCGTCGCTCTCCGTCTGTCCTTTGTTTGCAAAAAAACCACGACGTTTCAAATATTTGAAACGATTCTTTCCTCGATTGGTCGCTATCTGAAACAGCCATGTCGAGAACTTTGCGTCGCCTCGAAATTTTTTCAGATTCTGATAGGCTGCGGTAAAGATTTCCTGCGCCAGGTCGTTTGCCTCCTCCGCGTCGCCCACAAATCGATAGGCCAGGTTATAAATCTTCCGATAATACTTTTCAACCAGCACGTCGAAGGCATCTCTCTCACCGCGCACACTCCGCCGTACGAGTATGATATCCTCGTCTGTCTCGGCCGGTTCGCCGGAGGATACAACGAGACTCATCATCTTCAGACACAGGCTATTCAGAATTGTTTCAGGGCAGGCTACCACGTAATGATTTTTTTCTCCGCGGCGAATGAGACTGAAAATAAGGGAAATCCGGTGACAAAGTCAAGGAATATGGGGAGAGCTGGGCAGGCATTCACTCGTCCGCCGGGAAAAAGAGCGGCTCGAAGGCCGCGCTCACCGTGGGAACCGCGGAAAAATCCCTTCAAATTGACCGGTCGTTCATAACCGGGCCGCAAGGCGCGCCCCTGCAAGAAGGCCGGGCCCTCGCCACTCGGCCCGCGGATGCCCGTTCGCCTGCAAGTCAGGGTAACCGCGGCCGAAACGTGCATCGAGTCTTGTCTTCGTCACCGTAAGAATGCTAAGCTGCTGCCTTCGAACGACGGCCTGCAAGCGGGTCATCAGGCGCCCGGTGAGCGCGTGATCAAATAGTTCACCATGAACACGTGAAGAGGGGAGGAGATTGATGGAGTTTTCGAGAAGGGTGACCGAAACCCCTCCGTATTTGTTTCATATCATCGATGAGAAGCGCAAGGCCGCTGAGGCAAAAGGTGTGGACGTCGTGTCCCTCGCGATCGGAGATCCCGATCGTCCTACCCCTGACTTTGTCCTGGACCTCATGAGTCAGCAGACGCGCGATGCACGCAACCATACCTATCCCAGCTACAAGGGAGAGCCCGACTTCTGCGCGGGCGTCGCTGAATGGTTCGTAAAGCGATTCGGCGTCCCACTGGACCCGAAGACCGAGATCATGGCCACCATCGGTGCGAAGGACGCGGTGTCTCACCTGCCGTTTGTCTTTCTGGATCCGGGTGACTCGGCCCTTGTCACGGACCCGGGGTACCCGGTGTACGGAGCAGCGGTCGGTTTCGCGGGCGGCCGCGTGGTCAACGTGCCGCTCCTGGAGGAAAACTGCTTTCTCCCCGATTTGGACGCGATTCCTCGGGCCGTTGCAGACCGGGCCAAGATCATGTTCGTCAACTATCCGAACAACCCAACGGCCGCGGTGGCCGACGCGGACTTCTTTGAAAAGCTCGTCGCGTTTGCCCGCAGGCATGATCTGGTTATATTATCTGATAATGCCTATTCAGAGGTCTATTTCGCGGAAGAGGATCGACCGATCAGCATCATGGAAATCGCCGGAGCCAAGGAGACGGCCATAGAAATCCACTCCTTTTCCAAGACCTTCAATATGACCGGCTGGCGAATCGGCTTTGTCACCGGAGGCAAGTCGCTGATCGATGCTTTCCTGACCCTGAAGTCCAACTTTGATTCAGGGGTCTTCATGGCGATTCAGCGGGTCGCGGCCGCGGCGCTGGCGCATCCCGAAGCAGCCGAGTTCAACCGTCGGCGCACGGCCCTGTTTCGAGGCCGACGCGACCGAATAGCAGAATGCCTCTCGGAAGTGGGTTTTCGGTTCCAGCTTCCGCGGGCCAGTTATTACTTTTGGGTCCGTATTCCTCAAGGCTACGCGTCGTCGGTGGATTTTTGCGCAGACCTGCTCGAGCACAAAGGGCTCGTGGTGACACCCGGCGTGGGGTACGGTCCCAGCGGGGTGAACTTCTTTCGCGTCTCCATGACCGCTCCGGACCACCGAATCGAGGAGGCAATGAAAAGACTGAAGGAATTTATGAAGGAACGCCAATGAAAGCCACGCTCGTTCTGGCCGACGGCACGATCTTTCGAGGGACGTCCATGGGCGCGTCCGGAGAGAGGATCGGCGAGGTCGTTTTCAATACCGCAATCACAGGCTATCAGGAAATCCTGACCGATCCCTCCTACCGCGGGCAGATCGTCACGATGACCTATCCGCACATCGGGAATACCGGGGTGAATTTCGAGGACAACGAATCGGTTCAGCCGTTCCTCGCGGGGTTCATCGTGAAGGAGTATTGTCCCCATCCGAGCAACTGGCGTAAGGAGAACGACCTGAACGAGCTCCTCGTCAAGCACGCGATCATCGGTATCCAGGGGATCGATACGAGGAAGCTGACGCGCAATCTCCGGGAAACAGGAGCGAAGAAAGGGATCATCTCGACGGAGGACCATGATTACGAACGGCTCCTCCGGAAAGTCCGCGAGTACCCGGACATCGAAGGGCTGGACCTTGTCAGGGAAGTGACCTGCTCTGAACCACACGATTGGGACGAAGGCACCTGGAGATGGAACGCTCCGCCTCAGGAGCCGGCGCCGAAATTCAGCGTAGCGGTCTACGACTGCGGCATCAAAGAAAACATCCTTCGACTGCTCGTGGATAGCGGCGCGAAGGTCAGGGTCTTCCCAGCCTTCACCTCGGCGGAAGAGATCCTGGGATACGATCCTGACGGAGTCTTCATCTCAAACGGTCCGGGCGACCCGGAAGCAGTCCCGTACGTGATCGAGAGCGTCCGCAATCTCATCGGCAAGAAACCGATTTTCGGCATCTGTCTCGGGCACCAGCTTCTGGGGCTTGCCCTGGGCGGAAGGACCTTCAAGCTGAGGTTCGGTCACCACGGTGCGAACCATCCCGTGCGGAGGCTGGAAACGGGCCACGTTGAGATAACATCGCAGAATCACAATTTCGCGGTGGATCCCGCATCAGTGGAATCCGAGTGCATCATCACCCATATCAACCTCAACGACCAGACCGTCGAAGGGATGGCGCACAAGAAGTACCCGGTCTTCTCCATTCAGTACCATCCGGAAGCGTCTCCTGGCCCCCACGATTCGCAGTACCTCTTCGGACAGTTCAAGAAACTGATCGCGGAATCGTGAGAGGAAGGAAGAAACCAGGCGGAAATGCCTTCTTGGAAGAAGGTCTTTCCCGAGCCCTCACGAGCCGTAGTGTCACGCGTTGGGAACTGCGGAAATGCTCAGCGACCGATTGCCTCCTGTTTGTATGGGCGGACCTGCGTGTCCGCCCGCATTCAAGACCATAGGCTAAATGCGGGCAGACACTCGGAGACTGTCTCAAAACCTGCGCCTGAAGGGTAATCGTGCTACGAGAACCATCCAACCCGGCTTTGGGTGGCCCGGACGTTACACGTCCGGGTCGCGCAGCGACAAGAGGTCCGGCCCTCCTGTGCCTTCGGCGCCTGGACGTATAACGTCCAGGCCACCCGGGAACTCGGTGATTCCGGATCGTGCCACGATTTTCCGTGCAAACTGAATTTGGAGACAGTTTCCTCGGGTCTGCCCCTACTCAAAATGGCATCAACTTCCCCGCGAATTTCAAGGCGCGGCACTATAACTTAGTCGGTTGTTGCACAAATACCGTTGCGTATTCCCGAAAACTTCCGCAGCGGATTGTAGGATGTGGTGAGCGAAGCGAACCGCATCCTACAATCCGCTGCAGGGGCTCTCAACACACGGCGTCTCCCGTCGGTCCCCCGTTTGGGTTTCCGTGTTTGAACGGGAATGCGTATCAAATCCCTTTGCAGGCCCAGCGGTAGATTTTTTCGGCTGCTTTGAAGTGTTTGGCCGCGTTGAGAACGACGACAACGTGCTCGGTCTTTTCGCCTTTGAAGAGGGCGACGATGCAGCGTCCGGCCATGTTGGTGAAGCCGGTCTTTGCGCCGGCTACAGGAAGCCTGCCGAGGAGCTTGTCGTTCGAGACGAGCTGGTAGGTTCGGGGGACAGCGTTCTGCGTTCGCATGGAGTAGGTCTTCATGCTCGAGATCTCGCGGATCAGCGGGTACTGAAACGCGTGCCTCGCGATGAGAGCTACGTCCTCCGCTGTGGCCACGTTGGCTTTGCGACCGAGGAGGTTTCTGCCTTGCTTTCTTCCGAGCGCAATCATGAGATCGAGCCCACTGGGCGTATAGATCCTGGTCTGCGTGGCCCCGATCTTGACCGCAAGCCGGTTCATGGCGGCAATGAATCCATCTTCGCCGGTGCGGGGATAATTGCGCGCGAGCACCTCGGCGCAATCATTGCCCGATTCGATGAGCATGCCGTGCAGCAGATCCTCAACCGTCAGGCGGTCCCCGGACCGAATTCCCACCCGGTGGCGTTCCACCTTCTCGATGTCGGCAGGCGCTTCGAGGACCGCCTTGAGATTCATCCCGTCGAGGACCACCATGGCTGTCAGGAGCTTGGTGATGCTCGCGATGGGGAGGGGCTCGGACGTATTCTGCGCGAGCATGACGGTGTTGGAACCGCAATCGAGGCAGAAGAGCGCTTTAGCCTTTACTCCGGGTCCCCGCGTCTTTCCCGGGTCCACCCTCGGAACCGGGGGCGCCGCTGCCGCGGCGAGGACACCCGCCACCGCGGAAGATGATCCGGCCCGTTCAGAACGTGCAGAGGCAGTGATCCGGGCAGGAGAAGGGGCAACAAAGGCCGGCGGCCTCGGAGCGGAAACGGTTGCTTGACGAAGATCCGCGGCCGGCTTCTTCAACTGCGGCACATGGCCCTGCGCGGGGAGCGCGGAAGATTTGACGGTAACGGGCTTGGGGATTCGGGGCTTGATTAGTTCAGTCTGTCGAGGAGAGAGCGTGTGAGGCGCTGTAACCACGGTCTGGCGATTTCCGACCCTGCTGATCAGCTCCTGGGCGGAGCCTTCCGACTGAACGGGTTGCAGAGCAGAGACGTTTCCGGCAAGAAACCACAGCAGCGCGACGGTAATGATCGCCTCGAGGAGCGCCCCGCGTCCTCGACGACAGCCACGGCCGCTCATGTATATGAGAAAATACACGATTCTCTCCGCTTGACGCCGAAACCTCATCGCAAGCGCCGATGAACTTCCAACCCACCAAAAATAGATATATTTGGGCTCTCTGTCAAGGAATTCTTCGACGGGGACCAGCAGGCTGTCTCAGAAGTCAGTCCTAATCCGACATCGTTGCACCATCCTGAATGACCGACTCCTTGGGTGGCACGGACGTTATACAGTAAGGGGCCTTGAAATTCGCGGGAAAGTTGATGCCATTTTGAGTAGGGGCGAATCTTGTATTCGCCCTTCTTCGGTCGAAGAGAAAACGGGGAAATCAGAGGAAATCGTGCGATCACGAGG
>Ga0172371_10011034_pt1 | contig 12096 bp, 10 predicted proteins | sample Lak12m_FD_114543 | JGI IMG/M metagenome (GOLD analysis project Ga0172371, IMG submission 114543) | Freshwater microbial communities from Kabuno Bay, South-Kivu, Congo - kab_022012_12m | ecosystem: Environmental > Aquatic > Freshwater > Lake | place: Democratic Republic of the Congo: South-Kivu...
GAGAGGGGCATGAAGAGCGCCACGCTGCGCAATGATTTGGAGGGGAGATGCATCTCCCCTCCAAGCCTCCCCATACGTAGTTCCGACCGGTGTACTTCATGTCGAGAACTTTTATAGGAATCGCTATTAATAGCTGAAAAAAGCCCGCCTGTGGGCTGTGAACAACCAGGCGGGCTTGCATCTTTCATCGGGTGCCGTGAGGCCACAATTTGTCCGCCGGAAGCATATCCCGGGAGACCTGTTTGCTGCTCAGTACCTTATGGCATAAGTTAGGTGTCGTATTTTTTCGGCGGGGGTGGGGCCCTGGTTTAGTAGGACCGGCATCTTGCCGGTCATTCGCCGGCGGGACCGGCAAGATGCCGGTCCCTACTTATGGGCTGGTGATGGTCGCTTCGTATTCAGCACCGTATTTATGCCTACGACTGCTCAGCCTTCGGCGGCTTCTTTTTCGCCTTCAGCCGCCTTCTTGGCTGCCGCGGCCGCTTTTTTGGCTGCCTGTTCAGCTTTTATCTGCTGGACGGCCTGAGCTTGGCGCTCGGGATCAGTATAGCGGAATATGAACTGCCTGTTGCACGCCCACACACCGGCTTTGGCGCATTCCTCGTCGCACTTTTCGTAGTCAATCTCGATACGGTCATTCACCATGTTGACCACGTCCTTGGCCTTCCTCGTGCAGGCCATGCAGTGGATGCACCCGGCCTTGCAGACGCTGGTCACGGCCTTCCCCGAGTCCTTGCTGCTGCATGGTACGTAACAGAGTCCGTCCTTGGGGATGAGCTGTAGGACCTGCTTGGGGCAAGCGTTCACACAAACGCCGCATCCGGTACAGGCCTCGGGATCAATGACAGGCATGTTGTCCTTCATGTGAATGGCGTGGAACGGGCAGGCGGCCTCGCAATCACCGTAGCCGATACATGCGAAGTTACACTCATACGGGCCCCCGAAGGCTATTGACGCAGCCTGACAAGTGTCGAAGCCGATGTAGGAGTGCTTCTTTTTCACTTCGCCATCGTTGCGTGAGCACCTCAGCGCGGAGATCACACTGCTCGCAGCTCCCGCGGCTTTGCCCGTTATCGCTGCGACCTTTTCGGCCACGACCTGCTTGCCGGGAGCGCACTTGCTGGGCGGCACGCCCGGTTCGCACACTACGGCTTCCGCGTATGATTCGCAGCCCGCAAACCCGCACGCGCCGCAATTGGCACCGGGCAGGCAAGCCCTCACAGCCTCTATCTTGGGATCAATCTTCACTGCGAATCGTTTGGCCGCAATGGCCAGCAAGATCCCGCAGAAAATGCCGAAAATCGCAAAGAACACCAAGCCCATCAACGCTATGGTCCAGACGTTTTCCATACTTGAACACCTCTCGGGAGTCCGGGACGCTCGAAACAACTGCCTGATTCAAGGAGCCTTTCCCGGCATCGCTCTTTTTCCGTCGCAAAGTATTTGTTCGACCGGCGCCCCCTAAAATATCGCCAGGCCCGAAAACCCCAAGAACGCCAGGGCAAACAATCCCGTAACTATGAACGCTATGGGGAGTCCCTGAAAAACCGGGGGCACTCGGCACACTTCCAGCTTCTCACGCACGCAGGACATGAGGAACAATGCCAGAGCAAACCCCAGACCGGCTCCCAGCGCCATGGTGAGGCTCGAAAACGGGCCGTAACCGCTGTCCGCGTTAATCAGGGGCACCGCTAGTATAATGCAGTTGGTGACTATTAGCACTAGATACACTCCCAGCTTCTTGAAAAGATAGGGGTTTATCTTTCGCAGAATCGTGTCCACCGCCTGCACAAAGATGGCGACAGTCCCTATGAAGACTATTATCTTTAGGAACCCCAGATGCAGAGCCTGTAACACAAAAGTGTAAAGCGCCCAGCACATCACCGCGCTGAGCACCATGACCACCGTAAAGGTAATACCCATGCCGATGGCCGTCTCCTTCTTCTGGGAGACGCCGAAGAAAATGCAGAGGCCCAGGTACTTGGTGAACACGAAGTTGTTTATGATCATGGCACCAAGGAAAATGGCGAACAACAACTGCACTTCGCTCTTCTTGACCACGAACTCCCTGGAGCCGATTACCTTGCCCTCCGAGGTTACGTTCTTGGCCTCGACGATGTACTCACCGGCGGTGTTGAGAGATTCCTTGAACTTCAGGGTTGCGTTGACCCTCCTTGAATCCAGGGTCACCGACTCCACGGGAACCTTGATATCAGGATCGGGTTTTTCGTAAACCGAGTAGTTGGCCGTGTCCTTTGCCCATGCCTCGTCCACGGGTACGCCGAAGGAAATCTCTATGTCCTTGTCCTTCTTGAAGGAACCACTTCCCACCGATTGGGCTATCGCAGGCCCTACCGCGAGAACCAGGACGGCAAATACCGCGCAAAGTATTACAGGAAACCTGTGGATTTTCATCAATGCGCCCCTCCCGCTTTGGGAATCTTGCCCGTGATCTTGTATTCAACCCAGTTGAAGGTAGCCATGATGAAACCGATCACGAAGAAGCCGCCGGCCGGCAGAATCATCACGAGCAGCGGTTTGAATCCCAAGACATCATACCCGAAGAGCTGACCCGCACCGAAGAACTCGCGGATCGCCCCGATCAGGCAAAGCCCGAACATGAAACCGACCCCCATGCCCAGACCGTCAAAAAAAGACGGCAAAAGGGGCTCCTTGGAAGCGAACAGTTCCAGCCGGGATATGATTATCGCAAAAACTACGATGAGTTTTACGAAGAGAGCCACCTGCTTGTAAACATCCGGCGCGTAAACCGGCAGTATCATGTCAATGACCGTAACCCACAGGGCGATTATGATCACGTAAGCAGGAATGCGGATCCTGGGATGAATGAAATTCTTGAAGATGGCCACCGTACAGCTGGAGAACACCTGAACGAAAACGACCGCAAGCCCCAGCATCAGCCCGTTCTTCACCGACGTTGTTACAGCGACCGCAGGACAGAGACTCAAAGCCAGTCGGAAAATCGGGTTTTCGGGGATCAACCCGTTCCATAGCAGTGTGACGTTTCTATTCAACTCAGACCTCCCCTAAAAGGCAATCCGGATGTTGTCTTTCTTTATGGCATCGTTCAGGATCTCTAGACGATAGACGAACTTTCGGACAGTGTCCTTCACCCCGTTGGTCATGGCTCGACTCGAAATAGTGGCGCCCGTTAGAGCGTATATGTCGTCCTTGAGATGCTTGTCTTTGATCTCGAGGGCCTTTTCAGGGCTCAGCCCGAGCCTCTTTTCCTTGGCCGGATCCAGCACCGTCAGGTAATCCTCGGGGAGAGGCTCCTTCACCACCTTGATATTCTTCAGAACATCCAGGCTCTTGCCTTTGAACTGGTTCTTGAAGTAATCCTGGTCTATTTCCGCGCCCAGTCCCGGGTCCTCTTCGTGTTCCGTCACGGCAAGGCCTGTAACCGTGAACTGAGGATTCAGGGATACCATGAGCTTAATAAATGTCTTGAAGCCCTGGGTGACTCCCGGAACCACGTACCCGAGCCGCTTGTCGCCGAGATTTGCAACGTAGAGAGTCTGCGCGTAGATGGCCGAGGAGCCTTTGGGCAGCGCAGCGATGACGGCTGCGTCTCTGGTGGGCCTCTCCGCCAGTTTGGTCGCGTCCGCCGCCACCTGGTAGACCTTCCCGGGCTTGCCTTCCAGATCTATCTCGGCAAGAACGTATCCCTTGTCCTTCAGCGGCACAAGGTAGCCCAGAAGGGTCTCGCCTTTATCGCTTTTTATAACATAGCGGTACACGGCGAAAATCTTCAGATCATCGGGGGCCTTCTTGCCGTGCCCGTATCCGAGAAGGCTCTGAATGGTCGCTGCCGTATGCTTTTCTTCGTTTATTTTGCGAATATTGTCGGTCTTGGCGAACACCACCCCCAGGATGACGGACGCGGCGACGCAGACCATAGTCAAACTCAACGTAATCTTGATAACCTCTTTCATATATAGCCTCTCAGTCCGAACGGAGCCCTATTTCACGGCCGCGACAGGCGCCTGCTTGGGAGGAGCAAACCTCTTGGGTTTGAACCACTCGTCCAGGGCCGGCGTCAGGCAGTTCATGAGCAGGATTGCATACGCGACTCCCTCGGGATAACCGCCCTTCAGCCGGATCAGCACCGTAAGAGCCCCGACGCCGATTCCGAAGACGATCTGGGCGCCCTTCACCGTTGGGGACGTCACGTAGTCCGTGCACATATAGAAGGCCCCCAGCATGAGGCCACCCGAAAGCACGTGCACAAGAGGCTGCCCGCCGAACCAGGTCTCGCCCCCGAATATCCACGCGAGAACACCCACGGTGACTATAGCGGAAACCGGAGTATGCCACGTGATTATCCCTCTAATCATCAGAAACAGACCGCCGGCCAGAAGAAGCGCGGCGGAAGTCTCGCCTATGCACCCAGGCTTGATGCCGATGAAGAACTGCTCATAAATGGTGCTGAGGCCGCCAAACTGCTGCGTCACAGCTGCCAGGCCGTAATGTTTGAGCACATAGAGCGGCGTGGCCGTAGACACTGCATCCACCGAGCCCAGATAGACCCCCGCAGAGACTTTGCTCCAGTCCACGGGCGGTACCCAGGCGGCAGTCATGGCCACCGGAAACGCCGCCATAAGGAAGGCTCGGCCAACAAGAGCCGGATTCCAGACGTTGAAGCCCAGACCGCCCATCAACTGCTTGGCGATGAAAATCGCGGGGACCGACCCTACTATTGGAAGCCAGTAAGGCACTCCCGGCGGTATCACAAATGCCATCAGGATGCCCGTCAGGACCGCGCTGCCGTCACTCACGGAAACAGGCCGGCCCAGAGCTTTCTGGGTGATGGCTTCCACCACGATGCAGGAGACCACGCTGACCAGCGTGATCAAGAGACCCCTGAAGCCGAAATTGTAGATGGACAGCAACATCACAGGAATCAGAGACGCCGAGACCGTCCACATGATTCCTGCGGTGGTCTTTCCCCTCCTGATGTGGGGCGATACGGAAACGGCCCATTGGGGCTGCTGGTTCGTATTTCTTTGGTCTAGCGTTTCGATTTTCCCATCCTCCCCTGAGTTTATTTCAGGTAACGGGTGCGCTCCAAGCGCCGCGGCCTGCAAAAAGGCCGCTGCGGAAAAGGCTCTCCCCGGGATCGCCATGAGCCATCTCAGACGACGCCGGCGGAACTATCCGCTCACCCTCGTTTTTTTATCTGTATCTTGGCCAGCCTGGCAAACTGCACCAGAGGCCGCTTCGCAGGGCACACATAGGCGCAGCAACCACACTCGAAGCACTCGAAGACGCCGAACTTGTCGGTAAGGTGCCCCTTGCCGGCTTCGACGTATACTCCCACTTCCATTGGTTGCAGGCCCATGGGACACGCGTCCATGCACCAACCGCAGTGAATGCAGGGACCGTACTCTCCGGTGTCGGTCTCCTTGCTGTTCAGGAACAGCACGCCGGACGTGGTCTTGGTAATGGGCACTTCCAGAGTGGAAACCGCGAACCCCATCATGGGGCCTCCGGAGACTATCTTCAGAAGGTCCCTGGTACCGCCCAGATAATTGACCACGTCTGACAGGAGCGTCCCCACCTTGACCTTGAGGTTTGCGGGCCGCACGATGGCTCTGCCCGAGAAGGTGGCAACCTTCTCGTAGAGTGGCTTGTTCATGACGGCCGCTTCATACACCGCAAGCGTTGTGGAGATGTTTTGAACTATCACTCCCACGTCAAAGGGGAGCCCGCCGCCTGGCACCGACCTCTTGGTGAGGGAGTAGATGAGCTGTTTCTCGGATCCCTGGGGATACTTGACCGTCATACCCTGGATGCTGATCTTCATGTCCCCTTGGGGGGGATTCTGCTGAAGGGCCTTGTTCAGAGCGTTAATGGCGTCGGGCTTGTTCAGCTCAACCCCGATGACGCCTTGCCTTATCCCCAGGATGGTCATGAGGATCTTGGCCCCCTCCAGCACCCTGTCGGGATATTCCAGCATGATCCGGTGGTCGGTGGTGAGGTAGGGCTCGCATTCCGCGCCGTTGAGCACCAGGGTGTCCACCTTGGCCGTGGGCGGCGGCGACAGCTTGACGTGGGTCGGGAAGCCCGCACCTCCAAGACCGACTATTCCCGCGTCTTTGACCCGGGAAAGGAGTTGCTCTCGGGAGAGCTTGCTCCAGTCTTCAGCCTCGTATTTTCGGGGCGAAGCCGCGGGGTCTCTTTCGATGACTATGGCGTCGCATCTCACCATCGTCGGGTGGGGATGCGGCTCGATGGCCTTGACCACTCCGGTTACGCTGCTGTGGATGCTTGCACCCAGAGCCTTCTCCACGGTGGCTATTACTTCGCCCTCCTGAACTTCCTGTTTCTTTTTCACAACAGGTTTGGCCGGTGCTCCAAAATGCATGGAAAGCGGAATAACTACCTGTAGGGGAGGCGGCATCTCTTCGATGGCCAGGTGTTCAGTGAGTTCCTTGTGTTCCTCGGGATGAACCCCGCCTTTGGGGAAAGTCAGTCCTGCCATGATTCCTCTTGATTTGCGGTATGCGGGTACCCGCCCGCTGCCTGCGGTACTCGGCAGGGCCTCCGGAATGTCCCTGCCTGGGAACTGATCCGGTGAGTGCCCGCACGACCTATTTTATTTTGATAGAGTCGAAAGCCCTTACTGAGAAGAGCTTCTGGAGGGCCGCTTGGTCCCATGACCGCGAGCAATAATACAGCGTAGTAGGATAATATCCTGCCGGACATGTGTCAAGAATTTCTTCCCGATTTCTCAATCGCTCTACTAGGTCCACCTTTTCGCAAGTACGGCCACATATTCGGGTGCCACTGCTAGCTTGCTAGCAGTGTCTTCCGGAGGCACTACTGGACAAGCCAACAGTGGCACTCAAGCGCGACCGTATTTACGAAAACCAGTACTAAGGCCGTCCGCATCGAATCGCCCTCAGCCGCATCATAAGATAGAGGTTACTACGCGGGGCAATCTGTGCCAAAATAGTCCCGCCCGGGGACGGACCGCACTGAACCCGATACGCCCTCAACGAATTGCAAAGAGGAACCTCATCAATGGACAAAAATCTGGAAGAACTCATCATTGAAAGGATAGACAGGCCGGGATGGGTTACCACCCGAGGAATACTGCTCGATCCTTCGGGGCGGCTCTCGGACGAGGAGCACGAAAAGGTCAAGGAAGCCATGAAGAGTCTTGCCGGCCGGGGGGTGGTCACGCTGTGGCGGCTCATCATCCAGGACGACGGCGGCGAGTTGCTGGCCGCGGCCAGGCCGGGTCTGGAACTGGACAAGGACCTTGAGCGAAGAGGCGCATGGGCCAAAGCCTTTCCTTACGAAATCGAACAATGAAGCTGCTCCTGGATCGGGAGATTTACGAGCGCTTCACAGAAGCACATCTGCTGAAGGCCAATCAGTTCGTTTGGATAGCCACCGCGAACGTCAAAGCCACTGCCGTCCGCTGCCGGAATCGTTTTATTTCGTTCCCCGACCTCATGGCCATGCTGGTGCACCGCGGGGTCTTTTTCCGCATAATCCATGCGGAAATACCCTCCCGGCCTTTCAGGGAAAGATACGAGCAGCTCGACTCAAAAGGCGGGCTGAGCTCGGGCGTGGAATTCCTCCACTGCATAAGGATGCACGCCAAGGTGTTTATTATTGACGGACGAGTTGCCCTGGTCGGAAGCTCCAACCTCACGGGCGCAGGAATAGGTGCCAAGGCCCAGAACAAGAGAAATTTCGAGGTGTCCTTCCTCATGGAAAACGAAAAAGAAACGCTCCCCTTTGTCGAATATTTCGATCAGGTGTGGATGGGAGGACCTTGCCCAAAATGCGGCCAGAGAGACATCTGCCCCGCGCCGGCCGCTTGAGCTTTGTTTAGGAATGACTCTGGGGGAAAACCTTTCTGCAGAAAGGTTTTCCCCCAGACCCTCTTTCCAAAGACTCCCAACATATCAGAGGCTTCCGCCGGGCGGCGCCCTTGGCAACTCGGGACGCCCTTGCCTGATTTGACACAGCAACGAGGCAGAGGCCCTTGAGGAGGGTTACGCCACCGACACCCTGAACACTCGGACTTGAAAGCTCTGCATCGCGAGCTCAGCCTGTCCCTGCCGGATGGAAGGGAGAGCCTGCCCGCAACCTCCGTACTCGCGAACCGTCATGTTCTCAGGCCACGGCCACTGAAGCTTGAACCTCGGATATACCTGCCAACCGCAATTGGCAATCACAGCCGTTTGACCTGAATTCCCGATGGTCTTGCCTCCCGTCCGGCAGTAAGCAAACACGCGGCCTCCTTCGTTTTCATCAAAATCGTGTTGGAACCCCTGAGCGATACCGCTCATGCCGAAGAACCCAAGCTCGTTGCGGTGCAGCTCCGCTACGTCGGGATTGGTCCTGAGCTTGATCAGTTGCTTTACCCGATCAAGCACACGGCTGTGACCGGGCTCGTAACGGCGGTACCAGTCCACGGGGTCGGACATCTTTCTGCGCCAGTTCCAAGGCTCCACGTCGTGCAAATCCGCGAATTCCTCGCCGGCCAGGAACATGGGAATGCCCCGACAGGTTGCCATGACCGCGAACGACCCCACGATCATCTCTCTCGCCAGTTCTTCGAGGGGCGGCATCGTCGAAGGATCTAGTTTGTATCTGTCTCGGGCATGGTCCCATTGACCGCGGACGCGGTCCAGATAGAAAGCCGACAAGCGCCTCTCGTGCTCTGCTTCTACGTCATGCGACGTGCAATACGCCACTCGGTGGGCCATGTCTCGGAATCCGTGCGTTCGCCATCCGTTGCTGCCGTTCCAAAGACGCTCACCGCTCAGAAAGGCCTCGACCCGCTCATGACGGCCCGGGTTTCCCAATTTCGTGTCCAGGGTGTTCGACACTATGCGCCGCAGTTCGTCCCGGAAGTCAAAATCCCATATCGCGTCGCAGGGGCGCAATTTTTCGAGGAGTTGCGGGGTTGGATCTGAAGAAGGGGGCAACTCGTCCCCGTATGTGGCATCGGCACGACGCCACGAGTCCTCAGCTATCACGATGAAGGGACGACTGTTATTGAACAGCTCACGATGTTTCTTCAGCGCTCTGAATCGGAACTCCCGGATGAAATCCCAGTTGTTGATGCCCTTGAATTCGTCAATACGGAACCCGTCAATGTGGTATTCCTGTATCCAGTAGTCGGCCATGCGGTAATGAAATTCCCGGGCCATATGTGACCCGTTCATAGGGTCTCGATACCTGAAGCATTTGCCTCCCCAATCCGTCCGCTTCTCATTGTTGTCGAATAATTCCTCGGCGTTGGGGTCTATGTAGTACCAATGGAACGCCAGGTCCTGAAGAGGACACTTCCTCGAATGGTTCATCACGGCGTCCAGAATCACGCGAATGCCCTTCTGGTGACATGCCTTGATGAAAAGCTTGAGGTCGAAAGGTTCGCCCATGTCGAAGTCCGGAGCGAAGAAGAAGCGCGTCCCGTAGCCCCAGTTAAGCGTGTCCGGAGAATCCTGCACCGGCAAAAGCTCAATCCCGTTCACGCCCAGATCCAGGAAATGGTGTTCCAGCAGATCGAAAATCGCCTTGTCGAAGGTCCCCAGGCCCACCTGCCGGGCGTACCCGTCCTCCCCCGGATCAATCCAACGCATGGGAAGCTCATAGATCACCATCTCGTGATTGCCGGGCAGGCGCACGTGGGCGGGGATTTCACCATCCCACGAGAACTCTGTGCGGCAGCGCTGATGATCCTTGATGCGGAACACACCCCGGTAGTCCTTGAATCGGGTGATTTCCTCGGCAAATGGGTCTGGGACAACCAGAGGCCGATCCTGTGCCCTCTCGATCACGAACTCATACTCGAACCGTCCGTCCGGCAAATTCAAACTCGCCGGGTCCAGCTTATACCATCCCTGCCGGCCGGGATCTTGATCGGCCGCAAGATCCGCCCGAGCCCAAGTCCCTGGATCGAAAGCACCCCCACTGCGAGGCAAGGGAGAGTACCTCATGTACACTCTTGAGTGGTGGATGCCGACCGGGATACTTATGAGGTTTCTGTCGGACATGGCGCTTCTCCTTTTCAGAAAAGGCATCCCCAAGGGCACTCGACTCCCCGGCCACGACCGCCCGTTGACGACGCACTTCCGCCCCTGTCTTGACCACAACCACTGCGCATTCGGGCTTCACGACTTTCCCCACCCCAAGGCGACAGAGAAGAGGAAATCCCCTTTTCTGTTAATACAAAGCTCTTCGGCAGCACACACGCCTAGCGTGAGCCGCAACCCGAATCACAGCCCCTTCGTCCCCTTGTACACGAGCAGTTTTGACTTAAGATTGTCTTACACCGCTGGCCCCCCGCTCAGAACACACCGCTGACTTTTCTAAAACCGCCCCTTGTAGTGAAATTGCCTGATGCTACACATCAAAGATTACACAATCCTGTAGAGGACGCAACTGAAATCTTGTCGCTCGCGACCTGCGCAGCTTCCGCTGGTCGTCGCCCCTTTGTAACCCGGGCAGGATGCCGGCCCCACCGAAGCCCAGGCGCTATGGGATACTATTTCTTGGCAATCATTGAAGTTGCAGCACGCAGGACCATTCCTAGCTCTCCAAGGGAACGTTTTGTCGTCCGATTTGTCACAATTCGTCAAGTGCATTCCGCCCCCAGCGGACTATCCCTTGCCCTCTCACCAGGTATAGGATACAATAAGGGGGTATAGAATTACCAATTCCGGCTAGTGCAGGGACGTTAACGGTCGCAATCCGACCGCCATTACTGTGACAATCAACGAAACTCTCGAAACAGTCGCAAGGAGGGAGTTGGGATGCTTCAGTCTATTGCCGGGAAGTTTCAGGGGAAGACCTCGGTGGTGATGCTCCTGGTCATTGTCACGGGGGTTGCTTGCACCGCATCGCCTGCGGTAGCCGAAACTCTGGTCTGGGAGACGGATTTCGCAAGAATCCATTTCAATTGGGAGGGAACTTGGGACACAACGGCTTACTGGGCTTACGGTTTGTACGTGTTGGACATTCCCGATTGGGCCTACATGTTCTGCGTCTATACCATGGGCTGGACCGATGTCTGGGGTCCGGCCTTTTGGGGACCGGATGGAGTCTGGGGTCCCGAGGATAAGATAGACATTCACCTTCAACCGGGATGGAGTTTCCCGAAAGTCGGCGGTACGGGGTTTGTCTTCGATCCGAGTTACTTCGGCTCCCTGGACCTCGAAGGCGGCGGATGGGTGAATACCATGTGCACGGGCGGCCGTACCATGGCATTCTATATGATGTATCACATTATGTATCAGAGATACGTAGCGAACACCGTGTGGGTTTATGATAGCGAGTTTCTTCAGAAGACCCTTTCTTACCTGGTTGCGAACGTCTTGTGGCCCTGGGGAGACCATGTGATGGTCGAAGGCTACGACGCTTCCACGCTGACCGGAATTCAGGCCGGGTATCAGCACTTCTTCGGGACTTATCCGCTAACCAATGGGGCTCACTGGTACTACTGGTGGAACAGTGAAGGCTCCGCGGCCAATAGCTTAAGCCCGTTTCATCCGATAGGGACCGCTTCCAGCTGGGGTACGGCTTTGTTTAACATGTTCGGGGCAGGTTACCTGTTCGCGTACTACGATCAAGCCTACCTCGAGGGCACAGGGCCCAGCACAGGCCGAATCGGGACCATGTTGACCTGGTTGCGAAACGACCCGGATAACAACGATTTCAACGGCGCCATTATGGCTGGCTATGGTCACTATGGTTTTCAGGTACACGCCCAGAATTTCCTGGACCCCAAGTATGGCGTTATAGACGCCTGGATGTACGCTCTCATGTGGGGCTATTTCTGGGACTGCCCATACGATTGATCCCTTAGCGCATGAGGTATATGGGCGTCGCCAAAAGTCTTGATCGTTTTGGTGCTCAAGGGACGCCCCTGTCGAAGGGGGCTTTGGTGGAGCAGGCATCCTGCCTGCTCAGGGATGGCGGGCAAGATGAGACTGTCTCAGAATTTCCAGAAGGACCAACATCGTAGCACGATGTCCTGTAGGGGCGGGGTTTATCCCCGCCCGTTCTTCCAGGATTGATGACACGGGCGGGGATAAACCCCGCCCCTAC
>Ga0172371_10011038_pt1 | contig 12093 bp, 11 predicted proteins | sample Lak12m_FD_114543 | JGI IMG/M metagenome (GOLD analysis project Ga0172371, IMG submission 114543) | Freshwater microbial communities from Kabuno Bay, South-Kivu, Congo - kab_022012_12m | ecosystem: Environmental > Aquatic > Freshwater > Lake | place: Democratic Republic of the Congo: South-Kivu...
GCTCAGCGCATAGAGACCAGATAAGTCAACAAAAGAGTATAAAGCGTCTGACAGAGTCATCACCAGCAAGGCGATCCAGGCGCGGCCCCACAGGCCGCGACCAAACAGCCGCGCCAGACCCAAAGCAGCCAGGGTAATCCCAAGGTCGGCAAAAACATAAAAGATATTAAAGAAAGTTTCAATCCAATCGAGATTCGTTTCCGCCGGATTACGCACCAGGGCTACGGTAGTAATGATTGTCGCCAGCAGGACGACGATCACCACGCCCAGAAGCCGCCAACCTTGTTTCTGGAGCGTGGTGCGGTGGATCAATCGGTATTGATACATGAACGCCAGCCCAAAAAAGACATAGGCCAGAGTCCAGAAAAAATCGGGGATGGAGGGCGTGAAAACATCTCCCTTAAGCAACCAGATCGCCAACCAGATCGATTCAGCTAACGTCCAGCACCACAAGCCCAATGCAAAATTCAACCAGACTGGCCGCGGCGCATCTCCAGGACGAAAAGTACGCCAGACCAGCGTAGAAAATAACGCCGCCAGGAAAGCTGGAATGCTGATAGCCAGATTCAGGCAAATATCCGACCAGGGCGCAGGAAAAGGTGTGAGAACGTAGACCAGGACATACAGAAGCGTAAACCCAACTAAGGAGACTAACACCGCTCTGAATAATCGTGGAGGAATGGAATAATGAGTCATCTGCGCCTACCCAAGCGTCGCCTTCTGAATTTTAACAATTGCAGCAGGGGTTAATGCATATTGCTTTAAAGCGCTCTGATTTCGTTGATCAAGACCTTGAAATGCTTCAGAAAATGTACGTTGGGCGAGCTGATCCCCGACCACGCTCGTCACATGCTGGAGCAAGCAATCGAGCAGACCGGTGTAAGTAGCCTGGGCAGTCGCCGCATCAATAAACAAATCATGATCTATCATCTCATCCCCTACCATGCGGATGTTGTAATGGAACATGCGCATGGCGGTATTGAGGTCATAATTCAGCGCATTAATCAGCGAGTAGCCGACCAGTTTCTGGTAGCCGGCAACCACGCCTGAAAGAAGATCTCCAACGGCTGTACTCAAGCCGATTAACCTCCAGGACAATGTATCCACGTCTGGCTGGTAAACTTCAACCTGGACTGTTTTATCGCCATTCGATCTAGACGGCTGAAAATTGGGTAAACTATCCACAAAACCGCGTGAGGTGGAATAGACCGCCTGAGAGCCTAATGGCGCGCCGTCCAACCAGACTTGAAAACCATCCAGATCGGGCAGGCGAAGATGGAGCAGACCATCGAAATGATCCTGTTTTAATGTTGAAAAATAATGAGCCAACGATTGGGCTGAAGGTTGCTGGATAGCCACAGGCGATTGACAATCCAAGGCCTGGATCATCGCTCGCACCGCGTGCAGCGGCAAGGATACACTGCGAATGGATAAATCATTCCCCACCAGCAACAGCTTGAATCTGGAAACGGCGATCAGTACGGAGCGGTCTTTAACCAGATGGTAAGCGCGGATCAACTCGCCCAGGCGGAACAATAGAATGACCTGGCTGCCCGGCGAATATTCCACCTGGATCATGCCCGAATCTTCATCCTGAATAAAGAGACGCTGCAAGTTTTCCAGGTATGTGATGGAAGCCTGGCACTGATTATCGAGACTGTGGCTGAAATAGCGAATCATGAAAGGCTCACGGTAGCGATAGTATACCCTGTAATAGCCAGATCGTCAGCATTCCGACCAGGATCGTCAAGACAGTGTTGCGCGTGCGCCAGGCGACTAAAACCGCCAAGATCGCCGCTAACAGACGGTAATTTCCAAGTGAAAAATCCAGGCGCGCGGCTGGCATGAGCACCTCTGGAAAAACGATCGCCGTCAGAACAGCCGGCGGCACCAGCCTTAGCGCCCGGCGTAACGTAGGCGATACGGCGCGCTGACCCACAATCCAGATAAAAGATAACCGAATTGAAAAAGTCACCAATCCAGCCAGTAACATGGTCAGCCAGATATTCATGCTTTGGCCTCAACCAACAAACCTGCCAGAACGCCAACCAGCGCGGCGATGATCAGGCCGAGTTTATAAGGGGCGGAAAAAGCCAGCAAGGCTGCGCCGCCGGCGCACAAAGCAGCGACCAGTGTGGGACGGTCAGTCAGATTCGGCACAACCAGGGCGATGAAAGTCAACGCCAGAGTGAAATCCAACGACCAGGATTGAGGAATCACCGCGCCCAAAAAGACGCCAGCCGCAGTGCTTAGCTGCCAACAACTCCACAGCGCCAGCCCGGCGCCCAGAAAATACCAATGGCGCAAATCCGGCGCGGATGGAATTCGCTGCTCGTTGGCCGCCAGCACAGCCGGCTCCGGGCTGCGCTGGTAGTTGACCACCGCCACCGCGTAGGCCTCATCGGTTAGCAGATAGCTCAGCAACCATTTCCAGGCTGGCCGTAGCCGTTGCAGGTAAGGGGCCAAGGAGGCACTGTACAACGCGTGGCGCAGGTTGACCACACCAACCGTCAACACGATCACCCAGCCGGGCGCGCCCAGGTGGACAAGCTGGCTGAACACAATCTGCGAGGAGCCAGCAAAGACTATCCACGACATGGATTGCGCCTGGATCGGTAACAGGCCGGCCTCCAATGCCAGCACGCCGAAGATCATACCAAAGGGGGCGACGCCGACCAAAATCGGCAACTCGGCGCGCACACCGCGGAAAAATTCGGCTATGAGCGGCGGTACAGACCACCGCGGCGGTAAAGAACACCGCGGCCGCATGCGCTTATTTTTAACCTGGGTTATACTTTTCAATTGCGGTTCACCTCATAGATTGTCAAGCCATCATATTGCTCTGCCAGGCGGTAATACTTCTCCAGGAAGTTTTTCAGGCTGCCAAACTCCCGCGAGGTATCCTCGCCGCTCAGCCAGGGCTTATCGCCGCCGGCGTAGCTAATGATGAAGCGCGGGGGGGAAGCTTTGAGCGCCTGGATAAATTCCTTGCGCAAGCCCTGGATATAAGGACTGGAGAGGTGATGGTAGAAATGAAAGTCGTTAAAAAAAGGCGTGGCGGGCTGCGCGCCGGCGATCAGCATGGCTTGAACTACCCCACCGCCGGTCCAATCGAGCGGCTGGACACGCTCGCCAGGATGCAGACGCTGCCCCAGAAAATTCGCCAGGAAATCAACGCGCGCCAGACGGGTCGAAGGGGGAGGCGTAAGCCGTTTTGAGAAGCCGGGCAGGCTCATCGCCGACAATGCGCAAAAAACCAAGGTCAAAGCGGCAAAAGACCGCCCCATACGGGGCAACCAGGCGGGCATCTCGAGCAGCGACAGGCTGGCAAGCTGGAGCAGGAAGTAGCCAAAAGGCAACCAGTGATAAAGCCAGAAAGTACCACCCGCCAGCGTGTAGAGAGCAAAGCAGACAGCCAGCCAGAAGATCAGGCGCGCTTTGCCTCTTTGCGTTTCGTCCAACGGAGCAAGGTACTGACTGACGAACAAGCCGAGCAAGGCGGGCGCCAGCCAGATCGGGTAATCGCGCAAGGTCAGCAGCCGGTCGAGCAGGTAACGCAGCCGCTCGCCGCCGCTCAACGCAACCTGCCCACCGTTCAGTTGGGTATAAAGCGGCCAGTAGTTCCAGGCTATATCCAGGAAGCTGCGCAGCGCATGAGCCTGCCAGAGATAAATCAATACTGCGATTAAGGGTAGCAAGAAACCAAGCGCCCAAGCCAGACTATTCAGCCAACGCGCGCGGCTGACTGGCGGGCCGCCTTTTGACGGCCTGCCCCAACTTAATACCAGAAAAGGCAGCAAGCCGATGGCCGCCTGAGGCTTGATCGCGGCAGCGACGCCGAAGGCCAGCCCAAGCGCGAGATAGCGCAGCCAGGGTTTAATGGCGGGCAAACTAGCGAGCGCCAGCCCAATCGAGATGGGCAACAAAAGCAGGTATTCGCGTTGCAGCGCCATCGCCGAGCCGGCCATCAGGTAGAGGCAACCGAATAAGACCGCGCTGGCCCAGGCCGCCAGGCGATTGAACGAGCGCATCCACAAAGCAGTACAAAGCATCATGACCGCCAGGATCGCCAGGTCAACAATGCGGTAACCCCAATCCTGGTAACCCGCCAACCGCCCGATTAACCCATTCATCCATAAAGCGCCAAGCATATTCATATCGAAAAAGTCGCGGTAGGGGATATATCCAAAACGGTCGGTCAGGAAAGACATATACAGCAACAGCGGAGAGTCATGCTCGATGCGCCAGGTTAACGAAGCAGCAGCCTGCACGAGGAAAGCCAGCGTGACCAGGCCAAAAAAGAAGATCAGAAATTTTCTCATCACCTTCTTTTATTCCACAACCAGACTGAGAAGACGATCGCAGCAAGACCGCCAGTTGAGGCGCAGGGGTTCGGGAACCTTTGGGGAGGGGCAGCCGTAGCAACAGGCAGCGGCGTTGTTGAAAGAGCTGCAAACGATGGGACGACTGAAGGCTGCGGCGAAAGGGTCGGGCTGACCGGCAGAGCGGCGGTGGCTGGCGCATCGGTAGCCAGGGCAGGTTGGGCGAGTGGGACAGCCGGGGCGAGGGTAGGCAACCCGGCTTGCAAGAGCGGATAGGTCTCGGCATTGACCGGTTGAAACGCTTGCAGGTTTCCATCGCCCAGAATGTCTATCTTCAACACAGGCTGACCAGCGGAGAGCAGCAACTCAGCCTGCGTTTTATCGGTCAAGGCAATATTTTCAAAGCGCGCCAGCAGAACGTTGCCAGCGGCGAAATCAATCAGTTGCAGGTTCAGCGCGCCGGTACCGTTGCCGCGCAGCGTGATCTGGCTGGCGCTGCCAGCGACCAGCAGGGTATATTTCACACGGCCTGCGACGATCAAGGCTGAGGATGGGATTTCCTGCGCCGGCAGGCCATCCGGCAGGATGCCAGTCTGGCGCCCGGCGGCGTCCTGGCATAGTTGCGTAGCGGGCGTGATCGTCTGGATTCCCTGGATCGGGTAGCCTTGCTGGTCCAAGCCAATCAACATATCCCAGGCTGCCTGAGGACTGGGCTGGCAGATTTTGGCATAGTCGGGAGCGGTTAACAAATATTTGAGGAAGCCGATGACCTGTTCGGACGAAACAAGTTGCGCGGACAACTGGTTGGACCGAAAAATCGCGCCCAGCAAACTACCCAGTTTGATTGAGATGGCATGGGCGCGGCAGGTTTCATCTGCGCCGCATTGTTGATTGACTTCGGGGCTGTTGTTATATTCTCTGATCTGAAAACGGATTAGATCGGTCTGGGTCAATTCGGGGGCTTGCGCGCCTAACTGCGTCGCGCTGGTTTCGATGATCCAATCGGCGCAGTTCAACGAAGCCTGCTCGGGACGCGGCGTCCAGGTGGGAGCGCTGATTTTGCAATCGTCGCAATCTTCAATCGCAAAGGATGCACTGAAGTGCGTGATATAGGAAGTAATCGTGCCAAAATAGAGGGTCGGGACGGGCGGACCGGTGCGGATGACAACATCCTGCAAACGGTAATAATCATGTAATATATTGGGGCGATAGCCAAAGATAATCGGCTTCATTTGACCACAGGGCGCTAAACCGATTAATTGTTCGCCTGTTTTGGTGTTTTCAAAGAAGACTAACTTGCCGCACAGGGTATCTTTGGCGGCAAAGAACCCCGCATGCTCTGACAGCAAGGGGAAAGCCTGGACAGAGGCCGGCGCGAAAAGCGCACCGGCGCAGAGCAAGGTCAGTAAATAGAAGAGGATGGGGGCTCGACAGCGAGCCGGCCTGCCAGCCGCCCGATGTCGGACAGGAAGTTCGTATGATTTCAGACTTTCCATCCTGGCAGATCAGATGACATGGCAGGCGACCCAATGGTTCGGGGCCGCCTCGCGCCAGACCGGCGGGGCTTCGGAACAGACTTTGGCGGCGAGCGGACAACGCGGGTGGAAATGGCAGCCTGAGGGTGGGTTAATCGGGCTTGGCACATCCCCACTCAAGATGATGCGTTGACGGATGCGGTCTTTCTTCGGATCCGGGATCGGCACCGCGGAGAGAAGCGCCACCGTGTAAGGATGCAACGGGTTTTCGTATAACTCATTGCGCTCAGCCAGCTCTACAATCCCACCCAGGTACATCACTGCGACGCGGTCGCAAATATGGCGCACCATGCTGAGATCGTGAGCAATAAAAAGATAAGTCAGCCCAAACTGGTCTTGCAGATCTTCGAGCAGGTTAACCACCTGGGCCTGGATGGAGACATCCAGGGCAGAGATCGGCTCATCGCAGACGATGAACTCTGGCTCGGAAGCCAGGGCGCGGGCAATACCGATGCGCTGGCGCTGACCGCCGGAAAATTCGTGTGGGAAGCGGTTGATCAGACGCGGGCTGAGGCCGACCAACAACATCAACTCATGCACTCGTTCATTGCGCTCTTTGTTCGATTTGAGCAGCCTGTGCACGCGGATCGGCTCGCCGATGATGCCGCTGATGGTCCAGCGCGGGTTGAGCGAGCCATAAGGGTCCTGGAAGATCATTTGCGCTTTGCGGCGAATGGTCAATAACTGCTGGCGGTCAGCTTTATTCACCTCAATGCCGGAAATTTTGACCGAACCACTGGTAATCGGGTACAAGCCAAGCATGGTGCGTCCGGCGGTGGTTTTGCCGCAACCGCTTTCGCCGACCATGCCTAACGTCTCGCCGCGAGTGATGTTGAAGCTGATGCCATCCACAGCCTTCACCGAACCGACCTGACGCTCGATGACCAGACCCTGCAAAACCGGGAAATGCTTGACCAACTGGTTGACCTGCACCAGATAATCGTTATTTGCAATAGAAGTTGAAGTTTCATTGGCAGGGGTCATCGCGGTTTTCCAGTCGAAACATCTACCCAGCAAGCAATCTTATGATGCGGGGCGATCAGTTCCAGTTGGGGATTTTCCTGGCGGCAACGCTCGAAAGCATAGTCGCAGCGCGGCGCAAACGGGCAACCATGCGGCGCGACCAGCAGATTGGGCGGCGCGCCTGGGATCGAACGCAAGCGACGGTCGCGGCGGCGGTCAATGCGCGGTAAAGCCTCGAGCAAGGCATGGGTATAGGGATGCAGGGGATGTTCGTAAATTTCATCCACAATGGCTTCTTCGACGATGAAGCCCGAATACATCACGTTGACGCGCTCGGCCAGGCCAGCCACCACACCCAGGTCGTGAGTGATCCAGATGATCGCCATACCCAGGTCGTCACGCAGGCGCTTGACCAGCTCGATAATTTGCGCCTGGATGGTCACATCCAGGGCGGTGGTCGGCTCATCGGCGATCAGCAAGCTGGGAGCGCAAGCCAGCGACATGGCAATCATGGCGCGCTGGCGCATACCGCCCGAGAACTGGTGCGGGTATTCGGACAAGCGCCTCTCCGGATCGGGGATGCCCACCTGAGCGATCAGTTCCACAGCGCGATCATGCGATTGGCGCTCATCCATGCCCAGGTGGATGCGCAACGTTTCGCCGATCTGCCGTCCAACGGTCAGCACAGGGTTGAGAGCGGTCATTGGGTCCTGGAACACCATAGCCATTTCTTTCCCGCGCACGTGTTCCATCTCGTTTTCGGTCAATTTGAATAAGTCGCGATTACGGAAGAGCGCCTGACCACTGGCCAGCTCGCCCGGCGGCATCGGAATCAGGCGCATGACCGACATCATGGTGACCGATTTACCGCAGCCACTCTCACCCACCACTGCCAGCGTCTCGCCTTCGCCAACTTTGATTGAAACGCCATTGACGGCGTACACGACGCCTTCAGCGATATGAAAGCGAGTGCGCAGATCGTTTACTTCCAGGAGTGATTGATGATCCATCCAGATTTCCTTGTTATCCAGACTGGTTTCGTAAAGATAATCCTAAGCAGCCCGGCTATGCGGGTCGAGGGCGTCGCGCAAGCCATCGCCCAGGAAGTTGATGCTCAATACAATCGTGGCAATCAAGATGCCAGGGAAAAGCCATAGCCAGTAGGCGCTTTCGATATAGTTATAGGCGCTTTCCATCATATTGCCCAGGTGGCAGTCGGCGGGCGGACGCCCAAGCCCAGGAAGCTGATATAAGCTTCGGAGGAGATGGCGTTGGCGATGCCAAGGGTAGCGGAAACAACGATCGGAGCGATGCTATTGGGCAGGATATGGCGGAAGATAATATCGCTGGTGGAACTGCCGGTGGCACGCGCCGCCAGAACAAATTCATTCTCCTTGAGCGAGAGGAATTCGGCGCGCACGATACGCGCCAGGTACGGCCAACTGGTGACGCCGATGATACCGATAATGACCACCACGCTGCCGCTGAACGTGCGCCCAAGCACAGTAATATTCGGCAATGAGCCGCCGAAGAATTTCGCCATCACCAGCAACAGGAAAATCTGCGGGATGACGATGATGGCTTCGGTCATGCGCATCAGCAGGCTATCAATCACGCCGCCAAAGTAGCCAGCCAGCGCGCCGATCACAACCCCTAATAAAACTTCCACCAGCATGGCGGTGACGCCAATCAGGATCGAAATCTGCCCGCCATAGATGGTACGCGCCAGGATGTCTCGGCCGATGGTATCGGTGCCGAAGGGATGCTGCCAGGAGGGAGGCTGCAACCTGTCGCCAGTGGAAGTGAAATTAGCGTATTTCTCACTCAAGATCAGCGCGCCGCCGAAGGCATAGAGGAACAGGATAATCAGGCATACGCCGCCAAAAATTGCCATGCGATGGCGGCGAAAGCGTCGCCAGGTAAGCTGACCTAAAGAAAGCGGCGGGGTCTCCAGCTCATCCAGGGGTAGTTGGGCGACAGAGTTAGGTTTTTGGGCTGTGGATTCCATCATATCGCTCCGCTTGCTCATTTAAACCGGATGCGCGGGTCGAGCCAGGCATACAAGACATCCGCCAGGATTTGAAACAGGACCACGGCTGTGGCAATCATCATCAGCAATCCCATCACCACCGGCGTATCGCTGCGTGAGACATGATCGAGGAACAGCCGCCCGGTGCCAGGCCAGGCAAAAATGCGCTCGGTGACAATCGCCCCACCCAATAAGAAAGGCAGGTCGAGGGCGACGACCGTGACGATCGGCAAGGCTGCGTTCTTGAGGGCATGGATATAGACGATCTCGGAACGCGGCAAGCCTTTGGCTTTGGCGGTACGAATGTAGTCTTTGCCCAGGGCTTCCAGCATAGTGCTGCGAATATAGCGGCTATAAGCGGCAAAGTAGATAGAGGAGAGCGTGGCAACTGGCAACACCATGTGCCAGAGGACCTGCGCGATCGTCTTACCGGCCTCCGGCTCGAACATGCCAACGGTGGGAAGGTAAGGCAATCCCCACCGTTTAAAATTCACAGCAAAAATATACATGATGACCAGGGCGAAGAAAAAGACTGGCATGGAGTAGAGGATGAACGTAGTGGTGGTGATCACGTTATCGGCAGTGGAATACTGGTGCAAAGCAGAATAGATGCCGATCATCATCGCCCCACCGATAATCACCAATTCCGCCGCCAACATCAAGAGCAGCGTGTTTGGCAAGCGGTCGCCGATCACTTTGGTCACCGGCACGCCACGATTAACCAGGGAGGTACCAAAATCGCCGCGCAACACCCCTTTGCGCGTACCGGCCGTCTCAGCGACGCCATCGCCATCCTGATCAATCTTGGCCCAATCGTTGCCGGCCAGCCAATACAAGTATTGAATGTAAATGGGTTTATCGAGACCGAGCAAACGGGACAAGCGCTCGCGATCGGCGGAACGAGTGACCGTGCGCCCACCCATAGTGGCTAACGGATCACCCATGTTCTGCATCAGCACAAAGAGAATAACGCTGATGATGAAAAGCAAAGGGATTGCTTGCAGGAGCCGCCGGAGGATGTATCGGGTCATGCGTCCCTCGTTTGAAATTTATAAGCCGACAGCCATTAGCCAACAGCCGACAGTCATTGCCGTAAATAAACAAAAGCTGATGACTAAAGGCTGAAGGCTAATGGTCAGTATTTTATTACTTCATATCCCATTCAAGGATACTGTAGAAGGGTGTGGCGCCGGAAAGTTTCACATTCAGCATCTTGCCGCTAATGCCGAACCAGTCCGGGTCTTGCCAGATGCCCAACCAGTAGACCTTATCGAAGATCAACTTACTGATCTGATAGAATGTCTGCTGGCGAGTCGCAAAATCAACTTCGGTGGCCTGTTTCTGGAACAGCGCATCCAACTCGGGATCGCACCAGCCTTCCCAGTTTGTACCGGCTGGCTTCTCGTCGGAGGGGATTTCCGCGCACAGGTAGTCGTAAGAATCGGGATCCGGGAATTGGGTCACGGTCGAATACTCAAAAAGATCGAGCTGACCGGTAGCGGCCGGGCCGCCTTCGCCGTAACCAGCAAAGTAGATATCCGAATCGTAGTTCTGCAGCTCAACCTTGACGCCCACTTCGGCCAGTTCCTGTTGGAAAACGGCCTGGGTGTCTTTGCGGACTTCGCGCGTGGTAGTGCCATAGATCAGCGCCAAATCTTGACCGTCTTTCTCGCGCACGCCATCGCCATTGGCGTCCACCCAACCAGCCTCATCGAGCAGAGCCTTTGCCTTTTCAGGATCGTAGGGATAAGGGGCAATCGAAGGATCAACGTAGGGGGAGTTGTCCCACATCGTAGCGGCGGGTTTGGTCTTGCCCAGATTCAGGTCGTCGTTAATCTTTTGCCGGTTGGTGGCGTAGGCGATAGCCTGGCGGACTTTTAAATCCTGCAAGGCCGGGTGACCTTTTTCGGGGTTCAGATAGAAATAGAAGCCTTCGTTGTAGCCAGAGAAGGTTTGGATCAACGTCACGCCAGCCTTCTCCAGGTCGGGCATATCGGAGTAAGCGAAGAAGGTGCCCAGGTCGCCATCGCCGGCTTTCAGCGCGGCAATCTGCGAGGCGTCATCTGGAACGAAGCGGACAAAGAGCTCGTCAATCATCGGTTTACCCAACCAATATTTGTCGTTGGCGACAAAGCGGGCGAAGCTGCCCGACTCCCATTCCTGGAAGACAAACGGACCACAACCCACAGCGGGAGCGCGGCTCCATTCAGCTTTGTCCAGCGTGCCGTCGGCGTCGAAGACGGGTTGCAAAACGTGCTTGGGAAGCAAGCCATGCCAGAGCGTGCCGACCCAGGGAGCGAAGGGATCTTTGAAGGTAATCACCAGGGTTTGAGGATCGGGGGCTTCGATCTTTTCCATCTTGTCATACGGACTGGTGCCGCTGACAGCGTTCTTGGGGCTCATCCACATATTATAGGTGAAGATGAAGTCATCGGCGGTGAGCGGCGTGCCATCCGACCAGACCAAATCTTCGCGCAGTTTCATGGTGATCGTCTTACCATCGGCTGAGATGCCGCCATTCTCGACACTGGGCATTTCCTTGACCAATACCGGACGGGGGTTGTTTTTGTCGTCAAAATCCCAGGCCCAACAGTTCCACCACTGATGGGTGATGGTCGAGAACCACATGTTGGTATAGAGCGGGTTCAGGGTGTCAAATTCCTGGGTCCAAATGAAGGTAGCAACCTTATGAGCAGCCGGCTCAACCGGGGCCTCGGTGGCGGCTGGCGACTCGGTAGCGGCAGGCGCTTCGGTGACCACAGCAGCGGGCGGTTGAGCTGGCTCAACCGGGGCCGCAGTGGGGGCGGCTGGCTGTGCGCAACCCGCCAGAGCAAAGCTGGCTGCGATTGCCAGGAAGATTACGGTATGTAGAATCGACTTTCGGAACATCAGCTTCTCCTCCTACAAATTGAACTCTCTTTATATATGGGTGAAAATTGGATTAATGGGAAAGTTGACAGCACCGGGTTATTTTATATCGGTGGCGATCGCCTCCTTTCACAGACTAATTATAATCGAATACGGGAGCATTCGGCAACTCGAAACGCCGATGAACTGGCAATGAATTGGAGCGCGAATAGCTCGCGCCGACTTGGTTGGCAGACCTGTCGGGTTAGAAGAACAAACCCGACAGGTCTTTATTTGCGCGCGGATTTGGTTGGCAGACTTGTCGGGTTTTATAAATCCGATTGGTCTTTTGAGAACACCCACTCGCCGGCCACCATCGTAGCGGCTGGCTCCAACC
>Ga0172371_10011044_pt1 | contig 12088 bp, 12 predicted proteins | sample Lak12m_FD_114543 | JGI IMG/M metagenome (GOLD analysis project Ga0172371, IMG submission 114543) | Freshwater microbial communities from Kabuno Bay, South-Kivu, Congo - kab_022012_12m | ecosystem: Environmental > Aquatic > Freshwater > Lake | place: Democratic Republic of the Congo: South-Kivu...
CCCATAAAAAAATTTGAAAATTTTTTAATCACAGAAAATATCCTTAATGAGTTTATGATAACCGAAACAGAAGATCACATTCTGATGGAAATAGAGGATGCGATTGAATTTGCAAAAAATAGTCCTGAGCCTGATTTAGGCGATTTATATGAAAATGTATTTGCAGAGTAAAAAATAGTGTCTGTTTTATGATGTACAGTTTTTAAGCATTTTTATGCTAAAAGATTAAATTTTTTTTGATAATTTAACAATTAAAGGTAATTGGGAATATGATACTGAAATATGCCGAAGCTATAGCATCTGCTATAAAAGAAGAAATGAAAAGAGATTCTCACCTTACAGTAATCGGGGAAGATATTGGTCGTTACGGTGGTGTATTTAAGGCAACAAAAGGACTGTTTGAGGAATTTGGTGAAAAACGAGTCAAAGATACTCCGATTTCGGAAACAGCTATCCTTGGTATAGCTATAGGCTCTGCGATTCTGGGATACAGGGTAATTGCTGAAATAATGTATATTGATTTCTTATCCATTGCTTCTGACCAGCTCATCAATCATGCTGCAAAAATGTATTATATGACAGGAGGCAATATTAAAGTACCTATTGTGATAAGAACGCAATGTGGAGCAGGAATAAGAAATGCGGCACAACATTCTCAATGTCTTGAAGCCTGGTACATGCATATACCCGGGCTTAAGGTAGTAATGCCGGCAACGCCTTATGATGCCAAGGGGCTTTTAAAGTCAGCCGTCAGGGACAGCAACCCTGTACTTTTTATTGAACATAAAAAACTTTACAAGACAAAGGGGGAGATACCGGATAAAGAGTACACTGTTCCAATAGGCAAAGCAGATATCAAGAGGAAGGGCAAAGATTTAACATTGATAGCTAACTCCTATATGGTACTTGTAGCTCTTGAAACTGCCAGTATTTTAAAAAAAGAATACAATCTCGATACTGAGGTCGTTGATCTGAGGTCAATTTCCCCAATTGATAGAGAAACCATTATAAATTCAGCTAAAAAAACAAACAGGGTTGCTATACTGAATGAAGCTTGTGAACAGGGTGGTATTGCAAGCGAGATTATTGCTTTTATTCAAGATATTGCATTTGATTACCTGGATTTTCCTGTCCTAAGGATTTGTGGTCCAAATACTCCTGTTCCTTATGCTCCGAAACTTGAAGACTTCTTTATGCTCTCTCCGGAAAGAGCTGCCCAGAAGATATGCAAGTTCTTCAGGTTTTATCATTAATTATTTATCTTTTAAAGCTAAATTCAGATTTACACAAAATTTTGCCGCCAGTATTGTCTCATAAATCTTATAAAATCCAGAACACTGCTTTTTGCTTCTTTATTTTCAAAGATTATCCCGTACAAAGTTTTAAGGAGAGGCAAATCATCAATAAGTTTACTGTCAAGTGAATTGGCCCAATCAATCGAGATCTTTAGAGCCATATATCCCTCTGCAACCTCACCCATTTCAAACATAGATTCAAATGTTTTATGCGGATCCCTGCCTTTTCCGACTTCCTCTCCATACCTTCTGTTTCTTCCGGAAAGTGAAGCTACATAAAAATCCCCAATCCCTGCCAGATCAAAAGCTGTGGATGCTTTACCGCCCGCTTTTTCTACCATTCTTGATATCTCTAGCATCCCCTGATTGAAAAGGAAAGCATTTAAATTATGGTAATTTCCTTCGCCAAATTCTCTGTATAATCCGTCACAAATACCAGTCATGACTGCAAATACATTTTTAAACGCAGATGAAATCTCGACTCCGATGGGGTCGTCTGTGATTGTAATTGGATAATAATCTGTAGCGAAGCTAAGGGATAAATCAGTGAGCTTTTGATTGTTTGGCGCATAAATACTTGCAGTAGGGATTTTATTTGATAATTCACCTGCTTTTACCGGTCCTCCAATTACTGTCCATAAAAATTCTTCACCTGAAAATTTGGCTTCAAATATTTCCCGGGCAGCCTGAGTTATCCTTTTTATAATGCCGTTATCATCGACCAGCCCCTTTGTAAGCTTAAAAAAAATATAGTTTTTATCTATTACATCGATGAGTTTTCTGAATACATCTAAAAAACCGTTACTTGTGACAGCAATAAAAACCATATCTACGTCTTTTACAGCTTCTGCCAGATCATCAGAATAGAAAAAAGTGACATTATCAGGCATTTTTTTCTTAAGTTTGGGATGACATTCTTTTCTACATGAATCGATTATTGCATCATCAAGCCATGTACCCCAGAGATTTATTTTTATTCCATTTTCCGTAAGCGGAAAGGTGATAGCACTCCCCATATACCCTGCACCTAGAATTGCTGCTTTTTTTATCATCTTTAGGACCTCCAGCTTTAAAAATGAATATTTTATTTCATAAATAATTTTTTATAAGGAATAAGATAATTTGCTTATGTTTTAATTTGTATTTTAATATCTTACATCCACCCATTTATTTTTATCGATACTTTCAAGAATGGAATCGATAAGAACCTGAATTCTATAACCTTCTTCAAAAGTAGGAAAGACGGGGACTTCCGGGTTGTCAGGGTTATAATTCTGGATATATTTATATACTGACATAAGCAAATTTTTCCATGAATCCGGATAACCTTCTGCAAGGCCAACGGAATAATGAGCATATTCCCGCACATTATCATACAGGACGTTCGGATCCTTTATAAGAATTTCGTTGCTGGCACTTCTATGTCCTATCCAGAGAGAATTAGGCTCTTCTCCATTCCAGTTCAGACTTTTTTCTGAGCCGTTTATTTCCCATTCAATAAACTGCTTTCTTCCAGGGCATACCTGGGCTGCGATCAACACTCCTTTGATGTTATCTTCAAATTTAAACATGATAGTTACATGGTCTTCTGTATCCACTTCTATTTCCTTATATTCCCCGGGTTTTAATTCCCTTTCAGATGCTGTATTGATAGTAATTAAAGGTTTTTTTCTTACCGGGAAAAATATTGTAGAATCTGCAAAAACTGAAATAATTTGCTTCCCAAGTATCATCTGTATCATATGCATCCAGTGAGAACCTATGTCACCGATGACTCTGGATCTGCCGCTAAATTCTGCTTCCACCCTCCAGCTGTAATCAGAATCCCTTGACAACCAGTCCTGCAGATATCTTCCATGAGCGAGGAATACTTTTCCTATCTCTCCTCTTTGTATCATTTCTTTAGCCTGTCTTACCAGAGGATAGAATGCCATATTAAAAGTTGTTGCATTGACCACTTTTTTTTCTTTTGCCATTTCTACCAGCAGTTTGGCTTCTTTTGTATCCATTGTGAGAGGTTTTTCACAAATGACGTGTTTTCCTGCTTCAATACCCGCCTTTGCTATGGGAAAATGCAATTTGTTGGGAGCTGTTATATGAATAACATCTATATCAGGAGACTCAACCAGATCTTCCCAGTGGCAATAAGCTCTGGGGATTCCAAGCTTATTTGCTATTTCATCAGCTTTTTCCTGGGTCTGTTCAGCTACTGCTGCTACTTCAGCGATACCTATCCTTCTAAGATTTTCTATATGCAAAGGACCTACAAAACCTGCTCCAATAACTCCTGCTCTTATTTTATCCATTTCATGCCTCCGTTTATAAATTATTTAATGCTAAATTGATTTTTAATACAAGGATTATAGTAAAGATTCGTAAAAAGCATTTATTATAAGATTTACAGTATTTGCTCCTGCATCCTCATAGCCCAGTGATCTTTCTCCGGCATATCTTGCCCGACCTTTTGTTGCGACCATTTTACTGGTTGATTTTGCACCTGCTTTTGATGCTGCAGCCATATCAGCAAAAGCTTCTTTGAGCGAAAGATTTTTGTCTGCAGCTTCCTTTAAAGCTTTGACTGCCGGATACAGAGCATCTATCATGGTTTTGTCACCCGGTTTAGCCCCTCCGACTTTCATTATATTTTCCAAAGATCTGGAAAACATCAAAGTCAGATCATTTATATCTACAGATTCCTTTTCAGAGCTTGTAGCTCTACCCATTTCCGAAAAAAACGTGCCAAATATAGGGCCGGTTACACCACCGATTACAACAGCAATAGAATTTCCGGTTAATTTTAACAAATCTGAAATGTTTTTGGGGTTTAGTTCTTCTATTTTCTTTATTGCGTTTAAAAACCCTTTTGAAATGCTTATTCCGTGGTCTCCATTTCCGATTACGCTATCTAATTGAGAAAGGGACATCTTATTTTTCTGCAGGGTCATATTCACATTATTGATTATTTTCCTGAAATCATTTAAAGTCAGTTTTTCCATGTCCACTCCTGTTCTAAAAATATCGTTAAACAAATCTCTTTGAATTAAACGCAAACGATACTTAGACTGCTGTATAACCGCCGTCAATTGCAAACGATGCTCCTGTAACCCATGTAGATTCATCTGAAGCAAGATAAATAGCTGCCCATGCTATATCTTCAGGGCTTCCTATGCGACCAATAGGATGAATACTCTCTATATAATCCATAATTTTTTCCCTGGGTTTTCTTAAGTTCTCAACCATGACCCATCCCGGACAAATTGCATTGACCCTTATTTTGTCTTTGGCAAAATCTACAGCCATAGCTCTTACAAGTCCTTCCTGTGCAGCTTTTGAAGAATTATAAACACCTACATTTGCCTGTCCGATATGCGAAGATATTGAAGATATCATGATTATTGATCCCCCACCTGATTTCCTTAACTCTGGAATAGCATATTTTGAGGCAAGAAAACTTCCTTTTGCATTTATAGCCTGGTACTGGTCCCATTCTTCTTCTGTTGCATCTTCTATTGTAAATTGTCTTGCAGGATTTTTTCCGGCATTATTTACAAGCACATTTAATTTTCCAAAATTTGCAATAGTAGTATCAATAAGATTTTTAACATCCGCAGATTTTGTGACATCACATTTTACCGCTATAACACTTTCACTGCTTATTTCTTTAAGTGCATCAGCCAGCAATTTTTCATTTCTTGCACATATTGCTACTTTTGCACCCTCGCCGGTGAAGATCTTTGCTATCCCCTTTCCTATTCCTGTACTGCCTCCCGTAATAATTGCTACCTTACCATTCAATCTGCCAGGCATAAAATCCTCCAATCTATCATGTTAATGTTATTAATATTTTTTCAATCATTTAAATGATTCTTTTTAAATGTCTGCTTCTGCTGAAAGCAATGAAACAAATCTTTTGACCATTTTAAATGAATTTTCTTTTACTTATAAAAATAAATATAAAATATAAAAATGTAAAATACAGGTATATTTTAAGAGTTTAAGACTTTAATGCAAGCATCAAACATACCAAAAATTCTGTATTTCAATATTTTTTTATCACCTTTATAAAACTTATAATTCTCACCAACTGATTTTACCATTAATTGTAATTATTTAAGTATCAAGATGGAATTTTCGCAATCTGTAATAGATATAATAAAAGCTCGCAATTCAGTGAGAAGCTATAGTGACTTGCTGTTAAATGAAGCTGAAAAGATAAAAATCTTTAATTAAAACTTAAACTTTTTATTTTTAAAAAGGTCAATACAAACATCCACAATTGAGCTGTCATAAAGGATTCCCCTGTTTTTGGCGATTTCCTTTAATGCTTTATCTAAACCAATTGCAGGCCTATATGGCCTATGAGACGACATAGCTTCTATGGTATCTGCAACTGCCAGGATTTTAGCTTCTAATAAGATATCTTTGTCTTTTAGTCTATAAGGATATCCTGAACCATCTATTCTTTCATGATGTTGAAGTATAGTTTTGGCAATAGGCCATGGAAATTCTATATTTTTTAAAATATCATAACCTTCCTTGCAGTGTGATTGAATAAGCATGATTTCTGCCTCAGACAGGCATGCAGGTTTGCTGAGTATAGAAAGAGGGATACACATTTTTCCTATATCATGTAATATTGATATAAGATAAATTCCTTCAATCATTTTTGCATCTAACTTCATTTCTTTAGCTATTGCTCTTGATAGCACAGCAACTCTTTTTTGATGACCTGCAGTATAAGAATCTCTTCTTTCACTAATAAGTGCAATTGAATCTATGGTTTCATACAAAGCTCTTTTAGTGTTAATATAGTTGTTTTCTAACTCTTTTTCATATCTGATACTTCTAATACCTATAGCAATATCATTTGCAACTTCCTTTAAAAATTTTGTTTCCTGATTTTTAAATGAATTTTCTATTCCTGAATAAACATTTAAATTTCCAATTATTTTTTTATTACATATTAATGGAACAGTAGCCATTGCTCTATAATCTCTATATAATGCTTTGCTTCTCCAGGGCTCGAAAAAAGGATCAGCGGCAATATCATTTACTATTAAAATTTTATCTGTCTCTGTTGTCATAACAACAGGATTTTCTATTTGTCCTGAATTACCATTTTCTTTTCCTGCAAATGCCGCACAATCAATTTTATTTTTTTGTGTATCAAAAAGACCTATCCAGATAAAATTATATTCTCCTGTTTTTATTAAAATATCACATACTTTTTGATAAAGCTCACTTTCTTTTCTTACATGTAAAAGTAAATGATTTATTTTGCTGATAGCATCCTTTAACGTATTTAATCTCCTGATCTCTATGTCTTTTGATGATTTTTTATAAAATCTTTTTGTTTTTAAAGAATTGCTCATTATCTTTAATAAAAAAATTTATTGATATTTTAAAATTTTTAACATATATTACTTTTATATAAATAGTTTATTTAAAATTTTTGTACTAACTATCTATTTAATACCATAAAATAAGAAATTTGTCAAAAACATCTATATAATTCTATAATATAAATGGTTGATTTATTTGTAAGTTATTTATATAATATAAGACAAATTAAATTAAAGGGAATCAATTTATGGAAAATATTAAAAAATCAAAAGAGCAGTCAGAAGAATTTGGTATAAAAAAAGTAAATAGTATAAGTGATCTTGAAACGGAAATAATGAAAATAATGTGGACCACTAAAGAGGCTACTGTACGGGAAGTCCATGAGTTAATGTTAAAAAAAGAAATAGAGAAAAAAGATTCAGGTTTTATTCCATACACAACAGTTATGGCTACAATGGCTACACTTGCAGATAAAGGTCTTTTAAAACAGGATAAAAGTAATAAAACGTTCATTTATTCCGCTGCAATTAACAGCAGGTCACTTTCAAGAAATATTATAGGTTCCGTTGCTGAAAAGCTGCTTGACAAGTCGTCAAAAGAACTTATTTATAAATTTCTTTCTGCAGTCGAAGATGTACCAATAGAAAAAATAAATAAGTTATTGGACGAATTAAAGTCAAAGAATAAAAATAAAATTTAGCAGGGATATCTATGTTTTTCCTGAATATACTTGCACATTATTTTTTGCCTATAATTTATGACAGTTTTGTAGCATTAATATTGGCATTGTTTTTTTTATTCATTTTTAGAATAAAAGATCCGAATATTAGAATTTTGTTTTTTTCCCTGCCTTTAATAAAGCCTTTTTTGATAATTATTGAAAGAATTGATGTAAATAAAATTTATTTTCAATATTTTAAGAACGCTTATGGATTAAGATTTCCAGACCCTTCAAGCATTCTTAAATTTGACCGGGGTTCTAAAGCAAGCATAATTTTTACTTCAAATGCTGACTATATAATAGGCCTTGTTATCCTGATTGCAATATTTACTTTTCTAATTATAAGATGGATAAATCTTGCACTTTTTTACAGGAGGCTTGCATATGAAGATAAAGTTGGAAGAAAAGAAGTTCCGGATATTTATGGTATTATTGATAATTTCACAGCCAAAATAAAAACTGCTTCTCCGGATGTTAGCCTTACCCATAAAATTTATATTTCCCCTTTTATTGTAGGCTTGAGAAGATTCACGTTAGTTTTATCTCCAAAATTAGTTGATTATTTGAACGAGAGTGAAAAAGAAACTCTCATCCAGCATGAATTATGTCATATTAAAAGGAAGGACAACCTGATTGGATGGATAGCATTAATTATCAAGGATCTGAATTTTTTCAATCCTTTTGCCTATTTAGCTTATTATCTGATAAGATCCGAGCAGGAAAGGGCATGCGATAAGTTAGTTGTCAAGTATTCCGGAAAATCTGTAGAAAATATTGCAGAGGATATTTTAAATTCAATATTGAAACTGAAAGCTAGTCTTGGACCGACCAGCCATTTGATGCCTGCTGCAAGTTCAGCATTTTCTTTGGGCAGGTTATTCAGCCAGAAAAGACTGGAAAATAGGGTTCATTCCATAACAAATACTAATACCAGCAGAATTTACAGCAAAATATTTCCAAAAATACTTATGTTTTTACTTTTTATTATACTTCTTTTTGTTCAGATAATTTTTACTTTTAAACTAGGTGATTTGATCTTTGTTTTAAGATAATCTTTTTCTTTGTAGCAATCTATTAAAAAACTTCATAGATAGATAAATAGCAAAAATTTTCTATTTGCAGCAAAATTAAAAAACCCTTAAAGAAGGGAGGCATAAAAATGATTCCAATCAACAAAACAAGTAAACTCTGGAATAAGGACAAGGAATTCAAAACCGTGCGCTACGATGTCAGCCCCATGTGCTGCTGGTTCTGGTGCTGGGTTTTTGGATGGGGTTAAAATGAAACTTTTCCCTAGCAAGTATAATTATCATTATAAACTAAATTCGGAATATTCAATTATGAATAACTTCCTGACCGGAGCCCTGGATATTATAGATAATAATACGCTGAATAAATTGCCTGGGAAAAAACTGGACCTGAATGAAAACCCGGATAAATACCCTCTTTCAGATTTAATTGAGAGAGGGTATTATTATAAGGAACCTGATGCCGAAGATAAACTTTTTAAGGAATTATTTAAAAATTTTAAAATAAAATTAAAACACAGGCCTGTTAAGTTTGTATTTTGCCCGACATTCATTTGTAACTTGAAATGCTCCTACTGTTTTGAAAAAGACCTGGCAAAAAAATCAGATAAATTTATGAGTGACGAATTTTTTGATTATGCTTTAAACACTATTAAAAAAATACCAAAAAATAATGGCAGGAATGTCAGTGCAATAGAACTTTTTGGGGGCGAACCTCTACTTGCAAAGACAAAAAAAATGGTTGGCAGGATTCTTGAATTCGGAAGTGAACAAAATATAAAGATTTCAATCATTACCAATGGCGTTATGGCAAAGGAATTCATAGATATCTTAAAACCTGTAAAATCAAATATAGAAATGCTGCAAATCACCCTTGACGGTCCTGATTTTATTCATGATAAAAGAAGGAAATTCTATTCTGGAAAGGGCAGTTTTAAAAGTATAGTCGAAAGTATTAATTCACTTGTTGTAAACGGAATTAATACAAATGTCAGGATTAATGTCGATATGGAAAACATAGAATACTTACCTAATTTGTATGAATTTATCGATAAGATGAAATGGTTTGAATATCCTAATTTTAAAATACAACCCTCAAAAGTTACAGATCACAGCAGTTTGGAATGCAGCTATCCATTAGTTCCAGATTATGTACTTCTGGAGAAATTAATTAAGATTTATGATGATTATCCTCACCTTGAAGAAGTTTTAAGATTTTATTTATTTAAGCCACTCAGGCATATACTTGATATTATAAGTGGTGCTGAAAATGTTTCACCAAGATATTTTAATTGTGAAAGTAATTTAATTGAGTTATACATATTATGCCCTGATGGTTATATTTATACATGTCCTGAATCCATAGGCATTACAAATACTGCCATCGGTCAATTCTACCCCAAACTGATTTTCTTCGAAGATAAAATAAAAATGTGGTCAGAGAGAAACATAACAAATTTAAAGGAGTGCCAGGAATGCAAGTTTTCACCAATCTGCGGAGGGGGTTGCCCCTATTCATCGATATTGATTTACAAGGATAATATGCATCCTGTATGTGAAAATTATCAGGAAGTCCTTGATACTTTTTTTAAATATAGAGGAGAAAAAATACTTCAAAAATTCCTTTCCTGAAAAAAACGCGAGATACCCTCACCTAAGATTTGATTGAACTTAAATCTTGACAGCAATTCTGCATCTTGTTTTTTGACATTCCAAAATCAATCATAATTATAGCCTAAAACAGCCTGTTTATTCAAAAAGCAAATTCGCATTCGAAAAATAAGTAGATTTTTATTGAAATAATGATATACTTACAGTAAATCATAATATATGGAGGGCAAAGTTGAACAGAAAATATATGAATCTGTCACTTAAACAGGCAACAAATCATCTGGCACGACTTGTCAGTATCGGAAGTTTTCTAAAGGGAAATACCGTAATCATGAAGAGAGTATGCGGAAATAAAAACTGCAGATGCGCAAGGCAGGGCAAAAAACACATATCAATGTATATTGGTAAAAAGGAAAATAACACAACAAAGATGATATATGTACCTAAAAAACTGGAAGAAGAAGTGGTCTCCAAAGTAAAAGCTTATCATAAGATAAGAGATCTTGTTGATAAGATATCTGAGATAAACTATAGACAGATTGAAGCTGCCAAAAAGGGTGATGTTTAAAAGAATTATAAGTTATTCCAATAAATACTTTAACCTATTTTCTTTAATTAATGATATTACAGATGCCAGGGCAAAGCCCCAGATAGCTGCATCTGATATTGCCGCATCAATTCTTTCCATTCTTTTTTGTAGCCTCGGTTCACTAAATAAATTCAATACTTCAAGAGGTATATCATATGTTTCAAATATTGCGTCTAAAGTTCCATCTGCGTCTACCATTGGCCGCTCAGCAGACTCAATAGATTTAGATGCCATAAGAGAAATATTAAAATCCATATACCTTAAGGCAAAAAGATCTAAAATGATTGAACCGTATCTTGGAAGATATATAGGTGTTATTGATGGCCATGAGATTTGCTCAAGTGAGATACACTGGTGCAGCGAATGCAGCGCAAGAAATGTTTCAAAAGTTGACGGGGAGGTTAAGTTAAACTACTACCACAGATATGTAGCATTTATCTTGGCTGGTCCCAGATTTGCCTTTATGCTTGATATTGAGCCAATATATCCAAATGAAGGGGAAATATCGGCTGCATACAGGCTTCTTTTAAGAGTATGCAAAAACTATCCAAAAGCATTTGAAGTTGTAATTGGGGATGGCCTTTATTTAAACGGAAATATATTTAACCTTTTGGCAAGCCATGGTAAATACGGGGCAGCAGTTCTAAAAGATGAGACAAGACAGCTCTATGATGAAGCAGTATCTCTATCCGGTATTGTTGATCCTGTTATATACAAAGATGAAAATACAAACTACAGGGTATGGGATCATTTAATATCCGGCCTGTGGGACTCATATAATAAACCTGTAAGGGTTATTAGATCAGAGGAGATAAAAACAGTCAGGCATCACTCAGAAGATATTGGAAAATGGGAGACAGCCCAAGAGAAGGCAGACTGGTATTGGGCTACCAGTCTGCCCCAAGTAGTCGGCTCGAAAAATGCTGTATCAATATTTCACGCCAGATGGCAGATTGAAAACTGCTGCTTTGGCGAGTTAGTAGATACATGGAATGCTGACCATGTATACAGGCACAGCGTTAATGCAATTTCTGCTTTTATCCTGTTTTTATTTATCGTGTTAAATATATTGAATATATTTTTTGCACGCAATATAAAAGACAGAAGGATTTGCACTAAATCTTTTTTAGTAGAGCTAATAAAAGCAGAATTTTTAATTGCAAAATGGCTATGTCCAATACCACTGTAGAACCTGCCTTATTTTTCAAACCAACCAAATACACCTTATTAACAATTATATAAATAATTGATATTTTTGGGCACTCCTAAATTGGAAAAATCATATATTTTTTAAAAATATTTTTATCCTTTGCGAAAATGATGTGGAGAAATGCTGCTGAAAAATAGCATTTTTAAGCTTGAATTGTGGTTACTAAGTGGTAAGATGCAGAATTTCTGTAGAGAATTTATTTTACTACAATTTTCTCATTTTCTTTGATAAAATTACCCATTAATTAAAATTTAAAATAATAAAATAAGCCTCCAATGAAAAAAGATGTAC
>Ga0172371_10011046_pt1 | contig 12083 bp, 12 predicted proteins | sample Lak12m_FD_114543 | JGI IMG/M metagenome (GOLD analysis project Ga0172371, IMG submission 114543) | Freshwater microbial communities from Kabuno Bay, South-Kivu, Congo - kab_022012_12m | ecosystem: Environmental > Aquatic > Freshwater > Lake | place: Democratic Republic of the Congo: South-Kivu...
GAGGCTCGAGGAGCTCAACGAGGACATCCGGCGTCTTCGCGAGCAGCAGCACTTTATCATCGGCATCCTGAAGAACAACAGTCTCTTCGAGCGCATCGGAGTGATGACCAAGGAAACCTGGGTCTCCCTGCTCGCCGCGTCGGGATTCGGCGAACGGGAAATGCGCCGGTGGCACATCGAATTTGAGCGCCTTTCACCGGACAAGCATCTCAGATTCCTGAGGTTCCTGTGCATCGCGGAAGACGAGATCCAAATCATCAGGTCCTGGGCGTCTGAGCAAAAGGGAGGGAAACGAGTCGATTCATCGGAAGGAGAAATATGGGGGGAGACAGGTCTCCCCCCGTGATGGTCACCGGGCGCAGGGCCGTCTCAGGCCCGGTGCACCATACCGTCTTTGCCTCTGAGCAAGTCGGTGAGAAAGGAGGTTTTCACGTGGGTGATGGGACATGGTTCGTCATTTCCAAAGAGTAACAGGATTGCTGAACGAGGAAACAAGCCGGTCCGAAACTCGTGTCACCACGTTCTTCGGATTTCCATTCTTCCCTCTGTGGACCGTACGCCGCCTGAATCACACGTGTCGCCCGCAATCACGTTCCATTCGAGCTGTTCCTTGGCCGCGGTGAGTATACCCTCGCCGGTAAGAAGGTCCCTCTTCCCCTCGGCGGCGACCAGATCACGGAAGTACTCCGTATAGGGGTGTTCGGGGCCCAAGAGGTCATTCACACAATCAAAAGCGTGTCGTCGCCAGTTGTGGAACGCGGTGAGATCGAAGCCGCTCTCCAGCACATACCAACCGGCAGCAATCAGATAGTCAATTCGGTCTGCCGAGCTCATTGTCCCTCCTTCCCTAATTGAATGCAATGCACAGCCTGAAGCAAATCCGTGCCGACACGCGTCCCGGAGTCTCGCATCCTCAACGGAGTTCGCGGCCACGTCGTACCGAAGGTTCGGTGGCCCGAGGAAGGCCACCTTTATCAATGCTTTTGATGATTTTCTTGTCGCGGACCGGAGGGTCACCCTGTGGAGTCGATTGCAAAGCGCTCAGCCGTGTCGGAATTCACGCCCATCATTTTCAGCAATTGGGGCGGTCCGGCCGGAAAGGTATGGTTCGCAATTGCACTTCCGGTATCATCTTGCCTGCCGGGCCGCCTCTACAAACGTGGGCATCGCAGCTTTGGCTGCGTTCAGTCAGCCTCTGTGGCTTTGCAACCGATTCCAACGGGTGACCGTTCCGAACGAAACGGACCCCATAACGTGCCTAGCATGAATCTGTTTGATTCCCTGCCCGGAGAAGAAGCATATTCCGTGCCGATACTGCCCCGAGCGCGGAAAAAACTGCAATTACTACTAACAACAATATGTTGGATGATGAACGAGAGATGAGGGGCATGAAGGATGACGATTTCCTTCGCTTGGCATTGTGTCCGGATAGCAGACACCACAGGCACACAATCGATATTTTGGGGGGATTCCGAGGAGAAGGCGTGTCCTAATTTCAATCACAGCCGATCAGGTGTCTGGTTCTCGGACTCCATCCCGAATTGCTTCAAATATCGGTACAGAGAATCACGCGCAATGCCCAAGAGGCTTGCCGCGCCCTTCTTGTTGCCCTGACAGCGCTTCAGAGCCTCGAGGCAAAGGGCCTTCGTGATCTCATCAGTGACATCGCGCAGACAGGAGCCGTGGGGAAAGGTGACGGTGTGGGACCAGTTCCGGTCCGAACGTTCCAGAATGGGCAACGTCAAATTGAGCTGTTCACCGTCGCTGAGTATCAAGGCCCGTTCCAGGACGTTTCGGAGCTCTCGTACGTTCCCGGGCCAGTGGTACTGCGCCAGCGCGGCCATGGTCGACGTAGGGATGGCAGGAGCGTGCGTGAGCTGCATCTCGGTTGCCAGCCTCGACATCATCTCCTGCGCGATGAAGGGAATATCTTCGCGTCGCTCCCGGAGTGGCGGAACGGTAATGCTTATCACGTTGAGGCGATAGAAGAGATCCTGTCTGAATCGCCGCGCCTTGACCTCCCTATCGAGATCCCTGTTGGTGGCCGCAATCAATCGTGCGTGAACCGAAATGCTCTTTTCGCCGCCCACACGCATGATTTGGCGAGTATCGAGAAAAGTCAGCAGTTTCGCCTGCAAGGGGAGCGACAGCTCGCCAATCTCGTTCAGGAGGAGCGTTCCCCCTTCGGCCAATTCCAATAGACCCCGTTTTCGCCCCTGGGCTCCAGTGAAGGCTCCGCGTTCATGGCCGAAGAGCTCGGACTCAGCCAATTCCGGCGCTACGGCCGCGCAGTTGATGGAGAGATAGGGACCGGAGGAGCGCTTCGAGTGTTCGTGGATGAACCGGGCAAGGTAATCCTTGCCCGCCCCGCTCTCGCCCAGGAGGAGGATGACGCTCTCACTCGCGGCGGCAGATTGAGCCCTCTTCAGGGTGGAGCGCATGGCCGCGGAAGGGTATTCCCGGGACACGTCAGGCGGCCGAACCTCGCGGCTGCTGCGGTCAGTGACATCCCGGGCTATTCCGCACAGGCCCACGATCTTTCCCGAACCGTCACGCATGGGAACCCTGACTTCATGGAAGGTCACCGGGAATCCCCTTATCAGTCTCGTCGTCACCTCTTCGATCCACTCTCCTCGTAAAACGCGGACATCGATTTCTCGAATGTACTCGGATGCCTCCTTATCATACAAGTCTTCCGAGCACTTTCCCACGATCTTGGAGGCCGGCAGGCCGAGAAGTCTTTCCGTGGCCGGGTTGACGTGGGTATACCTCAATGAGAGATCCTTGATGAAGATGAAATCCTGGGCCCCTTCAAAGATGGCCCTCAACCGCTCCTCACTTCGCTTCAGAGCCTCAGCGGCACGTTTTCGCTCCGCAATTTCCTCCTCAAGCTTCCGGTTGCTGTGGAGGAGCTCCATCGTGCGCTCCTCCACACGCTTCTCCAACTCCTCCCGGGCTTCGATGAGGGCCGCCTCCATCTGTTTGCGCTCAATCGCGTATCGGATGGACCGGACGAGGAGAGTCTCGTCCACCGCACCCTTGACGAGGTAGTCCTGCGCACCCCGTTTCACCGCCTGATTCGCTATGGCCTCATCACCGTGCCCCGTGAAGACCACGATCGGAATTTCGGGACCGCGGGCGTAAACCTGGGCCAAGGTTTCCAGACCCTGCGCGTCGGGCAACCCCAGATCCAGGAGCACCGCGGCGATGCCTCCCTGCTCGAGCCGGCTCAACCCCGCGGATAGGCGGCTTTCCCATTGCATCTCGATGTCCGCGGTCCCCGCGTCCCGCAGCATTTCCTGAATTAGCCGCGCATCGGCGGGATCGTCCTCGATTAGCAGGATCGTCAGGGGACGGCTCGGCATTTCAGTGCTCCGATGGAAGGTTTACGACAGTGAGCCAGAAGTTCTCGATGGATTGGACCACATCGATGAACTGGTCCAGGTCGACGGGCTTGGTGACGTAGCAATTGGCGTGGAGGCGGTAACTCTTCACGATATCCTGTTCCGCAGCGGACGAAGTCAAAATTACCACGGGAATGCATTTGAGATTCGGGTCGCCCTTGATCTCTGCCAGCACTTCCCGGCCGTCTTTCTTGGGCAGGTTGAGGTCGAGAAGTATCAGTCCGGGCCGTGGGGCGTCAGCGTATTTCCCTTCGCGGCGGAGGAACTCCATGGCCTCCGCACCGTCCATCACGACGTTCAGGTTGTTCAAGATCTTCCCGTCCTTCAGAGCTTCCATTGTGAGACGCACGTCCCCCAGGTTGTCTTCCACCAACAGGATCTCAATTGGCGCCGTGAACGGTCTTTCGTTCATCATGAACCTCTTTCATCATGGAGTGTGAAAAAGAAGGTCGTTCCGGCTTCTTCCCCGGGTTCAACCCAGATCCGTCCGCCGTGACGTTCCACGATCTTTCTGCAAATTGCCAAGCCAATGCCCGTTCCGGGGTATTCCTCCCTGCGGTGCAGCCGCTGAAATATCGTGAATATCCGATCGGCATATTCCGCCGCGATGCCGATGCCGTTGTCACACACGGAGAATAGCCAATGGTCGCCGTTTGGGTGCGCGGAAATATGAACGAGGGGCGATTCGCCCCCGCGAAACTTCAAGGCATTGTCGACGAGATTCTGGAAGAGTTGCACGAGCTGCATGCCGTCACCCATCACGGTGGGCAGAGGATCGTGGGTCACCGCAGCCCTGCTATCCGCGATGGCCATCCGAAGGTTCACGAGGGCCTGATCGAGCGGGACTTCACAGTCAACGGGTTCCAAGGGCTTGCCGTGGGTGCCGACCCGAGAATAGTCCAGCAGATCGTTAATAAGGCTGTGCATCCGCTTCGCCCCGTCCACAGCATACCCTATGAATTCATCTGCGTCCCCGTCCAAATTCCCCTTGTACCTGCGTTCAAGGAGCTTGACATAACTTGAAACCATGCGCAACGGTTCCTGCAAGTCATGGGAGGCGACGTAGGCAAACTGCTGGAGCTCGGCATTGGACTGCTCCAGTTCGCGGAGGGTCTGTCGAAGGGCTTCTTCCGCCCTCTTCCTGTCCGTGATGTCCCGGGCAACGTGCACCGATCCCATCAAACGGCCGGCTCGATCCCACAGGGGAGAACAGGTGACCGAAAAGACACCGCTGATCTTCCCCTCGTAGAGCTCTTCCGTGTGTTCCACTCCATCCTTCATGAGCTTTGCATGCGGGCAGCATGTCGCCGGGCACTTCGTTTCGTGGACCACGGAATAGCACGGCTTGCCCGCCAAGTCCTCAGGACGGCCGCCGAATCTTTCCGCCACCGAGCGGTTGGCTCGAAGGATTCGGTGGTCTCTGTCAAGGATCATGATGAGGTCGGGCACTGCGTCAAAGGTGGTTTCCCACTCCTCTTTCGCACGGAGAATCTCCTGCGCGGCGCGGCGGTGCTCCGTGATGTCGGTACCGGTTTTGATGACGAACTTGACCCGGCCGTTTTCGTCGACAAGCGCTGTGTTGGCCCATGAAATGAGATAACGCTTGCCATCTTTGGCTACCCAATAGTTTTCATGCTCGTTCGGGAACTCCGCGGCAACGAGCTTGCTGAAGACGGCCCGTACCGGTTCAATCTCTTCGGGAATCAGGAACAGGTCCCAGAAAGGAATGCCGTTGACCTCGTCAAACGTGTAACCGGTCATCTGTTCGCATGCACGGTTGAACCGAATAATTCTCCCCTCGATGTCAAGTACCACCACGAGCGAGCCGGCGGTGTTCAGCACCGCGGAGACGAAATTCCGCTCGTCTTCGAGCTCCTGTTTCTTCTTGTTCAGGTCTCTGAAAAGAAGATCGTACGGCCTGGTCAGCCCCCTTTCAACGATGGCTTTGTACAGCAGATAGAACGATATGATCTTGAGGTAATGTCCGATGAAGTTGGAGGGCCCGTACACGCTGACATAAGACGTAAAGGCCAGTTCAGACGCCATGAAGAAGATCACCGAGCAGATCAGGTAAATGAGTACGGCTCTGTCGAAATCGTCTCGACGTCGGATGAGATGGTAGATGGCTCCCAACAGAATCAGGCAGATCACGTACTCGCTGACCACCTTGAACCACGTGAGCCCCACTCCGTCCACAAAACAGGTCGGGAAAACGGGGACGTAGAACAGCGATCCGAGGACCAGCAGGGAGGCTGCTGAAAAGACGCCGAAAACAGCCCCGACGGGCAATCCTCGCCCGATGAAAAAGGGTGCGATCAGCAGCGAGATGCTCTGCACGTACCGGGCGATGATCCAGAGTTGGGTCGGCAGGTTGCCGTCGCTGCGCGGAATCAGGTCCATACCCTTGTATGCGAAGGTGTGGAGAAGGTCGAAGCCGGCAACGTACAGATAGGCGATTCCCAGGAAGAGCAGGTAATTGTTGTCCAGGAACCGCCGGGAATTCCACGCGATGAGAAAAATGGTGCACGCGACGATGATGCTGAAGCCCTCGGCGAGCGTGTGAAAAATCAGGTAGTCATACGTGCTGATCGCGTAGAGCACGGCCAACGCCAGGAGCGCCAAGGCCCCGCGAATGGAAGCGCCGACTATTTGTACTCGGTCAATCATCCGGGAATCCCGATTGGGAACAATTCCTTTGCTCGTCAAAGTGAAGGCTCACCGGAGCGTAATGGCCTTCTCAGGGCAGACCTCCTGGCAACAGAAGCACGTGATGCACGTGTCCGCATCCACCTGGGGCAGTCCCTCGACTATTGTCAAGGCCGACACTGAGCACTGGTCGATGCAGGTTCCGCATCCCGTGCACAGCTCAGCATCGGCTTGAGGCCGCAAAAGCGTCCGGTTGCGCATAATTGCCTGTATATTTTCATTGTTCAGGATTGCCTCTCCGCCGAGGGGAGGAAGTTTGAAATCCGGTAAGGGCTTAAGCTCGCCGATCACTTCGATCTTGCTCAGGTTGTAGTCCCCCAGTCCCGCTTCTTTTGCTTTCTCGAGGAATCGGAGCCGTCCCGGGTCGCATCCCATCATGGTTGCTATGACTGCGTCCAAGGCCACGGCGTTGTCGGAGGCCAGGATCAAGCCGATGTCCCTGAGGTCCGGACAGGCCGGGCCGTTCCCCTCCATTCCCACCACCGCGTCCACGATGAAGAGGTCGGGGATTCTGAGCTTGAATACGTCCACGATGGCCTCGTGAAAGCGCCGGGGACTGCCCGCGGCCTTGTGTAATTGGGCTTTCTGCGCGCCGGGCAATATTCCGTAACTATTCTTGATGGCGCCGGTCATGACCGTCAGGCCGTGAGTTTTGAATTTTGGCAGGCTTATGATGACGTCCGCTTCCAGTACGGTCCGCGAGACGCTCACCGCTGGCAGGAAATCGGGATTGAAATCGACGTGCACCGAGTCGGTTCCGATATTCTGATAATACCCCCCTGCTGCCTCCATCAACCCCGTTACCTTGAAGCTCTCCTCATTGGCCCCGTAACTGAACACACCGGGGTTGTCGCCCACGACGACGGCAGCAGGCCTGAGCGATTCCACCTTTTCCACCACCGCGGCCAGCACGTGGGGATGGGTGACGATACCTTCCTTCGCTTCCGACCCTCTGAGGACGTTGGGCTTTATCAGGACGCGTTTACCCTGACATTCCACCGGGAAGATTTCAAAGGCTCGGTCGACGGCTTCTCGAGCGCTTTCATAGCTGGCTGGATGAATCAACACTCTGGTCATGGTTTGGATCTCCAGTTTCCGTGGTCTTCAAGCAATTCCGGCCCGCGTTGCCGTCTCCCGGACGACGAGGAGCGTAGCCCCATCGTGGCGGAGAAGGTAAGCGTTTTCAGAGGGATTCCCCTACGATGCGATTGAATCGGTCCGGATCCATCAGGACGTAGGTCCCAAGAGCCTTTGAACAGACATCCCCCTCACTGTTCTTGATTTCCGCCGCCAAATTGATTTTCGAACCGTTCCGGGATGCAATGCGGCACCGGACTTCGATTTCTTGCTCGACATAGAGAGGACTGAGAAATTCCACCTGAAGCGACGCGGTGACTCCAATCTCCCTGGTAAGGTACAGGGTAGTCCAGCCCATGATCTCGTCAAAAAGCCCGGTCTGGATTCCGCCGTGGAGTATCTTGCCGAAGCCGGTGTACAACAAAGGGGGCACCCAACGGCACAAGACCTCGTTCGGCTCGGTTTCGGTCTCCAGGAAGCTCAATTTTAGCCCCACGGGATTCGACGGGCCGCAAAAGAAACAAGTTCCTTCGCGGTACGGGTTGGCTATGGCTCTCATCATTCCTCCTCGCTCCAACGGGCAGCCCCCCGCTCCACCTGCCGGACTGCGAAGGCTCACGCATCAGGTTCCGAACATACCTCACCAGTGTCCCGAAGGTCAATGCGACTTGTGCGGTCAAGGAGGCGCTCCCTGCGCCACTCACTCAGCTCGCTGAGCCCTTTCGGCCTTTTCCAAAGCCTTCTCGTTGAATCGCGCCGCACGGTCACCCGTTGAGCTTACCATGAGCCGGCCCGCAAGAGACAATTCTTGAACGCAGGCCCCGAAGAGTTGTAAGGTTCCGGGGGGACGGGGGCAAGTCAACCACCTTGCCCCTTGAGCTTGGCCGTTTCCGATTGTGAGTCGAGGTGTGGCATGACGGATGGAGTATGCATTGGTATCTTTGACTCCGGTGTGGGTGGTCTGAGTGTGTGGCGGGAGGTTGTTTCCGTGCTCCCCCACGAACCCACGCTCTATGTGGCCGACCAAGCCCACGTGCCATACGGCTCCCGCTCCTTGAAGCAGGTGTGCGAGTTTGCCGAGGGAATCACCCGTTTTCTCCTGGCGCACGGTGCGAGGATCATTGTCATTGCCAGCAATACCACCTCCGCAGCGGCGTTGTATCATCTGCGGACTCTGTTTCCCCGCGTGCCCTTTGTCGGGATGGAGCCCGCGCTCAAGCCCGCCATCGAGCGGACCCGGACGGGCGTGGTGGGCGTGATGGCTACACCGGCCACCTTCGAGGGGGAGCTCTTCGCAGACCTCGTCAAGCGATACACCAAGGATGTCCGGGTGCTCGCGCAGGCCTGCCCGGGACTGGTGGACGCGGTCGAGGCATGCGCCCTCGACACCCCTGAAACAACGGTATTGTTGGAAAAGTACCTCTCGCCGATGCTTGAAGCCGCGGTCGATCAATTGGTGCTTGGGTGCACGCACTATCCCTTCCTTCTTCCAACCATCGAGCAGGTAATGGGGCCGGGAACCGCGGTGATCGATCCCGCGCCTTCGGTTGCTCGACACGTCCGATGCGTGCTGAGCCGTCGCGAAGCATTGCCCGCCTCCGCGACCGAATCGAGGCGGGACCACCGGGAGTGCCGTCATGTCTTCTACACGAGCGGGGACGTGGCCTCCTTCACGGAGACGATGAAGCGGCTGCTGTTTCCCGTGGATGGGAAGCAACTCGATGTGCGGGCTGTCGGATGGCAATCGGACCGCCTGGTGGTTCATGCGAATTCGCTTTCCAGAGGATAATCTGGGGCGAACCTTTTTGAAAAAAGATTCCTCCCCAGACCCCTCTCCAAAAACTTCTATAACTTTTCCGGCTGGTTGGTTTCCTCGGCGAGGAAACCAACCAGCCGGAAAGCGCAAGAAGTTTCAGGAAAGGCTCGGGGAAACCTCTTTCCAATGCAGTTCCCCGCGGATATTTCTTCTTTGAAAGAGTATTGGTATCAGGGACAAACAATTTCGGGAGGCCATGCAGAACCACACAAAAGGGAGGAGCGTTGCCATGGGCAAGAGAGTCGGTATCGTGGGCGCGGCCGTGACGCCTTTCAAGGCCAGTTGGCGGGAGAAGACCTACTATGAGCTGGCGCAATATGCCACCCGAGAGGCTGTCAGAGACGCACAGATCTCCATCAAAGACGTTGATGCCGCATTCTACGGGATCTACAACGACATCTTCGAAAGGGCGGCCATTCCCGAACATGCCATCCACGGGCTGCTCGGCATGCAGAACAAGTTCGGCACACGAATTTCAACAGGGGGCGCAACGGGAGCTTACACCATGTCCGCTGCGCACGCGTATCTCGCCGCGGGCCGATTCAAGACCGCTCTCGTCCTGGGGGTGGAAAAGTGCACGGATTGCTTCGACTTTTCATCCATGTCCGCCACGCCGGAAGTCATCAAGTCGATCGGGTGGTCGGGAGATTCCTTCTTCGAGCAGGCGATCGGGTGGTCCGCGTCGGACAGCTACGCGGAAGTGGTGCTTGCCTACATGGACGAGCATCCGGGCGACCTCAAGCCGGAAATCACCGCGGCCATCTCTTCACGACTCAGCGAGCAGGTGCGGGGAAATCGGTTCGCACAACGCCAGTTCGATCAGGTCACGCCCGAAGAGGTGATGAATTCCCGGCTCGTCGTCTATCCATTCAAGGAGCTGGAGATCTGCGTGTACACCGAGGGGGCCGCAGCGCTCATCCTAGCGGAAGAAGAGACGGCCATGGCCATTTCTCGGAACAACGGCACGCCGGTGGTCTGGATCACCGGTCTGGGAGAATCCAACGAGCATTCCTTTGCGGGAAAGAACCAGAAAATCATGTCGCGCATTCTGTCGGATCACGATGCTTCCCACCGGGCTTACGAGATGGCGGGCATAGCGGATCCGACGAAATCGATAGAAATCGTCGAGCTTCACGACGCATTTGTCCACCAACTGGAGATCAGCATGGCCGAATTCGGTCTCGTGCCACTCGGGAGGGCGGACTCGCTCATCGAAGACGGTCTCATGACTCCCGGCGGCCGGTATCTGGTCAATCCGTGCGGAGGCCTTATCTACTGCGGCCATGCGGTGGGCGCCAGCAACATCATGTCCGCGTGGTCGGCCCGGCACGAGCTCGTATCGAGAAACCTTCACACCGCCCTGGTACACGGAACCGGCAGCACCATAGCCCAGTACACCTGCTGCCTCATCCTCGAGCACGACTGAGGGAGGAGGACCGAATATGACAACGGATAACACCAAGGTGATATTGTCGAAGTATATCCCTGATGTGGCCTCGGAGGTGGTGACCATCGACGGCGAAGACTACCTTATCGCAAACGATGCGATGTACACTTTTTACAAAAGATCCAAAGGCGAGTTTTCGCGCTTTTTCCTCGGGCTGAGGGACGAGAAGCGGCTTCTGGGCTGCAAATGTCACGCGTGCGGCCTGGTTCGAGTTCCGCCGTTCCTCACCCATTGCCCGGATTGCGACTTCGCTCCCACGGAATTCGTCGAAGTCGAGCAGCGCGGGATTCTCAACAGCACGCCGCCGATCACCTATTTCGCCACCTCCCTCTTCCAGCACATGGCCCCGTACGGCCGAGGCCGGGTGATCTTCCAGGGCTCTGATACCGCCATGAGCGTGAACCTGTACACCACCACGGGGATTCTCGTGCCCGGAATATTCACCAAGGGCACCGAAGTGAAGCTCGTATTCCGAGACCGGCGAATCGGCGAGATGACCGACGTGTTCTGCGTCCCGATCTCGGAGCTCACCGAGCGGCAAATCTCCAAGAGCGGCCTGACCGAATCGGAGCTCGATTGGGAGACGCCTGCGGAACCGAAGCTTCCGGAGCCTTCATCCGCTGAAGTGACGGCGCATCAGGAAGCGGTCAAAGAGATGAAAGCGGTCGTTGAGGCAATGAATTCCAACGAACGTGCTCGAAAAGACATCGCCGGGTGGAAGCGGAGCATTCTCGTGAAGACGAGGGGCGGCAGTTTTTCCATTCTCATCGATGACGGCGACATTAACCTGGTAGAGCGCGAACTGCCGAATACGGACTTCGTGGTGGTGTCGGACGACCCGCTGACGTTGCTCGACGGCCTGTCCTATCGAGGTGCGATCACCGACTCCGTGATCAACAAGAAGCTCTGGATCAGCAAGAATGCGGAATTCACCACGATCTTCAAGCTGGACCGCATGGCCCGGTCGGTCGCTCGTTCGAAGAAAGTCGCAGAAGGGTGACTTGCTGACCTGCTCTGGGCCGATCTAGGTTTTGCCGTGCTTCTTGAGATCTTTCAGGACGTCTTCGAAGTCCAGGTTTGGTTCATCTGCCCGCTCTTCGAGCGCTGCCAGGTCTTCGGCGTCTTCTGCGAGCTGCGATCTCACAGCTTCATTTACGAGCTCGGACACGGTCCGATCGGTCTCAACAGCCCTCAGTTTCAACACCCGATGGACGTCGGGGTCGAAATAAACAGTGGCTCTCTTCGCGTTTGATTTCATACTCCCGCCTTAATCCCTCGGCTCCTGAGGAGCAAGGACGGTCACGTCTTCTCGTGCCCTCAGAATGCTTCGCCTCGGTCGCAATGACAAGGTCTGGGAGTGTCATTGCGAGGAGCGGGGCGACGAAGCAATCTCGGTGTTTCACCAATCAACCCAATGAGATTACTTCGCTTCGCTCGCAATGACAGTGTTTCCCGGCGCCTACCAGTTTGATCGACTAAGAACCGCTTGGATTAGGTTCAAAAAGGTCTCCCCCCATAGGCGCTAACTTAAGGGTATTTCGGTCTGCCCGGCACTAAAGTGCCGGGCTATTATCGGCTGTCCCTCCGGGACAAAAACATTGCTGTTCAAGCCCTGAAGGGGCGACTGATAATA
>Ga0172371_10011047_pt1 | contig 12082 bp, 14 predicted proteins | sample Lak12m_FD_114543 | JGI IMG/M metagenome (GOLD analysis project Ga0172371, IMG submission 114543) | Freshwater microbial communities from Kabuno Bay, South-Kivu, Congo - kab_022012_12m | ecosystem: Environmental > Aquatic > Freshwater > Lake | place: Democratic Republic of the Congo: South-Kivu...
ACACCACCACGGCCCCCTACTACTATTACGGGGCCAGGAGCACCGCGGCGCTGTACCTAGAGAGCGCGGCCAGGAACGGGTTCACCGCCCAGAGCATGGGGTGCCCCATAATCATAGCAGACGGCATGTACGGCACCGACGACGTGAAGGTGGACATCCCCGACGGCTTACTCCTCAAGGAGGGGTACCTGGCCAAGGGTATAGCGGACGCTGATGCCATGATCGTGGTTAGCCATTTCAAGGGCCACGGCAGCGGCGTCTACGGAGGCGGCATAAAGAACGTGGCCATCGGGTGCAGTAGCAAGCGGGGCAAGTTCAACGTCCACATCTGCAACCACCCCGAGGTGGGGTGGAACCACTGGAGCTTCCAGGGCGACAACTGCGTGGGGAAGGAGTGCCCCGACTACGTCCTATGCAGCAACATCTGCCCCGTGGGAGCAATAAAGATCATGGATGACCACGCCGAGTTCGACCCGGATGCGTGCATAGGGTGCTTCGGCCACCAGCGCCTCCTGTTCCGCTGCGACCTGTGGGGCAGGGAGAAGTATGACGACTGGAGGCAATGGTTCCTTGTGGCCATGGGCGACGCGGCGACCGCCTACACCCGGCACATGGGCCAGGAGAAGATAGGGTACCTCACTTACGCGCAGGACATCACCCCCGCCTGCGACTGCGTCCCGGGCTCAGACAGGCCCGTGATACCCAACCTCGGCGTCTTCGCGTCCAGGGACATGGTGGCCATAGACGTCGCGGCCCTGGACATGTCGGACAAGGCCACGGGCATCCCGGGCTCCATGGCTGAGACCAAGAAGGTGATGAACCCGGGAGACGAGAAGTTCACGGGCATCGTGGGCATGAGCCAGTGGATCACCCCCAACACGTGCGTCCACCTGGGCTCAGGCTCCAAGGACTACGAGCTGGTGACGCCCCCAGTCTCGGACGATGAGGCGGCGTTCGCGCACCACCTGTTCAGCCCCGAGACGCCCTCGGGCCACTACCTGGCAAAGGGTATGGAGAAGTTCGGAGGCTGGACGCCCCTCGGGGGATTCAAGTACAGGAAGAAGCCGTCCGTGCCCATCGAGCGGCTGAGCAAGAGGTAGCCCAACCCCTCTCCCCGGCACCCAATCTTGAAGATGAAGTAAGTCCACTGACTAAGTAATGAAAAAATTTTAGGGGGCGACTTGCGACCTACTTTAGGTACTCCATTACTTGAGGCGAAGTGTAGTACTTGCCTTCAGCGAAGAGCAGGGCTTCGGACAGCTTCAGCTCCTTGAGGACGCTAAAGATCTTGCCTTCACTGATCTTGGTCTTCTTTATCTCGATGAAGGTCTTGGGCTCCTTGCAGTGGAGCAGTATCTTCAGGCAGTTCTTATCGCTGAGCTGGGTCTGTAATGCTTGTACGTTTAGTCCCGTTTTGGTCACCTCTCTATATACAAGATAGTACACGGTGGGTATTAACGATATATACTTTATTTACTTCTGTGAAAGAAAAATTCCTGTAGGGCTAAACCCGCGGGTTACCATTATTAACACACGGCGCCAAACATCAAGGCATGGCTGACTCAGCGAGCGGGGACGCGTACGATGTGGTCGTCATAGGCGGCGGACCGGCGGGGCTCACGGCCGGCCTCTACACGGCCAGGGCCAGGCTGAGAACCAAGGTCCTGACGGGCCCCACGCCGGGGGGACAGATATCCCTGACATACAGGGTGGAGAACTACCCTGGGCTCCACGAGCCACTGACGGGTCCGGAGCTCGTGGAGAAGCTGATGAAGCACGCGGAGAGCTATGGGGCCGAGCTGGACAGGCGTGAGGCAACCTCCGTGGACTTCTCCGGGAGGCCGTACCGCGTGTACGTCTCAGGCGAGACCGTGGAGGCGAAGACGGTCATAGTGGCCACAGGCTCCAAGAACAGGAGGCTTGGGCTGGCGTCGGAGGACAGGCTCATGGGGCGCGGCGTCTTCGTGTGCGCCACGTGCGACGCGGCCCTCTACGAGGGGCTGCGGGTGGTCGTCGTCGGCGGCGGAGACTCTGCCCTCCAGGAGGCCCTGGACATGAGCAAGTTCGCCTCAGAGGTCGTGGTGGTCCACAGAAGGGACGTGTTCACAGCGTGCAGCTGCCTCCAAGCGAGTGCGAAGGAGGAGCCCAGGATCAGGTTCATGATGAACACGATGGTGGAGGACATACTCGGCGGCGACTACGTGGAGGCCGTGAGGCTCAGGGACACCGTGACAGGCGAGGAGTCCACGCTGCAGACGGACGGCGTCCTGGTCGCGATAGGCTGGAACCCAGACACGGGCCTGTTCAGGGGCCAGCTTAGCCTCGACGACGAAGGCTACATAGTCGCGGAGGGCGTGAAGACGGCCAAGCCCGGCGTATTCGTCGCAGGCGACATCAACGACAGGGTCTACAGGCAGGTGGTGACGGCGTGCGCCAGCGGGTGCATGGCGGCGCTGGAGGCCGAGTGGTTCCTGACGAGGGGCGTGCGGGGGTAAGGACATGCCGCCCGGCGGAGTAGATATGAGGCTCGTGTTCCTGGGCACAAGCGGCAGCATGCCCACCGAGAGGAGGGGCAGCTGCAGCGCGGTTCTGAAGGTGGGCCGCGGCCTCATAATGTTCGACTGCGGCGAGGGCACCCAGAGGCAGATGGTGAGGGCCCGCGTCGGGTTCAGGCGCGACATGGTTGTTCTGGTAAGCCACCTCCACGGCGACCACGTCCTGGGGCTCCCCGGGCTCCTGCAGACCATGAGCCTGCTGGGACGCGAGAGGCGGCTGGACATATACGGCCCCGCGGGGCTGATCCAGTACGTCAAAGCCTTCAGCGAGTCCCTGGGCGGGCCCACGTTCCCGGTGATACTACACGAGGTCCAGGAGCCCGGAGTCGTGTACGAGGACGACGGGCTCAGGGTCACGGCAGCCACGGCCAGCCACATCGTCGAGGGTTGGAGCTACAGCGTCCTGGAGAAGCCGAGGCCGGGGAGGTTCCACCCGGATAGGGCTAGGGCCCTGGGCGTCCCGGAGGGGCCGATGTGGAACAGGCTTCAGCACGGCGGGGACGTTGAGGTGGAGGGCAGAGTCATAGAGCCAGGCATGGTGTCCGACCCCCCTAGGAGGGGCAGGAAGGTGGTTTACTCCGGGGACACGAGGCCCACGGCCCAGTTCGTGGAGCTGGCGCGCGGCGCCGACGTGCTGGTCCATGAGGCCACGTTCGCCGAGGAGCTGGCTGAGAGGGCGAGGGAGGATGGCCACAGCACAACCGTGGAGGCCGCGGGCGTAGCCAGGGACGCAGGCGTCAGGCTGCTTGTCTTGACCCACATCAGCTCCAGGTACCCCGAGCCGGACGCGCTGCTGGATGAGGCGAGGAGGGTCTTCCAGCGCGTCGTGATAGCGGAGGACCTGATGGTGCTAGAGGTCCCCGTGGATGAGTGAGCCGAGTCGGCCTAGGCTCTCGTCCACGCCGGTGTAGCTCTCTACCACCAGCCAGCCGCTAAAACCCATGGCCCTGGCCGAGGACACGACGCGGCCCCAGTCGATGCCGCCGTCCCCGATGGGCAGGTGCTGGTCGCTGACGCCGTTGTTGTCGCTAACGTGCATGTGCCTGATCTTGGCGGGGAGCCTCCGCATGAACTCGTAGACCTCTCCCTGGAGGTTGGCGTGGGCCACGTCCAGGGTCATGCCCATCTGGAGCTCCATCTCATCGAAGAACATCTGGAAGTCGTCAACGGTGACCATGAGGTACGGCATGGACTGGGGCACGTTCTCTATGAGGAGGCTGACGCCGTATTCCTCCGCGTATCTGAGGAGCCAGTTGAGACTGCGGATGTTCAGGTCCCAGGCGCGGCCCATCATGAACCTGTCGACGGCCGTGGTCCAGCCCGGGTGGACGACCACGCACCTTGCCTCCAGCTCAGAGGCGAACCTGATGCTGGCCCTTATCCGTTTGAGTATCCACTCGCGGATTAGGTCGTCGTCCGCGGAGAGGTTGGTGTCCGCGTAGGGGGCGTGTATGCTGAAGTTGAGCGTGTAGCTGGCCCTGAGCTCCTGTAGCCGCTCCACGAGCTTGGGGTTGAGGGCGTGGTTGCCGCTGTCGGAGAGCTCTATGTTACCCGTGCCGAGTCGGATCAGGTCGGGGAAGACCTGCTCCAGGGGCCTGTCCAGCAGGTGCAGAGTCGAGGCGGCCAGCTCCAATTCCATCAGACACCCTATTGGTTGCGGGGCTCCACATAAGCCTTTTATCCCGTGCTTCACCACACCCACTCGATAAGGTGATATTTTGATCCAGCTGAAGGACGGTGTCTACTGGGTGGGCGCCGTGGACTGGGACCTGAGGAGCTTCCACGGGTACGTAACCCACAGGGGCACCACATACAACGCCTACCTGGTGAAGGCGGATAAGGTGGCGCTTGTGGACACCGTGAAGGCTCCGTTCCACGAGACCATGCTGCGCCACGTCATGGAGGTCGTGGACCCCAAAAAGATCGACTACATCGTCAGCAACCACGCGGAGCCCGACCACAGCGGCTCCCTAGCGATGATGGCCGCGGAGGCCCCGCAGGCCAAGATCATAGCCAGCGAGAGGGGGGCACCTGTGCTCAAGAAGTATTATGGGCTGGATGTCTCCACCATCAAGGAGACGCCTCAGCTGGACCTGGGAGGCAAGACCCTCAGCTTCACCCCGGTCCCCATGGCCCACTGGCCCGACAGCATGGTGAGCTACATCCCCGAGGACAAACTTTTACTGAGCAACGACGCGTTCGGGCAGCACCTTGCCTCCGTGGGCAGGTTCGACGACGAGGTGGACCAGGCCGTGCTGTGGCAGGAGGCCACGGCCTACTACGCTAACATACTGATGCCGTTGAACAGGAGCGTGGGCAGGGCCATGAAGGCGCTTGGCGGGCTGCCCATCGAGATGATCGCGCCCAGCCACGGCGTCATCTGGAGGCGCGACCTCAAGGGAGTCCTGGATCATTACGCGGGGTGGGTGGAGGGCAGGACGGTTCCCAGGGTGGTCATCGCCTACGACACCATGTGGAAGAGCACCCAGACGATGGCATACGCCATAGCCGAGGGCGCGGCCTCCAGGGGTGTAGAGACCAAGGTGTTCAACCTGACGGAGAACCACAGTAGCGACGTCATCACCGAGGTCCTGGAGGCGAAGGCGGTGCTCGTTGGCAGCCCTACGCTGAACAACCACGTGTTCCCCACGGTGGCCGGGTTCCTGGCCTACATGAGGGGCCTGAAGCCCCAGAACAAGGTGGGGGCGGCCTTCGGCAGCTACGGGTGGGCCGGCGGAGCCAAGAGGATCGTGGAGGAGGAGATGAGGCAGGCCGGCATAGAACTCGTAGAGAACGACCTTGAGTTCAGCTACAGGCCCTCCGAGGACGAGTGGCGCATGTGCTACGAGTTCGGGGCTGCGATGGCAGAGAAGGCGAAGGCTTAGCTCTTCGCCACCCTTATTTTCATCGAGTCGCTTATCAGACCACGCATGTCCAAGGTATCCGTGTCGCTGGACCTCTCCTTCGCGGAGCCGGCGTTGAAGCAGATGGAGTCCCCCAGCGAGGCTTCGCTGAGCAGGCTGGTTGCCCACGAGGCGGCCAAGGGGGTCTACGCCCACGCCGCCAGGTTCGGCAACACGGACACCGACATCGAAGGCTTCTGGGCCGGGCTCCTGTCAAGGGCCTCCGGGGACCCGATGTATGCCGCCAGGGCCAAGCGTAGCCTAAAATACCTGGAGGGCCTCGACACGTTGGAGGCCTACAGGGAGCTCGGCAAACATCTGCCCAGCGGCACGGATCTCGAGTGCAGGCTGTTCGGGGAGGTGGGGTACGACATAGGCGTTGTCTCGGAGGGCGACGCTTACCTTAATCTGGGTCACCCCCACTTCGAGGACCTCGAGGAACTGATGTTCTTCGCTGTCCACGAGCTCCACCACGTGGGCTACACCCTCTATAACCCGCTGTATGCTCTCGGCGACGTCAAGACCATGAGGGACCTGGAGCACGTCGTAAGGTACTCGGCCCACATGGAGGGCGCCGCGGTGTACGCTCCCTACGAGCTGAGGAAACGAGAAGGGAGGTGGGGGCACATGGACTACGAGCTGTACCGTGACCCCGCGAGGAGGGAGAACATATTGAAGGAGTTCTTCGCAGTGCTGGGGTCCATCGAGGCGGAGCCTGACAGGGCTCTGACGGGTGACGACCTCAGCGTGCTGTCGAGGCTCAGCGGAGAGAGGCTCTGGTACGTCTCGGGCCTCCACATGGCGAAGACCATCGACGAGGCGCTGGGCCGGGAGGCCCTCACGAATACAGTCTTAGATGGGCCTGAGTCGTTCTTCCGCGTATATGATGAGTGCTCGCCGCGGCCGCCTATATGAGCAGGTAGTGGACGTAGAAGGCCATCTGGAGCCAAGTGAGCACAGAGCTTATTATGGCTCCGGCTGTCACCTGCTTCTTGTCGTGGGCCTTCAGCTCGACCCTGGCCCAGGCGATGGGCAGGAACAGCAGGAAGAGGGGTAGGAGCCTTGTGCCGAGGAGGTACACGAGGGCCGTGACGGGGCTGGCGATGCCCGAGGCGTGTATGCTGATCTTCCACTTCGTCGTTATGAGGAGCAGGACCACGCCGTTGACTATGTAGCAGGCCATGAGGGCGGTGATCTGCACGGGGGCGTCGGCGGCGATGAGCGCCACGGTGCCCATGGTGTAGCTCACGATGGTGGCCATAAATGGCACGAACCTCTCGCTCCTTTCGTTGGCGTAGAAGTCGCTTATCACGCCCCGCTTCAGCATGTAGACGACGAAGATGAGTGGCAGGAAGCACCCGAAGAAGCTGGTTATTGCCAGCAGCTGGTACGTGGAGCCTTCCCCGAACCTGTACACGAGGGGTATGAACGTGAGCAGCGTGATGAGGGGTGCGTTCATGACTGCTGACACGTACTCGGCCAGCTTGGTTCGGTCCAATACGAATGCTCCTAATGCATTGAAGCGGCCTATGTGGCTTATATCTCTTTATTCTTTTCCTCGCGCAGGTGCTCGCAGCAGTAGTAGGTTTTCTCGCCGTCCTCTTTCACTACCACGCGCATGAGGATGCACCTCTCTTCGTCACTTGAGCCGCATATCGGGCACTTGACCGTCTTGCTCACTTCTCTTTCTTCTCCCTGTAGTTCTTTATGGCCTCGTGTAGGGCGTCTGCTGCCAGGTTGCTGCAGTGCATCTTCACGGGTGGCAGCCCGTCGAGGGCGTCGGCGACGCTCTGTCTGGTGATCTTCATTGCCTCGTCCAGGGTCTTGCCCTTGGCCAGGTCGGTGGTCATGCTGCTGGTGGCTATGGCGGCTCCGCAGCCGTAGGTCTTGAACTTGATGTCCTCGATGCGGTCGTCCTTGACCTTGATGTACATGGTCATCAGGTCGCCGCAGACGGGGTTGCCCACGGTGCCCTCGGCGTCGGCGTCCTTCAGCTCGCCGACGTTGTGGGGGTTCTTGAAGTGTTCCAACACCTTTTCGCTGTACACTTTACCTCAGCTCCTCCGGGGTTAGGGGCGACATGGCCCTCAGCCTCTTCACTACCCCTGGGATTTGCTCGATTACGTAATCCACTTGTTGGCGGTTATTATCCTTTCCTAGGGTGAACACCATGCTGCCGTGGGCCTCCTCGTGTTTGAGGCCGCAGGCCAGCAGCGCGTGGCTGGGCTCCAGGGTCTTGGCGGCGCAGGCGGAGCCTGTGCCCACCTGTACGCCGAGTTCGTCGAGGCTGAGGACTATGGATTCGCCTTCGATGTAGCTGAACCTGACGTTGGCGTTGTTGGGGAGCCTCCTCTGGGGGTGGCCGTTGAGGTAGCTCTCCGGGACCTCGTCGAGGAGGCCCCTGATGAGCCTGTCCCTGAGCGGGGTGAGCCTGTCGCACTCGTCCCCCATCTCTATGGCGGCGAGTTCGGCTGCCTTGCCCATGCCTACTATGCCCGGGATGTTCTCGGTGCCGGAGCGTAGGCCGCTCTCCTGGCCTCCGCCTATCATCTGGGGCTTGACCCTGACGCCGCCCTTGATGTAGAGGGCTCCGACGCCCTTGGGGCCGTACATGTCGTTGCTGGAGAGTGTCATGAGGTCCGCGCCCAGCTGGGGTGCGTCGAGGGGCAGCTGGCCCATGGCTGCGGTGGCGTCAGTGTGGAAGAGGGCGCCGTGCTCGTGGGCTATCTGGGCCGCCGCGGCTATGGGCTGTATGGTGCCTATCTCCCCGTTGGCGGCCATGACGCTGACCATGACGGTCTTTTCGTCCACCAGCTTCTTGAGTTCCTCCAGGTCCACGGTGCCGGTGTTGCAGACGGGGCACTGCTCGACCTTGAATCCGCTTCGGGTGAGCTCCTTGGATATGTTGATGACGCTTATGTGCTCCACGGCGCTGATGACCAGCTTGTCGCCCTTCTTCTGGTTCCTGGTGCAGCCGCCTATGATGGCCAGGTTGTTGGCCTCGGTGGCGCCCGACGTGAACACGATCTCCTCGGGGGACGCGTGAACGAGGTCGGCCACCTGTTTGCGGGCCAGCCTCAGCGCGTTCAGCGCCCTGAACCCCTCGGAGTGGAAGCTGGCGGGGTTGCCGAAGGACTCCGTCTGATACGGCGCCATGGCTTCCAGGACCCGGGTATCTACGGGGTGTGCTGAGCCGTAGTCCATGTAGACCTTCATGAATGTGCCTCAGCCCTTAGGGGGTGCCGGGTGAATTAAACGTTCACTTGCGGATGAGGAGGGTGACCTCGTCGCCTTCCTTCCTGACCTCTATGACCTCGTGGCCCAGGCGCTTGGCGAGGCGCTTGAGGTCCTCTTCGGCTGCCGGGTCGTCGGCCGTCACCTCAAGCACCTGGCCCTTCTCCATGTCGTCGAGGGCTACCCTGGTCCTGAATATGGGTTCGGGGCAGAAAAGCCCCGTGCAGTCCAGCTCCACGTCTGGTTTCATCACTCTTCGCTCCTCTGTCTCGGCGGCTGAGTCATGGGCACTATCTCGTCCCTGACGTAGGCGAGGTACTGGCCCTGGTCCACCGTGTTGAATATGGTTACGGAGCCGTCCCTTACTAACCCTACGGTGTGGCCGAACTTCTTCGACTTGGTCAGTATGTACCAGGGGTCGCCGCGCTGGGTGTACTCCTTGAAGAGGCCGGTGTCAACCACGTCGGGGCCGTAGAGGCTGAGCTTGTTGAGGTTGGGGATGTCCATGTTCTCGAAAAAGATGACCTTGGTGGACTCCTTGTTCTCCAGGTGGAACTTCTTCAGGGTCTCGGGGAGGATGCGCGCCTCTAAGACGACGCCGATCTCGCCCCAGACTATCTCGCTGAGCCTGTTGGCGACGCTGTTGGCCAGGGCCTTCTTGTCAACGACTATCAGGTAGTCGCGGCCCTCGTGTATGGTCCAGGCGAAGAGCACCTCCTTGGTGATGGGGCTGGGGGAGACCTTGCCCCTGTGGTAGTGGTGGGCCACGTAGTCGAAGCTGTAGAGGCCGGTCAGCGTGTCCTCGGTGAGGGTCAGGTTTGCTACCTCTGTCAGGAGTTCCAGCTTCAGGTCGCCCTCGGTGTACTCCTCCTCGACCCTGTGGCCCTCCAGGGCCTTGCTGATGTCGGGAAGGCTCATGTACTCAGTGGCCACGAAGACCTTACCTGCAGTTGGCATATTCTACGTCTTACAAAACGAAGTAGGGGAATCATTTAAGGCTATAGAGTGGCACCTAATACCGTTGCTAAATTTATAAATACAGCACTGAAAAACTTGTAAAATGGGAAAGTGGTCAACAATGAAGGGATATGCTAAGACACCAACTTGGATCGTTGACCATATGGTAGAAAAATTATTTGCAGAACGTATTCCATTGAGTAATGCAACTGTGCTAGACCCAGGATGTGGCCCTGGTGATTTTATTGATGGAATAATACGATGGTGTAAAAAGAAAAATGTCTCTCTTCCTGAAATTACAGGCGTTGAGCTTGATCCAAGACATATACCCGAAGCTCGAGAAAAATATTTACAATTTCCAAATATAAATATCGAGCAGCGTGATTTCCTTCTTACGAAAGATGATTTATACGACTACATTATCTGTAATCCACCTTATGTTCCGATAACCCGTCTTTCGAGTGAAGAAAAGGCTCTCTATAAACAATTATTTAAAACAGCTAAAGGGCGATTTGATTTATATCTACTCTTTTTTGAAAAAGCAATTAAATCTTTGAAGAAAAAAGGGAGACTAGTATTCATCACCCCTGAAAAATTCACTTATATCAAAACAGCAGCGCCTCTTAGGAAAATTTTAACCACAAAACAGGTTGTAGAAATTGAATTTTTAGACGAGTCAGTTTTCAGAGATTTCGTAACCTATCCGACAATCACTACTATTGATAACGTGGTTAACTATAAGGAAACGGATATACATCTCCGCGATGGAAAACAGAAAAAAGCTATTTTGTCTCAAGATGGTTCTTCTTGGCTACCAGCCATGAATGGCTTAGAAAGGTCTAGTAGCCCATGGAAACTCCATGATATCTGTCTACGGATAAGTTGTGGTGTAGCTACAGGAGCAGATTCGGTCTTTGTTATAAGGAAAGAACTTGTTGATCCCTCCCTCATTCAGTTTGCTTATCCTACTATATCTGGAAAAGAACTTAATTCCCAAGAAAAATCTTTACATTTTTCATCTGTGATGCTCGTACCTTATGCGTTAAATGGAAAATTAATGAATTTAAAAAATATTGAGCCTTTAATAAAATATCTTTCAATACCACAAAACAGAAAAAGTTTAGAAAAAAGAACCTGCTCTACAAGAAAACTATGGTATGCTTTTCATGAGAATCCACCTTTACGAGATATCCTTCGCCCAAAAATTCTATGCAAAGATATTACCGCTAAGCCTCATTTCTGGGTTGATCAGGAGGGCGTTATCATTCCTAGACATTCTGTATATTACATCATTCCAAAAGATCCGTCCAAGTTAAATGATATTGTTGAGTATTTGGGAACAAATTATGTTAAAGAATGGCTTAAAGCGAATTGTCAAAGAGCGTCAAACAATTTTATTAGACTTCAGAGTAGTGTTCTTAAAGAACTGCCTATTCCGGAGAAATTATATGTAAATGTAAATGAGATTGTTAAACAATGACCACTCCTTTTGATAAGATGATTAAAGACGTTAACAAGCGACGATATCATAATCATCGTCTTCAAAGCCATTCAAATATAGTCAGCCTTGGAATTTTAGAAGATCTTTTAAAAAACTGTCCCTCTTTTAAAGAGGATTTTGAATCTGGGATCATCAATCGATGGATTAACGTGCATACTCCTGGAGCAAGGCAACGAAAAATCGATCTTCTCATAGGTCAGCAATTGCCAGATGGAGAACCTGATCTACATAAAATGCGTATATGTCTAGAAAATAAGTCAGTCATTACCGCTCACCGTAATAGAGACGCACGTTTCGATGATCTTAACGAATCACTCCAAGTTCTTCATAGAGTTCAACCGGAAACAATATTGTTAGCTACTGTATTAGTAGGAACATGCGAAAAAGTTTTAAATGTGCCTGACGGAGTTAAAAAACTTTTTAGAAAAAATAAAGATGATTTCAATATGAAAGTTTTACCGAGGCTTTCTTCAGGCGATCAAACGCTATGGGAAGAATTTGATGGGGCAGTAAGTGAAAATAGTTTGACTGACCCTGAAAAAACCGTTGATAAATTTCGTCAACTGCAAATTAGAGAACCAAGCCACACTCATAAAATAGGATATGATTTCCTTATGCTTGTTCCAGTCGAAATTGATAACGTAAATCCTCCAAAGATTGCGAGGAGAAATAACCTTGGAATTGATATTGACAAAGACTATCAATTAATGCTAGAACATGTCTGTAAGACATACAAAGCACGTTGGCATTTGTAATTTTTTTTTCAAAATTTAATTTTGAGCAGTATTGTATCCTAAAATGTAATACTAAGGACTCAACTGAACGCTACGTACCCTTTTTCCTACGGGGCACGCGTACATGCATGCGCTGCACTCAACGTAGCTGCGGGGCGTCGGCCTCTTCGCCAGCTTCCGCTCCTTCTCCCTGATCTC
>Ga0172371_10011048_pt1 | contig 12082 bp, 11 predicted proteins | sample Lak12m_FD_114543 | JGI IMG/M metagenome (GOLD analysis project Ga0172371, IMG submission 114543) | Freshwater microbial communities from Kabuno Bay, South-Kivu, Congo - kab_022012_12m | ecosystem: Environmental > Aquatic > Freshwater > Lake | place: Democratic Republic of the Congo: South-Kivu...
AATCCTACAGGTCACGGAATCGGGATGTGGGGGATGCCGGGAGATATCACACCGCCGAGCCGGTTTGTCCGGTTGGGTATCTACACCTATTTCGCCGATCAGCAGGCCGATGCAGCCGGAAACCTGAACCTTGGTCAGCATATCATCAATACGTTTGATATCCCATTCGGCATGATCACGGAACCAGGACCCAACAACACCGTCAACAAGGAGTCCACGCAATGGGTGACAATGCGCGACCAGACCAATAAAGTGTTTTATTTCAGGACGTATGACAACCTGACTTTGCGAAAAGTTGACCTTAAGGCGACTGATTTCTCGAAACCAGGCATCAAAATCATCAACATGTTTGCCGGACAGCAAACTATTGTGGATGTGACCGGGACAGCGAAGTAATGACGCGGGGATGTCAGTAAGTCAGACCGGCATTTGTTATTGTCCCCAGCTCTCCCGGTCCAGTGACCGGTAATTGATTGCTTCGGCCAGATGTTCAGGACGGATCATGGATGAAGCATCCAGGTCGGCAATCGTTCTTGAAACTTTCAGAATACGGTTATATGCCCGGGCTGACAGTCCGAGTTTTTCCATGGCGGACTTCAGAATCATCTTTCCTGGTTCGTCGAGGTCACAGAAACGGCGGAGGATTTTTGAAGTGATCTGGGCATTGCAGTATATCCCGGAGAATTCATCAAATCTTTTCTCCTGGATTTCCCTGGCAACGATAACGCGTTCCCGGATTGCCGAACTTGCTTCAGAACGATGGTTATCATTGAGATCCCTGAAAGGTACAGGGATCACCTCAATATGGATATCAATCCGGTCAAACAGCGGCCCCGAGATCCGGTTGATATACTTCTGTACAACCCCTGGCCCGCATTTGCATTCGATCGTCGGATGGTTATAATAACCGCAGGGACAGGGATTCATGGCTGCAACAAGCATGAAGCCGGCTGGGTATTCAATACTGAGCCGTGCCCTCGAGATTGTCACGATGCGGTCTTCGAGGGGTTGTCTCAGCACCTCCAGCACGCTTCGTTTAAACTCGGGAAGTTCATCAAGAAACAATACGCCATTATGAGCCAGTGATATTTCTCCCGGCTGAGGCACCGCCCCCCCACCGCAAAGTGCTACATCTGAAATAGTATGGTGCGGTGACCTGAATGGCCTTACTGAAACCAGCGATCGGTGCGCTCCCATTTTCCCCGCTACTGAATGGATCCTTGTGGTCTCCAGCGCTTCTGTCAATGTAAAAGGAGGCAGAATGGAAGGCAGCCGTTTGGCAAGCATCGTTTTTCCTGCCCCGGGGGGCCCGATCAGAATGAGGTTATGTCCTCCCGCTGCAGAAATTTCAAGCGCCCTTTTAATGTTCTCCTGTCCCTTCACGTCAGAAAAATCGTGATCGTAATTGGCTGATCTTTGAAGAAACTCCTCCCTGCAATCAACTTTAACGGGGGTAAGGGTTCGTTTTCCATCCAGGAACTCGATGACCTCCCTGAGATGTTCCACGCCGTAAACATCCAACTCCCCTATCACAGCTGCTTCAGGAGCATTTTGTCCGGGAAGGATCACGCCTTTGAACCCACGTTTCTGTGCCTCGATAGCGATAGGAAGCGCCCCTTTGATCGGCCTTACACTGCCATCGAGCGACAACTCTCCCATAATAATATAAGAACCGGTGTGTTGGTTCCCGATATGCTCATTAGCGGCAAGGATCGCAACGGCAATTGAAAGATCATAAGAGGAACCCTCTTTCCGGATATCTGCAGGCGCCATATTGATGACAACCTTTTTCCCGGGGATCCTGAGCCCAATGCTCCGCAAGGCTGAATCGATGCGCTGCTGACTCTCCTTTACGGCATTATCGGGTAATCCAACCATGGAGAAGTTGATGCCGATCTCGATGCTGACTTCAATGGTAATTGTGATCGCATGGATCCCGTAAAGAGCGCACCCAAATGTTCTTACCAGCATACAAACGTTTCCGCATTAATCCGGATTAATGCCAAAAGGTTATATCCCGGCGGCAGTTTTTTTTCAACAAAAGAATGGTCGTCCCTGAGAAACCTATTTCTTTGGCTTATATTTCGATTCCGAAAGGATCTTCTGGGAATCGGCTTCCCGGAAGAGTTCATCGAGGGACAGTTCCGGATGTTGCTCCATATATCCCATGACAATCTGCCATCCGATGTATTCTCCCAGTCTGGGTGGAGATTCAGCAGAGAAGTCTGCCGTAAAGGGGCCATCGGCAAGGAAGGTCCTGATGGTACCTGCCTGCGATGCATACAGCAACTGGTTCTCAATGATTGCTGCCCACACCTGGGCTTCATTGGCAGTGATCCAATCCATTTGCTCTTCTGTGTACTTTATCTTGAACCGGGGCGCGTAACCGGGGATCATTGCATCGACGAAATAGAGCCGTTTCCCTGCGTCAATCATCTGATCCAGCAAAGTATTGCCCGGGTACCCGTATGGATAATACGCTTCTTGCATGGCATGGATGCAATCCGGTAAGATGAACTCGGGCTCCATCCGAACCATCTTGTAAAGTGGAAGGCCATCTGCCGCATATGGCTTGAATCCCGAACCCAGGTATGCATCCAAAGCGATCAGCAGGACACTGTCAACAAACTGTATGGGATTTTCATATTCACCTCCCGAAATATAAGAATATACCCTGGGTAACTTAGAATCAGGATAATAGTAAAGCAGATGCCGTAATGCTTCGGTCAGCTCTTTTTCAAGTCCGCCCATGTCCTTGAACCGTTCCTGTGAAGCTGTGTAGAACTCAATAGTCCGGATATTGGTCAGGTACTCCTTCAGGTTGTTGATCCTTGAACTGTCCCGAAGATCCGTATCCAGAAAAAAAGGATAGAGAGGCTTGATCTTATCCAGGCCATCTTCCAGATCATCCGGCGGAATTGAAAACAGCGCCTGATCATACCGGTGAACTTCAACGTCTTGCACCGGGATCTTTGAAACGTCCTTATCGAGTCCTGTAGAATCCCATTTGCAGGATCCGGTTATCAGAAGTGCTGTTAACAGCAGGGAAAGCGTCCCTTTCGTTTGCAATCTATTCATGGCAGTTAAAACGTGAATAACTTTATAATATTTCATAATCAACCGTTGACAAAACTACAATCAAATGTTCTATTTTTGTTCGAAACAAGCGATAAAATCTGATAAACAGCAGTATGAAACAGGTCATTATCCCTCTTTTCCTTCTTCTCTTCGGATGTGTGCAACCCGCTTATCCGCAGGACCAGAAGCAATCCGTGAAACTTGGGCTGAAAGCCTCTCCGAATATGGCCTGGATGGCTCCGGAAACCAAGAACTACAACTACGACGGGATCTCCGGAGGTGCAACCATCGGGCTTGTCACAGATTTTTATTTTGCTAAAAATTATGCCTTCTCATCAGGCTTTAATTTCGCTTTTCTGAATGGAAAACTGACGTACGGGGATATGAAAATCCTGAATAATGATACGATCAACGGCCAGATGAACCGGAAATACAAGTTTGTGTACCTGGATATCCCCTACATGATCAAGTTGCAGACCAATACCTTTGGAAGGGTTTCATTTTTTGGGCAGATCGGCTTTTCAACAGGATTCAGGATCAGTGCAAAAGCCAGGGATGAATTTGTGTGGGATGGAACTGATTCTCCATATGAAGAAAACAGCAATATAACCTCCCAAACAACAATCATCCGGGAAGCAGTATTGTTTGGAATCGGGCTTGAATATCACCTGGATGTAAATACGCGGATATTTTTCGGAGCGAATTACAGCAACAGCCTGAACAATATTCTGAAAGATATAAATTCAGCATCCGGTTTAAATCAAAAGGCGTTATTAAACTTCATCGAATTCAACCTGGGCGTTTTATTTTAACTGCCTTATGAAGATTGCACTTGCACAGCAAAATTACATTGTTGGTAATTTCGACCACAACACCCGCCTTATCCGCGATGCGATTGCAAATGCCCGGGCTCAGGGAGCTGACCTGGTTATTTTCTCCGAGTTGTCGGTTTGCGGATATCCTCCGCGTGATTTCCTTGAGTTTGCAGACTTCCGGGAATCCTGCAGTGATGCTGTGAACAGGGTAGCGGCCGAATGTACTGATATCGCTGCAATCATCGGTTCTCCTTCCAAAAATCCTGGTAAAAAAGGGAAACCACTCTATAACAGCGCTTTTTTCCTGGCGGAAGGGAAAGTGGTTGGGATGGCGCACAAAACCCTGCTCCCCACATATGATGTATTTGACGAATACCGGTATTTTGAACCGAACCGGAATCCGTACCAGTTGATCGTGTACCGTGGAAAAAGATTTGCCCTTACAATCTGTGAGGATCTCTGGAACGTTGATGACTATCCGTTGTATGTAAGAAATCCCATGGAGGAACTTTCCCTGTTGAAACCGGACGTGGTCATCAACATTGCAGCCTCCCCTTTTCACTATGATCAGCCTGAAATCAGGCTGGATGTTTTATCCCGGAATGCAAGAAATTTCAAATTTCCGTTCTTATATGTCAACCAGGTTGGCGGTCATGCAGAGTTGCTTTTCGACGGCGGTTCGATGGTGATTGACGCGGAAGGGAATCTCAGGGATGGACTCGATCGTTTTAAAGAGGATTTGAGGGTTTATGATCTGAAGGAATTCCTGATGCCGGATACAAGATCCCGGGTCCCGGATCCCGGATCCCGGATCCAGCTTATCCACTCCGCCCTTGTCATGGGGATCCGCGATTATTTTCAGAAGATGGGTTTCTCAAAAGCGATCCTTGGCCTGAGTGGCGGGATTGATTCGGCTGTGACCCTGGCCCTTGCGGCCGAAGCCCTTGGGAGTGAACAGGTAAAAGCCGTGCTGCTTCCTTCCAGGTACTCGTCTGAGCACAGTATTGCTGATGCACGGAAACTGTCGGAAAACCTGGGAGTCCCGTATGAACTCATCCCTATTGATACGCCGTTTTCATCCCTGGAAAACACCCTGGATCCTTTCTTTCACGGTCGTCCGTTCAATGTTACCGAAGAAAATATCCAGGCGAGGCTGCGCGCCGTGATCCTGATGGCGTTAGCCAATAAGTTTGGTTTTATCCTGCTCAATACCAGCAACAAAAGCGAAGCGGCTGTCGGATACGGAACCCTCTACGGGGATATGTGCGGTGGTATTTCGGTCCTGGGGGATCTGTACAAAACCCAGGTTTATGAGCTGGCGCGTTTCATAAACACGCAGGCAGAGATCATCCCGGCCAATACGATCAACAAACCTCCTTCAGCTGAATTGCGTCCGAACCAGAAAGATGCCGATTCGTTGCCGGACTATGAATTGCTGGACAAGATCCTCCTTGAGTATATCGAAAAGAGAAAAGGACCGAAAGAGATAGCGGCAATGGGATTCGACAGGGTTGTTGTTGAACGTGTACTTGGCATGGTGAACAGCAGCGAATGGAAAAGACATCAGACTCCTCCGATTTTGCGCATCTCTCCAAAAGCTTTTGGGGTTGGCCGCAGGATGCCAATCGTGGGGAAATACCTTTAGTGCGACCTGGTTGCAGGGGCGACCTGGCAGGTCGTCCCTACATGATAACCGATTCCACGGCTTTCACCTCCGGGACCGCACGTATCATGGCGGTTTCAATCCCGTTTTTCAGTGTCATCTGACTGTGAGGGCAGCTGCCGCACATCCCTGTCAACCTTACACTTACGATATTATCTGCAGTGAGATCCACAAATTCCACATCGCCACCATCGGCTTGCAGATAGGGACGGATCTGCTCAAGGACATTCTTTACTTTCAGCTCTAATTCCTGGTTTTCTGACATCGTTGTTCTGTTGATTTAGGTTGCAAAAATACTAAAAAAGCGATTAGCGAACAGGCAATAGCGAATAGGGTTAATAGGAAATACCATCACAATAATATTCTCTCCCCTAATCCCTGATCCCTGGTCCCTGATCAATTCCCTGAAAGGTTTCCCTTATGGCATTGCTGATGGCTACCTGTTGAGCCACCCGTTGGGCTAGATGATCAAAAGCGGTAGTCACAGGGAGATCAGGATTGGTGGCAACCGGAGTTCCTGAATCTCCCGATTCCGTGATATCAGGAACAATCGGGATCTCCCCTAACATATTGATGTTTAGCTCATGAGCGAATTTCCTGCCACCTCCCTGTCCGAAGATGTAATATCTCTTTCCAGGATCATCTGCAGGGATGAAATAAGACATATTCTCTACCATCCCCAAAATAGGGATCGAGATCTTGTCGTTGCGGAACATGTCTGCAGCTTTCCTTACATCTGCCAAAGCCAGCTGCTGCGGGGTCGTCACGATGATTGAACCGGTCAGCGGAAAATCCTGTATCAGCGTCAACGGGATATCTCCCGTGCCCGGAGGCAGGTCGAGCACCATATAGTCAAGTCCCCCCCACTCCACATCTGTAAAGAGTTGACGCAAGGCCGTGGATGCCATGGGCCCTCTCCATATCAGGGCTTTCGACTGGTCAACAAAGAAACCAATGGAGATAAGTTTCAATCCGAACTTTTCGACTGGCTGGATGATCATTTTTCCATCCCGTTCTTCTCCCTGGGGACGATGATCTATAAGTCCGAACATCATGGGGATCGAGGGGCCATAAATGTCGGCATCGATCAATCCCACCCGGGCGCCCGTTCTGGCTAGGGCAACCGCCAGGTTGACAGCCACTGTCGATTTCCCTACTCCTCCCTTTCCGGAGCCAACGGCAATGATGTTCCTGACATCCTTCAGTATCGCATCGGTCTCTTTTCTGCGGCTGGTCACCCGGGAAGAAAATTCGACGGTTACCTCAATGTCTTTGCCAACATTGCGGTGGATCTCATCGACACAAGCCTGCCGGAGTTCATTCTTGAGAGGACAGGCAGGGGTTGTCAGGACAAGAGTAAACGTGACCTTATTCCCTTCGATGGTGATGTTATCGATCATGTTTAACGTCACAAGGTCTTTCCCCAGATCGGGATCGATGACGTGGTTCAGGGCGGAGAGGATTTTATCTTTTGTTATTTTCATAAAGGATTGTGTCTAGGTTGAAGGTTGTAGGCTTTAGGTTGAAGGCTCAATGCTTGTTTTTTTTACTTCTAACTTCGTACTTCGTACTTCCAGTTCTAACTTCGTACTTCGTACTTCGTAATTCTATCAGGGGATTCCAAAAGTGTTTGTCAAAATAAACAACCTGATCCCCTTTCACTTCAATGCCTTCGCTTTTCAATAACTGTTCCATGATACCGGGTGCGCCAAAATGTCGTTTCCCGGTCAGCATTCCATTCCGGTTGACAACCCGGTGAGCAGGAATATTGACTACTTCCGTATGAGATGCATTCATGGCCCATCCCACCATGCGCGCCGAACCCCTGGTTCCAAGATATTCGGCGATAGCACCATAAGAGGTGACACGGCCGAATGGTATCAGACGGACGACTTCATACACAGAATGGAAAAATGAGTGGCTCAATTAGTTACAGATCTTTCTTCAACTCCAACAGGAATCCCTTCATACGGTTTAGTGTATCCGTGATCTCCACACTCCTGGCTACATCATCCCTGTTCTGGCGGATCTTCTCTTTGGCTCCCTGCAACGTATATCCCCTCTCCTTCACAAGATGATAGATGATCCGAAGCTCATCCAGGTCCTCCTTGGTGTAGATCCGGTTCCCTTTTTTGTTCTTTCTTGGCTTCAGCACATCGAATTCCTTTTCCCAGTAACGGATCAATGATGCATTTACTTCAAAAAGTTCAGCTACCTCTCCGATGGAGTAATAGAGCTTCTCGATTCGTTTCCGGGTGTTAAGCATGGAATTAAGGATGGATTAATCCATTGACTGAGATGGATTTGATGATAATTCGAGCATTTGTTCAAATTGACCCGGGGTTATGTCGTTGTAGAAAAAGTAGATCGGATTCACTGCCCGGCCACTTTTCCGGACCTCATAGTGCAGGTGCGGAGCAGTGGATTTGCCGGTATTCCCTACGAGTCCGATCAACTGGCCGCGAGTGACCTTTTCCCCATTGCGCACCAGGATCTTTGACAAATGAGCGTAGTGTGTTGAGTAGGAGTATCCGTGGTCAACGATGACTTCGTTCCCGTATCCGCCGAAATTCCTGCCAGCCGTGTTCACAACACCGTTTCCGGTGGCATAGATCTCCGTGCCGACAGGCGCTGTAAAATCAACTCCTTCATGAAATTTTTTCACTTTGTAGAAAGGGTCCATGCGTGTCCCGAAATAGGATCCTATCCGTTTCAGGTCCTTGTTTCTGACAGGCTGGATAGCCGGGATACTTGCGAGCATGTCCTCTTTGTTCTTGGCCATGGCAAAGACCTCATCGAACGATTTGGATTGAACATACAATTGACCCATGATCTTATCCATTTTTTTCGATATCTCGATGATGATATCCGAGTTGGAGTATCCTTTGAGCTTCTCATACCTGTCAATTCCACCGATACCGGCTTCACGGATAGAGGATGGTATTGGTTCTGATTCGAAAATAACCCGGTAAATGTTGTCATCCCTGTCCTGGAGATCTTTTAACACGGTGGTAAATTTGTCTAGCTGGTCATTGAGTATATCGTATTGGAGCTGAAGCTGGGCTATTTCCCGTTTCTGGGTTTTTTCCTTGGGCGAATCCACAAAATTATAGACCAGGACGAGGATTGCAGCAGCAAAGACCACCCCGGTGCTCAGATGGGAAAAAAAGAAGAGAAGGCGTCTTTTAACAGTCGTCTGAACCTTGTCAAATGTCAACGAGTGCTTGTTAAAACGATATTTTACCTTGCTCATTGGCAATCATTTAAAGAATCAATCAAAACAGAGGGGCTAACGCATGCAAAATTAAGTAAATAATTAACTTTGTGCCTTGTTTCCCGTCCGATTTTTTTGTTAACTTTTGTTAATTCTTTGTTAATCTTATAGTTGAATGGACTCCTCTCACGTACGACAAACATTTCTTGATTTTTTCAGGTCGAAGCAACATCAGATCGTTCCCAGCGCACCCCTGGTGATCAAGGATGACCCGACCTTGATGTTCACCAATGCAGGCATGAACCAGTTCAAGGATATTTTTCTGGGAAACAGGGAAGCCAGCAGTAAACGAGTTGCCGATACGCAGAAATGCCTGCGTGTCTCTGGGAAACACAACGACCTTGAGGAGGTGGGACACGACACTTACCATCATACCATGTTTGAGATGCTCGGGAACTGGTCGTTCGGAGATTATTTTAAAAAAGAAGCCATTGAATGGGCATGGGAACTTCTCACTGAAGTCTATCATCTTGATAAGGAGCGGTTATATGTTACCGTGTTCGAAGGTGATCAGGCTGATGCCCTGGCCATGGATGCTGAGTCCTTTGCCTTTTGGAAAGAGCTTGTCTCGCAGGACCAGATCCTTTTTGGTTCGAAGAAAGATAACTTTTGGGAGATGGGGGATACCGGTCCATGCGGCCCCTGTTCCGAGATCCATATCGACCTCAGGCCGGATGCCGTGAGGAAGGTCCTTTCGGGGCGGGAACTGGTGAATACCGGAAATCCACTGGTCATAGAGATCTGGAACCTGGTCTTCATTGAATTCAACCGACAGGCCAACGGCAGGCTGGTCTCCCTGCCTGCCAAACATGTGGACACAGGAATGGGGTTTGAGAGGCTGTGCATGGCATTACAAAGGAAAGTGTCTAACTATGATACGGATGTTTTTCAGCCGCTCATCGGAGCTCTTGCGGGTTCTTCCGGGATTGCCTATGGAGCCGATCCCAGGTCAGATGTTGCCATGCGGGTTGTGGCTGACCATCTTCGGGCCATCTCGTTTGCAATAGCCGACGGGCAACTGCCCTCAAATGTCAAAGCCGGGTACGTGATTCGACGGATCTTAAGAAGGGCGATTCGTTTCGGTTACGTCTTTCTGAATTTCAGGGAACCTTTTATCTGCAACCTGGTGCCGGTTTTAACAGGCCAGATGGGAAAGTTCTTCCCGGAATTGGTATCACAGCAAAAGCTTATAGAGAATGTCATCCGTGAAGAAGAGGCTTCCTTTCTCAGAACGCTGGAACAGGGTATCCAGAAGTTTCAGCAATACATTGACTCCTTCAATGAGGGTCGAGGTTCGAGGATCAAGGATAAAGATATCCAGGATCCAGCATCCAGGATCCATGATTCAGGATCCGGCATCCGGCATCCGGCATCCTGCACCATTGACGGCGCTTTCGCTTTCGAACTTTACGATACCTACGGATTTCCAATCGACCTGACTGAATTGATGGCAAGGGAAATAGGCTGGAGTGTAGATTTGGACGGGTTCCGGAGAGGGATGGAAAAACAAAAAGAAAGATCCCGTCAGGCTGCTACAACTGAAACCTCAGACTGGATTGTCTTGAACGAGAACTTGGTCAGCACAGAGTTCGTTGGTTACGATACACTGCAAACCGGGACCGAAATCACCAGATACCGGAAGGTGACCGGGAAAACGGGGGAAAGGTATCAGATCTTACTGGCAGCAACGCCTTTTTACGCCGAGTCGGGAGGGCAGGCAGGAGATAAGGGATGGCTGAAAAAAGGGGCTGAAACGATAGAGATCCTGGATACTGTTAAAGAACATGATCAGACAATACATCTTTCTGCCCGGGTCTTTTCTGATCCGTCGGGCGTTGTAACAGCCCAGGTGGATGCTGAGAGACGAAAAATGACTGCAAACAATCATTCTGCTACCCATTTGATGCACGCGGCCCTCAGAAAAGTGCTGGGCACCCATGTTGAACAGAAAGGTTCCCTGGTAGATGAAACCCGGCTTCGGTTTGATTTTACGCACTTCTCAAAAATGACCCCGGAAGAAGTTAAAAAGGTTGAGAAACTGGTAAACGTTAAAATCCGTGAGGACATCCCACAAGTGGAAAAGAGGGCCATCCCAATGTCAATGGCAAAGGAAATGGGTGCCATCGCTTTGTTTGGTGAAAAATACGGAGAAGAAGTCCGGTTGATTCGGTTTGGGGATGATTTCTCAACAGAACTGTGCGGAGGCACCCATGTGGCCGCTACAGGACAGATCGGCCTTTTCCGCATTATATCCGAAGGGGCCATAGCGGCTGGTATCCGAAGGATCGAAGCCATTACCGGGGCACATGCCGAAGAATACATGTATGAAAAGGAACAACTGTTGGTCCGGATCAGTGAAAACCTGAAAAATCCCAGGGATCTGATGCATGCCCTCAGCCATCTTCAGGAGGAGAACCAACAACTGAAAAAAGTCGCCGGAGAGTTTTTAAAGCTCAAACAGGATCAAATCAGGGAGGATTTAAAAAACAAGGTTGAAAAAAGTGACGGGGTAAACTTCATCACTGAAGCAGTTGACCTGGATATGGAAAGCATGAAAGGAGTTGCTTTTGATCTCCGGACTGACATACAGGACCTCTTCCTTGTGCTTGCATCCGTATCAGATGGGAAGGCTAACCTCGTCGTGGCCATATCTGATTCCCTGGTGAATAGCAGGAATCTCGATGCCGGGAAGATTATACGGGAACTGGCCAGGGAGATCCAGGGCGGTGGGGGTGGTCAGGCACACATAGCAACGGCAGGGGGCAAAAATCCTGCTGGAATTCCATCGCTGTTGCAAAAAGTCAGACAGCTGGTAAAATAAAAATTCTACTGGTCACTTTTCACAGCACAGATAACGTAGTAGCCAGAATAATCAGCCCTGAATTTAGCTTCCCAGTCATCAATCTTGCTGGATGATCCGGATCCTGAATAACACTGTGACTCATAATAGTATACGAGACTGGTTCCGGGTTCATATGCAATGCATTCTTTGCACTTCTTACAGGATGTGGCAGCAACCAGTAACCCGAAAGCAAAGATGGTAAAGAAAAGTGGGGTAAACGTTTTCTTCATAATCATCGAGTTTTGAGAACGTAAAAATAGGGATTTTCCTTCCGGATAAATTATATAACTAACATTTCTCACTTCAAATTGACAAATTCCAACTGCGGAATTTGAGTCGGGTTAAAAATATTCCTCAGTAATTCGATGGCTTCGTTATTTTTATTTTCCAAAATAAGATCGCAAATACAT
>Ga0172371_10011050_pt1 | contig 12081 bp, 12 predicted proteins | sample Lak12m_FD_114543 | JGI IMG/M metagenome (GOLD analysis project Ga0172371, IMG submission 114543) | Freshwater microbial communities from Kabuno Bay, South-Kivu, Congo - kab_022012_12m | ecosystem: Environmental > Aquatic > Freshwater > Lake | place: Democratic Republic of the Congo: South-Kivu...
AACTCCTAGAAAGGAGGTGATCCATCCGCACCTTCCAGTACGGATACCTTGTTACGACTTAGCCCCCATCGCCAGTCTTACCTTAGGAGGCCCGATCCTTGCGGTTGCGGGTACCTACTTCGGGCACTACTGACTTTGTTGACTTGACGGGCAGTGTGTACAAGAAACGAGAACGTATTCACCGCGGTGTTGCTGATCCGCGATTACTATCAACTCCCTTTCATGCAGGCGAATTGCAGCCTGCAATCCAAACTGAGGATGGGTTTATAAGGATTAGCTCCGGCTCGCGCCTTGGCATCCCGTTGTCCCACCCATTACGCCATGTGTGTAGCCCTAGATATAAGCGCCATGCTGATTTGACGTCATCCCCTCCTTCCTCCTTGGAAAAATCCAAGGCAGTCTGCTATGGATATTTAACATAGCACAGGGGTTGCGTTCGTTACGGCACTTAAGCCGACGCCTCACGACACGAACTGACGACAACCATGCAGCAGCTGTGTAACACCCTCGAAGGAGGCCATATTTCTATGGCTTAGCAGTTACATGTCAAATCTAGGTAAGGTTCAAGGTTTCGTATCCAATTAAACCACATGGCACGCTGATTGTGCGTTTCCCCGTCAATTCCTTTGAGTTTTAACCTTGCGGTCGTACTCCCCAGGCGGAACACTTAACGCGTTAGCTTTCACCACTCCCCTTACGGGAAATAGCTAGTGTTCATAGTTTACGGCTAGGACTACAGGGGTCTCTAATCCCTTTCGCTCCCCTAGCTTTCGTTCATCAGCGTCTGGAATGTCCTAGTTACCTGCCTTCGCTTTTGGTATTCTTCTTGATATCAACAGATTTCACTCTTCCACCAAGAATTCTAGCAACCCCGAACATCCACAAGTCTAACAGTTTAACGGACATCTCCGGGGTTGAGCCCCGGGCTTTAACCCGTTACTTAATAGACCGCCTACGATACTCTTTACGCCCAATAAATCCGGATAATGCTTGTACTCTACGTATTACCGAGGCTTCTGGCACGTAGTTAGCAAGTACTTTCTAATAGGGTACCATCAAAATTTTTTCCCCTATCACAGTAGTTTACGACCCGAGGGCCTTCATCCTACACGCAGTGTCACTGCATCAGACTTTCGTCCATTGTGCAAAATTCCCAGTTGCTGCCACCCGTAGGTGTATGTTCCGTGTCTAAGTAACATTGTGGGGGACCACGCTCTCACGTCCCCTAGCCGTCATAGCCTTGGTGAGCCATTACCTCACCAACAAGCTGATAGCAAACAGGCCCATCTATCGTCGGCCGGTTAAGGCCTTTCATCTTGCGATCTTATGCGGTATTATCTCGCCTTTCGGTGAGCTATTCCCCAACAAAAGGTAGGTTCCTGTCGATCCTCACCCGTCTGCCACTGATTCGGCCTTGCGGCCTCCTCCGTTCGACTTGCATGCTTAAGGTACACTGCCAGCATTCATCCTGAACCAGGATCAAATTCTCAATTAAAATTGAATTTTAAACGTCACTCTCTGCCACTTTTCAAATGACAAAAAATAGTATCAAATATACGCCCAGCGTATATTTGGCTGCTTCACTTGTTAAAGAGCTCCGCTATTGTAACAATCATGCCTACGTTTGGCAAGTAGAAAACACAACTCCCCAAAGAGGAAATTTATTACCTTCGCAAACATCAATATTTTATCACAAATTAACGATTTTATGTTACCCCTTAGTAATTAAATTACCTCTCACCATTGACATTATGGGACAAAAATAGTAATATTCTCCATCAAGTCCTTTGACTCAATTTAAAGGAGGTTCATGTTCACTTATTTCTTGGTATTTGAGTACACTGCGGATCGTCACTCATTCTTTCTCAACAAAGTAATCACACAAAACAAACCTTTTTCCGTTGATGACGTTGAAATTCAAGAAAAACAGACAACCAAAGAAAACGAAAATCGTAAAGTTAGGCTCGTATTTTTTAATCTCATTGAGCCAAGTCAAAACAATCCAAGTAATTTACAATAGGAGGCTCAAAAGCCTCCTTTTTTGTATTTTGTCCCTCTTTTTCACATCTTGACTCGCAAGTTGAAGTTAGAATGAATAAATTTTTCCCAAAATAAAACCCCGGATTCCCGGGGTATTAAGATAATTATTACGATCTACCACAAGCACGAAAGTCTCTGCGCTTTCTGGCCTCAATCTTCCATTCAATTGTATCGTAACGTTTTTTAAAGCAATTTCCTCTAGATCCATGATCCTGACGGCGATTTTTACCTCGTCTGACAAAAATGCTCTTGTTAATCAGTTTCTCGATCGGAATTGAATCCAAATTCAATTCCTTGGGTACAATAATTACCATCAACTTATCCTCCGATCATAGAGTAAACTACCCAAATATTATATCATCACTATAGGGTAAAGTCAAGTTAATTCTCACTTCTTCACCATTCCCCTCGCCGCCATTATTCCCGTCGCCGCGGCTCCCGTAATCGAGCCGGATATTCCCGCCGCATCCCCTGCCGCATACACATTTTTTAACGTTGTTTCCATAGTGGGCTTCAAAGTTACCTTTGACGATCGTAGTTTCACTTCCGGCGCGTAAAGAAGCGTTGATCCAGCATTTATTCCCGGCATGACACAGTCAAGTTTTTCCAAGCCTTCCAAGATATCAACCACTATCCTGTGCGGCAACGCCATCGCGATGTCACCCGGCGTTACATCTTTCAAAGAAGGTCTCACTATAGATTTTTTGAGCCTACTCCAAGTACTTCTTCTCCCCCGCTGTAAGTCTTTCAACCTTTGTAGTATTGGTTTCCCTCCTCCGATTGTCGTAGCCAGTTTTGCAATAGACTCGGCATAATCGATCGAGTTCTCCACTGGTTCCGTTAAATGGACTTCACACAAAAATGCAAAATTAGAATTCAGTGAATTATGATCAGAAAGCGAATGTCCATTTACACAAATGTATCCGGGGTACTTCTCCACTGCCACCATTCCATTTGGACACGAACAAAAAGTACGCATTACGTCATCGAACGTCTTTGTCCGAACTTTCAATACCACCTCGTAAAGTGCCTCAGCATATTTTTTTAATATTGATCTCGAAAATTCAACCCTAACTCCTATCTCGACCATGTCGTATTGGTACTTAATGCCGTGTTTCGTACCAATCTTCTGTAACCAAGATGCGTTGACCCTTCCCGGCACTAATAATAGTTTTTTCCCATAATATCTGTTCCCTTTATTATCAATAACTCCTTCCACTTTGCCCTTTTTAATTATTAGATCCTCAATTTTTGTTCTAGCAAACAACACAACACCCTTATCCAACAAATATTTTTGGAATTTCGCCACCACCTCCTTTAATTTATCTGTCCCTACATGTTGTGCCCTTCTCACTACCAGTTCCACATCATTCCTTTCTGCTTCGGCGACCATCTCCTCCACCTCATCTACATTTTTAGGAAAATATTCCGCGTCGACCCCAAACTCACCGAATATCTTTTCGACTTCGTTTAATATTTTTTGGTAGTCGTCCGGATCGATTAAATGAAATGTTCTTTCGTGTGACAGTTTTGGCGTGTAGTGTAGTTTTCCATCCGAGTATGTCCCTGCTCCTCCGAATCCCGTCATTACCTCACTCGATTTACGAGTCTCAATTCTTGATCCCATATCAAACAGGGCGATTTTCTTCCCCTCCACCTTCTTCCTCAGCAGTTCGTAAACGGCAAACATTCCCGCCGGCCCTGCTCCCACAATCAAGAAATCAAAACTTTTTGTTTTCACATACTAGCTTATCACTCTGTTCCGCCAACTCACGCGGTATTAGCCAAGCTTCTTTCCGCCCAAGCTCTCGATCATTCTCTCTACCGTCCCAAAGTTTAGTGCGTTATCCTCCATGTCCACAAATCTAAGATTGACTCCGCTCACCACCTTGAATGGCATCGTGTCTTCTTTCTCAAAAACAAACTCCAACGGCTCTTCCGGGTTTTGGTGCTCAACCTGTTTCTTGTATTCTGCTTCTCCATTCTCAACACCAAGTTGGTCTTCCAGCAATTTTGCAATCATTATTTCTTTCACAACTCCTTTTGTTTCGAGTACAACTTCTCCGTCGATCTCAACCAGCTCAACCTCTCCCTTACCATCAGACTCCTTCTCACGTCCTTCCGAGTCATCTTCAAGATTAATGAAAAATTTTTGTCGTTTTGTGATTGACGACTCTCCATATTCCGCACTCAGTTTGTTATCCATGATTCTTTATACCACACTCAGGCAATCACTCCGCCACCCAGACACTCTCCATCGTCAGAGTAAAAAACTGCGCTCTGCCCGCTCGCGATTCCTCTGATTGGCTTGTCCAAAACAATTTGTAGCCCACCGGTCACTTCGACCGCCCTGGCGCCAATCAACTCTCCTCCATGTCTTATCCGCACCAAAATATCATCGAGATTTAATTTAGTCTCCGAAATCTTATTTATCTCTCCAACTTCAAAATGATCTCCTTTCGCCTCGTCCGCCTCCGCGACTGTTAAGATATTTTTCTTTGCGTCTTTAGCAAATACATAAAATACCGGTGTCACTCCGTTGCCTGCGAACTTTCTTTGTGCGTCGGGCTTAATTTCCCACCCCCCCCTCTGACCAATCGTATAAAACCACACCCCATCGTGTTTTCCGATTTCCTCTCCCTTTAAATCTATTACTTTACCTGGATTTATCTTTAGTCTTCTGGCTAAAAAATCTCTTGCCTCGACGTTTCCCACAAAACAAATTCCCTGCGAATCCTTTCGCACTGCCACACTCAAACTCGCATTTTCTGCCAGTTTTCTCACCTCATTTTTCTCCAAATCTCCCAATGGAAACAAAACATGCGCCAACTCATTCTGGGTCAGTTTCCATAAAAAATATGTTTGATCTTTGTGTTTATCTTTGGGAATGCGTAAAGAAAAATGTAAATTTTCAAGATCATTGTCGGTTTGTGCGACGCTACGCAGACGCGAAATGCTTGGTTTTGAACTACTGTTCAAAATTTCGCGTCGAGTATCGAGATAATTGTCGCTCGCAGGAAGCGACAAATTATCGGTCGCCAACAAATTGACATTATCGTTAGAAAACGCATTTTTCGCCTCCAATTTTGCGTAATGCCCAGTAGCAATATAGTCAAAACCGTTATCGAGAGCCCACTTGAGAAACAATCCAAACTTTATCTCACTATTGCACATCACATCAGGGTTCGGTGTTCTTCCCACCTCATATTCATCATAAAAATACTTGATTACTCTCTGGTTGTACTCCTCTGAGAAATCCAACACCTTGAATGGAATCGAAAGCTCCAGCGCCGTTTTCAACGCAAAAGCCCTGTCTTCGTCCGCCCGACAACCATTCTTTTTAATCCATTCATCTCTCGTCCGCCCGTCTTTTTCAATCTCACTCTTCGGTGGCCAACAATACAAGTGAACCGCCGTCACTTCATAACCAGCTTTTTTCAAAAGTAGGGCTGCAACTGCCGAATCCACCCCGCCGGATATTCCAACCGCAACCTTTTTCACAATTTGAATACTATTTGATTTCTGTAATATTTTTTGATTGTACTTCTGTCTTCAAAGGAATCTCTTCTTTTGTTTTTTCAATATTTTCTTGCAAAACATCTCTTTTTTTTGCTGACATTGCCAACGGTTTAATATTCTCCATTACAAACGATTGATTGTCAAAAGGTTGATTTTCCATAGCTTATTTTAACTTACTTTATTAATTTTATATTACTCTCACAAAGATAATATCCCGGTCTTTCTATTAAACACTCTTCAAATTTTTCTTTCGCTTTTATTATCTCCCCACCCCACAAATAATACATGCCCCAGTTATTCATTAATTCGGGATATTTTGGATATATCTTATCCGCTTTTTCCAAATACTCTCTACCTTTAACAAAATCTTTTTTCATTAGAAATATCGCTGCCGCATTACTCTGCGCCATCACGCTATCTTTTGCGTAAGTAGCATCATGAATAAACAGCCTCTCTTGCGATAGCCAATCCAAGTTCCGCACAAATGTTCTTGCCAAAAAAATAATTATCAACACAAACCCGAAGTACTTTGCCGATTTGAAAAATATTGCGCAAAGCCGAAAAGCTTGGTTTCTTGGTACCCCAAGAATTTTCGGCTGAAAACAAGAACGGATTTGGCGCAGGCCAAATAGCGTTCGGTTTTTCAAATTGGTAAGTACGGCAGGGTTATAAAGTGTTGATAATATCAAAATCAATCCCAAACTCGACCAAAACCATAATCTCTCACCAAATATCGTTCCAATTGCAAATAAAAAGTTTCCGGTAACCAAAACCGGTCCCCAAAAAAACATCATTCCCATTATCCAAGATTTATTCTTTCTCACATTTGAAAACAAACTTCCAAAAGACAGAGTCATCAAACCAACACCTACTATCACCTGCCAATTAAGCCAACCGGAAACCGGTTTTATCTGATTAAAAGAATAGTCGTAAGATAAATGCCAAGGAAATATCACCTTTCCAATTCCAAACGGAATCAAGGCAAAAGCATTCATCATTCGTTTTTCAAATGTTAAAAACTTTAAAGGATTTTCCACAATTGTTGCGTTATTTTCCAAACCTCCGTTTCCAAGAACCGCTACTCTCAAAATCAAATAACAAACCGTAATTAATAAATAATAAAATACAACTCCGATTTTTGTTTCTTTATTTTCTTTTTTCAAAATTATCCAATAAATCAAAATCGGTAATCCGATAATGGCAGTTTCCTTAGACAACAAAGCCAATAAAAACATTTCGGCACTTATTTCCCATCTCTTTTTGTCTTGCATCGCCAATGCCAAAAGAATAAATCCCAATGATAGTATTTCCGCTCTGCCCACAATGTTATTTACTGTTTCTGTATGGATAGGTAGTATGGCAAAAAATACGGCAATCCAAAATGCGTTTCTTTCCGAAAATATACTTTTAAGTCGTTCAAAAATCAAAACACATATGTACGCATAAAGAATAATATTCACCAATCTAAATCCCCAAGCTTCTTTACCCGTTATTAGTGCATTTAAATAAAAACAAAAACTTGTGATTGGTCTATAAGCTCCGGCATTCCCTCCATCCATATAGTAGTAAGGTCGCCCAAAAGAGGCCAATAAAGAGTACGGTTTCCCCATTTGAGGATCACCGGAAATTACTTTCAAATCATCCTGAATAAAACCTCCAAATACACTCACTCCATACAAAACAATAGCCAATAAAAATATCTTCCACCCCTTCATTACTCAATTGTATAGCCAATCAAATGTCGTTTCCCGAAAACTCAAAGTCCGTAGTCTACTCCTTTTTCGACAGGATTATGCAAAGTGCCTAAGGCAGGGTGTCCATGTACTCAATGGACCTTAGGCACTGCGTACCAAGAAATTCCCACGCAGGGGGAATATTCTGTCTGTCCGAAAAGTGTGTAGACGGCAGGACTAGTTGAGGGGAACAAACATAACCTAATGACGAAAAAGGGGAAAGGAGAAATACTCCGCTATCAAAATTAAGTGACAATAGCTTTTGCCACATTAATATCTGGATAAGCTTTTTCAAACCATTTAAACTGAGCTGTTCTGTTCACTTCAAAAATTCTCCATCCTTGCAAGGATTCATCCCAAGCCACATCCAATCCAGCAAAGTCTGCTTTCAATATTTTTGTTGCTTTAATAGCCAATATTTCCAGTTCTTTCATCTGTTCTTTGGTGAATTTTGGTTTTATCAAGGCTGTCTCGGTTTGGATTGCTTCAGTTTGAAACTTATCTTTTTGTCTGTGTTTCATCATTCCAAGCACCTTGCCTTTAAATATCAACACCCGATACCATCTGCGAACTGTTAATACCGGTTGAATCAAAACATCACCTTCACTATATTTTTTTGATAACCTCACAAGCTTGTCATAAGTCTCGGCCAGTTTTACATTTTTTCCATGACTTCCAAAACGTGCTTTAACCATCACGGGTGAAAATGGTTGTTTCCTTTTAGCAACTATTTCAAGATATCGCTTCCATCCTCTCTGTCCGTTAAAAGAGGCAAAAGGAATTACTGACAATCCCGCTTGAGCCAAGAGAATTCCTTGTTCCAGTTTTCCCATCAAAGGAAAAAGTCTAAAGCTTTCTCCATTAATTACGCTTGGTTTATTCCCAGATAATTTTTCTATATATTCCATAATTACGGACTTGACTCCAAGCATTGAATCACTCCCTCGTTTAGAAGCGGCACGAGGAATTATCAAATCATATTCTTCCAGTTTTTTCCCGGTCATTAAATCAATTACCGGCTTCCCCAAAGGACTTACACCCAAACGAACATGTTCATAATTAACCCTGTCCACCTCATAACCCTTTTCCAGTGCCTCCTCTGCCAATCTTCTTGGCTCATACTCTCCTCTAAATCTGGTTAGTATTAATACTTTTCTCATAAATTATTTTAATATTTAAGGATGTGAACTCTTGTTCTTTGTGCCACGCTACGCAGACCTGAATTGCTTGGTCTCACGTAGTGAGAATTCAAGTCGAGTATCGAGATAACCGACTTCCGCAGGAGAAGTCGGATTATCGGTGGCCAAAAAAGAATAAGAGTGGTAAGTCCTAAAAATATGTATGGTAGGAACAGAAAAATATTCATAATTATTTTCCAAATTTACTAATACAATATTCAAGAATAATTTTTGGTGCATTTATTTTTGTTCTTTTTTCAAAGATTTTAAATTGTGGTGCCTCATTCACTTCAATTATGTACACTTTTCCTGTTTTTTTGCTTATCACCAGGTCAGTTCCGGCAACCTCAACCTCCAAAGCTCTAGCTGCCGCTTCCGCGGTTTTTTTAACTTCCTCTGGGACCTCTTTTAACCCAACCGAGTTTCCCTGACTTTTATTTAATATTAATTTTTCTTCTTTTACTTTTCGTTTAAAACCTCCGATACATTTATATCCCACAGTCATCACTCGGAAATCACCATCATTTTCAATATATTCTTGTACCAAGAAACCTCTAACCAGAGGAGACTTTTCTCCCCTCTTCCTTGCTTTTTCTTTTCTTTCATCAAGAATTATTTTTAGTCTTTCCAAGTCCCCATACTCTCTTATCCAAAAAGTACCCATTCCATGTCTTCCACCCTGTGACAACTTTACTATCAAAGGAAAATTTGATTTTTTTAAAAAATTTTCCAAATCACTCCACGTCTCAATATAAGAAGATTTTGGATAATTTACTCCCGCTTCAGAAAGTTGCCAAGACATCACACTCTTAAAACGTCTCAACGATCCCTCTGTTAATAAATACTCATCAACAACGGGTATATTATGTTTTTTTGCATAAAGTTGCAGCAATTTACTCCACTCCAGCTCGGATCCTACAGATCTAAAAAACCATCCATCAAAATCTTTCATATCCACCTCGCCAAACAAGATTCGTCCATTTTCCATTCGCAACTGCCTATATTTAATTAAAGTCAATTCAATTCCCAATTCTTTTGCTTCATTCAAAAATCTTATTTCACTATCTTCAAATGTTAAACGGTGTAAATATGCAATCTTCATATTAATGTTTCATATTTCTAATACGCACTACCCCTGGATCAACCACAAAATCTCTCAAATCACGTCTGCCAATCAATAGTTGTCTTCTCAAATGAGATCTACTGGTCAAACTGGCTCTTGTCGTAATTAATCTTCCTTTTAATTTAAAAGTGATCCTAATTAAAGTTCTTTCTTCAAAACCTAAAGAATTTTTAACTTTTTTTGTCCATAAAACGTTTTCTGGTTTTAATAAACCCAGTTCTAAAGCCAAACTTTGATCAATTGAAGTACTTCTCGCCCCAGTATCTATTTTGCACGGCACTTCAATCCATCTTTTTTTACCGGTTTTAATTTTTACATTTTCAAAAATTCCTAAAACTGGTTTTTCTTCTCCAGCGAAAGACACTCTATTGGCAAATTTACTGGCAAAAAGAGACATCCCAATTTTTACCCCCTTTTCGGGACTTTCTACATCCAAACCCTCAACTCGTTGTAGTCTTCTCCTAAGTCCTGTCATGTTAGCCAGTTGTATTGATAATCCCGGTTGATCATTAAGTTCCAACACAACCGGTCCTTTTTCTTTATCAATAAGCATATCAACCGACAAATATGGTAAATGCGAAACTTTTTGTGTTTTAACTGCCATCAATAAAATTTTATTCCAGTAAGGAATTGTAATTCCGTTAACTTTTATATTTGTATCCTGAAAATATTTAAGTTGATTATTTTTATAAACTCCATGAGTTGTAATTCCTGTTGCCATATCAATACCCAAACCAATTGCTCCTTGGTGAAGATTGGCTTTTCCACCACTTTCTTCGGTTGGTAAACGCAACATTGCCATCACAGGAATTTTATTAAATACAATCACCCTAATATCGGGAGCTCCACCTACTGCCAATTTTTTAAATTTTGGATGGATGGTAATTCTCTCTTCAATCATGGCTTTATCAGGCAAATTATTGTGTGAATATTTTCCTTCAACAATATCAACTGTGTGTAGAACAAGATCTTCAACACTCATTTTCTTTCCGTCCACAGTCCAAAACTTTCCTTCTTCCTTCGCAGGTCTTTTTATAAGAATAATTCCTTGTCCACCAAACCCCTGAACTGGTTTAATCACAAATCCCTCGGTCAGTTTTGTCCAATCAAAATCACGAACTTGACGTGCATCCTTGAATACTCCCAATAATTTTGGGTGTGCCACATGAGAGCGACGAAGCATCTTTTTTGTCAAAAGCTTATCGTCCGCTCTTTTTCTTGCCGTCTTTTTATTTAATAGCAAGTAATCGGCTGACCTGGCATTAAGTCCCAATATATCGCCAAATCTCATCATTTTATTTCAAAAGTAGTTTTCTAAATCTCCAAATTTCCAATAGTCTCAAACCTTTATATCTTCCGATTAAATAATCAATAACCAAAATTCCAATTACCGAAATCTCCGGATTGAGTAATACCTGAGATTGAATTGAAGGCGCACTCATCACTTTATATGAAATCAAGGCCAGAATCACAGTTTCCGCAGTCATCCACATGGATGTTGATACACTTCTGGTTATCTGTGCTTCAATAAAAGTCTCGGCCAAAAGAACAAATAACATAATTGGGAAAATACCAACACTCATTAATCTCTCAAGACCAATAATGGGCGACGTTAACAAAAGCAAAAGTACTGCCATTGAAACAACCCAAATCAAGATTGCCAATTTGGGCAAATATGGCACTTTAACTCTTTTTATCAACATTCTTCCAAATGTTGCCACACCAAGAATAAAGAACAACAATACCAGTCCTACCAAACCTCCAGTTGATAAAAAAGCCACAGAAAGTAAAGCTGGAGTAATCATTCCAAATCCGGATACTCCAACTACTTGTCTTGAAAAAGCCACGAAAGCCGCAACCAAAGGAAATAAAAATAATAATACTAATGTGTTGGGAGACACACCTTCAGATACCGCTTTCCGCATAGCAATCTTCAAAATATCTTTTCCCCACCATCCGGCCAATTTTTGTTCTTTCATCAATTTTGTTAATCTATCTCCTTCTTGACTTGGCACGGTCAAATCAATTTCTTTTACCATTACAGGTTCTGATGACACGGTTGCAACAATTGCAGGAGTAATTGACGGCATCACTTTACCTGACTGGGCATAGGTTTTTTGTGCGGAAAATACTCCCCATAGCACCATCAAAATAGCAAGTCCCATCAACACTTTTTTCATGAAGCATATTTTACCTTATTTTGTTCGGTCAAGCCAGTCAAATACCAAAGAGGCGCCCTTAGCGCCTCTTAAGCCAAATAATAAAAATCGCCTTATTTTTCAGCCATTACAGTAAACATTTTGTCATGCATTTCCCAAAACTTTCCTTGTTCTCCCGCACAAAGTGCCGCTTCTGCCGCCTTCTCCGCGTCAGGATGAAAACTCAACGGGAAACTTCTATATTCCAAACTGATTTTCTCTCCATATTTAGCTAACAGAGCTTCAATTGTTGGAAAAGCCATATTACAGTAAGGACACTCAAAATCGGT
>Ga0172371_10011056_pt1 | contig 12075 bp, 14 predicted proteins | sample Lak12m_FD_114543 | JGI IMG/M metagenome (GOLD analysis project Ga0172371, IMG submission 114543) | Freshwater microbial communities from Kabuno Bay, South-Kivu, Congo - kab_022012_12m | ecosystem: Environmental > Aquatic > Freshwater > Lake | place: Democratic Republic of the Congo: South-Kivu...
ATGGGGTGGGAAAAACATTTTCTTTTGGCAGTTGGTTTGTTATTAGTTTCTCTCTTCTCTCTTTCTCTTGTTAACAGCGACGATATAATGCTTGTAGAAGCAAATTTTCAGGGTTATGCCGAGAGAATAAGCATTGAAGTTCCAGACTACCTTTACCTAGGTGAAATAACAAAAGAAAACCCAATATCTGAAGAAATAAGTATAAAGATAAATAACACTGGAAATATCGACGTGGTAGTTATTCTTGTTCTTCCCACAGGTTCTCCAGAAGTTTTCAATTATTTATATTTCAGAAAATATAAAACTTCAAATGGGATTAATGTAATTCCAGACCGAATTGGTTCTTACGAAGTGAATGTTAGTAGTAAAAGCACCACAAATTTTTATATGTCTCTGAATCTTACAGATTTTAATGGCACTCTAAATTCAAATAATATTAACATAAACTCTTCAGTTCAGTTTTTTGGAATAGCAAAATAACACAACAAATTTAATAAATAACTATCAGGTTTTGATTTTATGAAAAAATTTGTCCTTTTATTTGGATTTCTTTTTTTGTTAAGTTTTTCTTCTGCATTACAACTCGGGGTTTCGCCGGCCCATCTAAATCTTTCAATAGGAACCAATCAAAAAGTTTGCTCAAAAGTGATTATCGACTCAGATAAACAAATCACTATAAATCTCGAGGATAAATGGAACAAAATACAAAATAAAAATTTAAGTGAATATAATTTTAGTGCAAAAGAAGTTGGTATGGAAATTTTTTTCCCTAAATCTTTTTTAATCAATGGAAACAAAGAAATAGAAATTTGTTTTCTTAGCAAAAAATCCGGGAAATATTATGGTATCATTTTTTATTCCGGGGATGGTTTTGCCGGAGTTGGACAATGGGTTGAAATTAAAACAGGATATAATTTTCTACCAAATAGTTTAACCATGACCGGTGCAACAATTGGAGTAAAAAAATCAAATATAAAATATTTTTTCCTCGGCTTAACTTTTTTTCTAGAACTATCTCTTTTGTACCTTCTTTTGAAATTAAAAAACAAGTCAAGAAATAAACTTGTTTAAAATATATAAATAATCTTCAGAGATTAAAAATCGTCGTCTGAATCTCCGTCGTCACTAGAGTCGTCGTCTTCGGGCCATTCATCGTCTGAGTCCTCTGTTGATTCGTCTTCTTCGTCTTCTTCATCCTTTGCCATTTTTGTTTGTTGCTTTTATAAAACGGTTTCTATCCTCGTTTAATTAGAAAACTACAATTTTTTTCCTTATTTAAACCTTTTGATGATACAAAATTTAATGATTAATTCTTCTAGGAATAATACCTATTTCCTAATTTGTCTAATCCATATCCAAAACCAGAACCGACTAATCCTCCAAAAAAAGAATATAACAACACTATACTCCATCTAAATCTGTCGACATCAAATCCTTCTTTAAAATTTTTTTTATAAATTTCTTTCGTAATTTTCATAAGGTCTCGTCTTAATTTTCTTGGACTTCCTTTTGCCCCGTCTAAACTTGCCTGAATATATTCATTAACTAATCTTTTAAGATTTGAAACATTTCCCGTCATAAATTTTACTCCCCCAGTTATCTCTTCTAAACGTTTGTATAATGTATTACTGTCTTTCCTTATTTTTTCTGCACTGTCAAATTCTTTTGGGCTTTCATGCATCATACATGGAGTAATAAAAGTTTCATCTTGAGCCGTATTTTTGTCTCTTCTCCACTTTTCTGCTTCATTAGGGAGTCCATGCCATAGAGTTAATATTTCGTCTTGGTTTGAATTATAAGTCGAACCAAAATTCCACATGTTCGCCTTCTTCAAGAGAGCCAACTTGTCATTGTAATTTTTTTTATCTTTTTCGTCGCTACTTGTTTCGGCAGCATATTCTCCATCAGCATTTGTAGATTTGACTATCTGTAATTCTTCTGGAAATTTAAACCCCCTATTTTTTTCAAGCACTTCATCTAAAATTTTCATTGCTTCTTCACCTTCTTGTTTGTGATAATTATACACATGGGTAGTGTGATCACAGACAGTATGGCACTCTTCATGACTACTACATTCTCCCTCACTATTACAACTTTCAACAGTCGTACATTCTTGATGTGTTGTGTCATAAGAACTATAGTCCCAAACTTCTCCAAACTGACTACCTGTTTGTTGTGATCCTTTCTCTAACCGACTTAGGTCCTTCATCTTTTCTAATGCTCTGTTTCCTATTTCTTCCATTGATGAAAAAAAAGAGGACAAATTATAATGATGTGTTCTGAATGTTGGGTCAACCTTAAATTCTAACTCTTGAGCGAATGATTTGTCAAAATCTAAATTGATTTTTTTATTAGTTAAATTCCATGCTTCAAAAACATTCATAGCCATATCGTTTGTTTTTGCATAATTTTCTGTAATCTCTCCAACTTTTCCGTCGGGACTTTTTTTCAGAGCATCTTTTTCTAGCTGGGTGATTTCAGAAAAACCCAAAGGTATTTTTTGTCCTCTTGTAATCTCATCATAAATCCCCAGTCCTCCTCCGGCAAATACCCCAATTGTTCCAAGTACCAATATTTCAATTGACGTTTTTCTAACTAAATCTTTTGCTCGTTTCCAACAAGATCTTTTTTCATTTATGTAATATCCCATATTTTTTGGTTAATGTGATTATTTATAAATCTTCTTCAAATATTCCTTATCGGAAAACTTTATAAGTGAATTTCCGCTCAAATTTTGGATAGTGTCTTGTTTAGTTAAGAACTATAAGCCCCGTTAGTACAGAGGCCAAGTATACGGCCCTTTCAAGCAGATACGAGCGAATGCGAGTAGCTGATTGACTTGGGTGATTTACAAAAAAATCACCCCCTCAAAACTTTTTTATAAAAAGTTTAAGGATAAAAAGTCGATAGTAAAGAACGGCCGGGACCCGGGTTCGAATCCCGGACGGGGCGTTTAATTTTTTAATATTTATCACAACAATCATTAAATAATCTGATTTTTTTCTTCGATTATGAAAATTTGTTTTTTAACTAATAATATTTCAACCAAAAATGAAGATTTGACAACTTATGATATAGCTCTATCCTCGTTAAAGCACGGACACGAAATTTATTTTGGTGGGGTTGCAGATATATACTCGCAGGACAGCAACATCCTCGGGAATTTGAAAAGATTGTCCTCAACAGAATTTCCTCAAATCAAAAAAAGATCTAACTTAGTTCGAGCGATAGAATCTTTATCTTTTGGAACTTTTGATTTATCCTCCTTTGATGTTTTATTTCTTCGTCACAAATATAAAAAACAACAAAAAATTTCTGAAGATACTCACAAAACTGCCAGAGAATATTCTTTTCATTTATCTGAACGAGGTGTTTTCGTTTTGAACGATCCAAAATATCTTCCATTCTCATCGTCGAAAATCGCAACGATTGGTCTTGAAAAATCTATTCTGGCACATAAGCAGTTAGTCTCATCAAAATTTGACAAACTCTATTCGTTTTGTGAAAATGATTTAAAATTCAATGGTGTTCTAAAACCAGTTTCAGGTTCTGGTGGTGGAGACATTTTTTTTATAGAAAAGAAAAATCTTGCTAACACTTTAAAAAATCTTCTCGAGAAAGGACAGGTCGTTGCACAAAGTTTCATTCCAAATCACGGAGATAAAAGAATTTTAGTTTTAGACGGAGAACCTGTCGGATGGTATATGCGGGTTGCGTCAGAATCCGGTGGACTTAACAATATTCACGCAGGTGGAAGAGCTGTCAAATGTGACCTCGACGAGAGAGATATTAAAATTTTAAAAACAGTAAAACACCGACTTAAAAAATATGGTATGTATTTCGTCGGAGTTGATATTCTTGGAGGATATTTAAGTGAAATAAATTCAGAAAATCCGGGCGGAACAATAAGATGCGATTCCGTCGGTGGATTTAATACCCGAGAAAAAGTTGTGGAATTTTTAGAAAATAAAATTAAGAAAAAATAATTTTTTCAGACAAATTAAAATTAAAAAAGGATTTATAGCGGGGGTGGGATTTGAACCGCACGACCTCTAGGTTTCACATATTTTACGTGTAAATTTAAATTTCACGAATTCGCTTATGAGCCTAGCGAGCACTCCAAGCTGCTCTACCCCGCTATGACACAAAAGGCAATTCCGTCGATTTTTTAAAGGTTTCTGATTTTGCTGAACAACAAAACTTATAAGCATTTTGCAATTAGAAATGACAATTCCCAAGTCGCATAATGGTATTGCAGCGGATTGCTAGTAAATTTTTTCTTTCACAAAGAAAAAAGTAAAATTAAAAAAGTAAAAATCCGCGCCCTTTACCGGGCCCGCAGGTTCGATTCCTGCCTTGGGCGTTTCATAATTAATTTTCTATTTTGTATCTTAGAGGTTTTTTCGTCGACAAAATTCATTTTTTCTTGATTTTTTTCCGTTTTTTTCAAAAACACCCCTAAAGAATATATTTTTTCTAGTATAGAAACATTTAAATAGTGTATAATATACAATATGTTATAGTAAAAAACACACAAACAAAAATGGTAAAAAATCCACACGATCTTTTAACGAAATTGACCGAAGAAGAAAGAGATCAATTGAAACTTGCAGAATCTGGAATAGACAAAGCTCTTGAAAAAGCAATCCTTTCTGACTTAAATTCAGGAGTTTATATCTCAACATCATTAATTCCTTCTGGCGGTAGAGTTTTTGCTAAAATTCAAGAAATGTATGAAAATGTTGGGTGGAAAGTAGATTATTTCCGTGACCAACGCGACGGCGACGCAATTGTTTTCAAAATAAAAAAACAACGTTCAGACGATTCAGATAAAATTCGTCCGGGCTATTTGAGATAAAATGACAAACCAATTGCCTTTAACAAAAACAGAAGATCAGAAAAAATTTTGGGAAAAACTACAACCAGTAAATAGAGTTGCTACAACAGATACTTACAAAAGAACAATGGCTGGCTCCAGCGATATTTTTGCATTAAATTATTCTTGTTATACCCTTGCTGCGAGAAGACCTCTGAAAGAAAAATTAGTTGATCAGCTTGAAAATGAAGAAGATTCTCGATGCAATAATTTAATTGTTACGGGAATAGAAAAAATGCTTTATCCCTGGTTTATGAATCCAGTTTCTGATACAGAGATAGAAACAGCAGAAAAATTTTTCACTGAAAAAGCTCAAGTTGATAAATTTCCTAAAAACGCATGGGAACTTGTTAAAGCAAATGATGGTTACTTTCCAATTGATATTTACGGAATGCCTGGGGGTCAGACTATTTTAGTGAAAGACGGAAAACATGTTCCAATCATGAGCGTGGAAGGGCCGGGCGCTTTGGTTAGTCATTTAGAACCTCATTTAGAAAATATGTTTGCTCCGATAATTCAGGCGACAAAAGCGAGATTGTTTCGGGACGTTGCAGGAACACAATTCGCTGAGTTTGGATTAAGGTCTGACCAAAATGAAAATAATCATATTACTCTTATGCAGGCGGTTTATGTTGGTGGGGGAATAAAATTAACATCAGATGATCAAGCAGTTATGTTATTCCCTGAATATTTTGAAGATATTGGAACAATGGGTCACGAATATGTTATGTCTTATCAAAGGCAGGGACTTTCTCTAGAAGAGGCCCAGGAAAGGGCTTTTGATGATTTTGTTAAAGCAAATAAAAGATCTGCATTACTCGTCGATACTGTCGATACTATTGGTTCCGGATTACCTGCCGTTATCAGAATGATTAAAAAATATTCTGGAACAGGAAAAATTATCTTACCACGATTTGATTCCGGGGATGTTTCGAAGCAATGTATTATCTGGAAAAAAATGACTTTGGACCATGGGATTAAAGAAACTAAAATGATTGTCGAGGATGGTTACAACCCGATAAAGGCGATGAGAACAAAGAATTCTTATTCTACTGCCGGATTTAATCCCGAGGATATAATTGTCGGAGCAGGCGGATATTTTCAGGAAGGATGTAACAGAGATTCGCTTTCATTGGTTTTCAAGAGAAGTGCTACTGATCATATTGGAGACAGGAAAAATTTGGAAGCGTCATTAAAATTTTCAGATGACTCAGGAAAAAATTCTATCCCTGGAAGAATCAGAGTTTATGAAAGAAAAAATATTTTAATCGTTGCGCAAGAAGGCGAGGAAATTCACGACGCTACGCCTCTTTATGTAAAACTTGTTGAGAATGGCAGGATAATTTATAATGAGGATTTAGAAATTCAAAGACAAAGAGCAGAAAGAACCTGGAAACTTTATGACACAATTGAGTATAGCTCTAAAACTTTAGAAATTATTGAATCAAGATATAAAGAAAAAAAAGACATTGAAATGAGATATGGGGGCAAATACTAAAATGAAAACTAAACAAATTCGGGAGGTTAAAAAATGAAAACAGCAATTTATGAAACAGATGTGCAAAATGATTTCTCTTTTAGAGACGGTGCACTTTTTGTTTACGGATTTGAAGATTGGAATACATCAGCATATGGAGCTGAATCAAGATTACCAAATATTTTTGCACTTCACAATAAAGCAAAAGAAAATGGTTGGCTAATTACTGGTTCAGTTGATAGGCATTTTTACGAGGACGCCGAATTAATCAGAAATAAAGGTGGAATTTTTATTGACCATTGCATGAACGGAACGAAAGGACAATTAAGATGGGATAAACTCGAACCTCAAAAAGATGTTTATGTTCGGGCAAAAGACGGACCACAACTAGGACTTAGAGAATCAAGCGATACGGAATTAGTAAATTATCTTGTGTCTGGGATGCATGTAATTTTTGAAAAACAAAATTATAACGTTTCAACTAATCCAAATTTTGAAAGAATGTTAAAACAAATATGGACTAAAGGAACCAGGAATATTGTAGTTGATGGATTTGCAACAGATTATTGTGTCGAGGCTGCATTGAATGGAATGTTAAACTTCAACGAAAAACAAATTGCAGGATTCAATCTTTATGTTGTTACCGACGCAATTTGCCCAGTTAATATAAATTTTCAAGGACAAAAAGATTTAGACTTCGGAAACAAGGCACTTGAAAGAATGTTTGCACGCGGAATTAAACCAATCACAACTAAACAAGTACTGGAGGAAAAATTTTAATTTATTTTTTTATTTCCTTCTTTATATTCACAAAATCACAACAAATAAAAATAAAAAAATAAAATGACAACGACACCAGAAAATGTTAGGAAATTAGATCGTCAAAGAGATCTAGAAAAAGCGAGAAGCTTGGAAAATACGATTGACAATTTTTTAAATAAAGGGATTAGAAGAATTCCCGTTTTGAATTTAGGGAGTTCTGCTTATGACCAAGGAGTTATCCGAGAAATTAAAAAAATGTACTCTGAGGCCGGATGGAACGTCGAAATTAAAACAGAACCGGGAGATGGCCCTATTTTTTCATCTTACGAATATTTAAATTTTAATGAAGGTGGGGAACAATGACATATAGAAAAATAAAATTAGCACGGATGAATCCTGAATTAGTAGCTAATCAAATTGGAGATTTTATCGTCGGTAAAACTTTACAATGGGGAAAGTCCGGAGGAATTCTTGGATTGTCTGGTGGAGTAGATTCAACAACTGTTTCTGCATTGGCTAAGAGAGCATTTGACAAACACAATAAAATTAATCCTTCAAATAAATTAGAGATCGTTGGTTATTTACTTCCGTCAAAAACAAATTCTTCCGAAGATGAAAAGGACGGAAGAAATGTTGCAGAAAAATTGGGAATAAGATATGAATCTATTTCTATCGAACCTTTAGTTGAGGCATATTCAAAAATAGATTTGTCTACTGTTAATTCTAAATTCCACAAAGGAAATTTAATGTCTGAACTAAGAGCGTTAGTTTTGCATAGAAAGTCTGCTTTAGAAAATAAAATTATCTTTGGCACAGGAAATCGCGACGAGGATTATGGTGTTGGTTACTACACTCTTTGGGGCGATGGGGCGGTAATGATTTCTCCAATTGGAAACTTGCCCAAAAGATTAGTCAGAGAAATGGCGAGATATCTTGGTTTTTCTGATTTAGCTGATAGGATTCCAACTGCTGGTTTGGAACCCGGACAAACTGATTTCAAAGACTTAGGTTATCAATATGAATTCGTTGAATTATTATCCGAAGCAAGACTTCAGAGATTCACCGAAGAGGAAATTGTTAAACATCCACAAGTTTTGGAAATGGCAAATTACAATTTGAAAAGTTATTATGACAAATTCGGAATAAACAAATTTAATTTAACCAACGAAATGATTGGAGATTTCTTCTATAGAAACAAAGGTGCGCAGATAAAAGGAAAATTAATTCAGCCAGAAATTGCTCCGGTAACTTTATTCTACGACGGAGGTTTAAAATGAAAATAATTGAAAATCTCAACGGAAAAAATTATCTCACTTGTTCAGCGTGCATGTCTGTCTGGGCTGATGGCTTGAGCTGGGCCAATGCTCATCCAGAGAAAATTATTAAAAATCCGTCGGAAGCAGATAACATAATTGTTCTTTCATGTCAGGTAACTGATCTTGCAGTTTTAAATGATCTCAGAACAGTAGAAAGCTATAAACAAAAATTTCCATATAAAAATTTTTTCATTAGTGGTTGCTTGGGAAAAAGAGCAGACATCGAACTACCAAAATTTTGCGAAAGATTAGAAACTCCAAAACAAGATTATCAATTTCTTTTCAATCTTTCTCTGGTGAATTTTGAAAAACCTTTTTGGACTAAAAATTTTAATGAGTCCGACGATGAAAAAAAAGATGGTCACTTATTTCGAAATATGTATCCATTAAGAATCGGGAAGGGTTGTCCACATCATTGCACCTACTGTACTATAAGGATGACTCGCGGAAAGTTTGAAAAATATTCTACTTCAAAACTTGAAAGGGAATTCCTATCTTTTGATAATGTTCTTCTTGTTGCAGACAACCCCCTGGAAGAACAAGTAAAGTCTTGGTGCGAGATTTCTAAAAAAAATAACAAACCTTTTTCAATAAGAAATGTTGAACCATCAGTTACAGTAAAATGTCGAGAAGAATTAATCGATCTTTCGAAGAATGGACTGTTAACTGTTTTCCATTCTCCTGTGCAAAGCAGTAATTCCGAAGTTCTTCGCGACATGGGAAGAAATGTCGATGACACTTTTGAAACAATTGAGATTTCCAAACAACTTAAAGAAACCGGAACTTACATTGCGACGAATATAATTATTGATTATAAAAATTTTGTACAGGATTTTTCTAAGATTTACAAATCTTATAATTATGTGAGCTGGAATCCTTTGTGGGATAATGTTTGGAACAGAAAAAAAGCTGAGGAAAGATTTCAAAAATATTTTTCCGAAGAACCAAAAGAAGTTGCGATTGCTAAATTTAATACTAGGGGTTTAAAATGACTCCCCAAAAAAATTTTTACGGAACGATGAAAGAATTTCTTAAACAAGAATACGATGGACCATTCTCAGCAACAGACATTTTGATACAACACAGCGACGGAAAAAAAGAAGGGTTGGTTCTTATCGAAAGAAAATTTCCACCATACGGAATTGCAATCCCTGGCGGGATTGCTGAAAAAATGACTTATCAGGAAAATGCCATCAAAGAGTCAGAAGAAGAAACTGGATTAAAAATAATAATTGATTCACCAATATATCGACCCTTCTGCGTTTTTTCCGGAATCAATGACGATCCAAGAGCCCATATTTCAAGTATAACATTCACAGCAAGAGGATATGGAACTTTAAAACCAAAAGAAGATGAAGATGCAAAATGGGCGAAAGTTTTTGACGACAACGAATTAGTAGATTTAATTTATCAAGAAAAAATCTGGTCTTTCCAGCGTCATAGAAAAATAGTTTCAATTTACATGAATGATAGGAGAAAACTTCCGGAAGATTTAAAATATTTAATTCCACAAAGTTTGGGGGATTTAACAAAATGAAACCTAAAAAAACAAACAGAATAAAAGAATACTTCGCCCAGTGGACTACTTTCGAAAAATTGTGGCTTATGATTTTTACATGCATAAATATTTATTTATTTTTCGCCTGGCACGATACCTGGGTTGGATTCGCTGCCTCACTTACCGGAATGCTGTGCGTCGTTCTGACGGCAAAGGCACGAGTAAGTAGTTTTTATTTTGGATTAGTGAATATTCTAACTTATTCATACGTTGCTTTTCAAAGTAAGTATTATGGCGACGCCATGTTGAACATGTTGTTTTTCTTGCCTATGACTTTCCCTGGAATTTATTACTGGAGAAAAAATTCTAAAAAAGTTGAATCAGATAAAAAGGTAATAATTCGCAGTCTTCCTCTAGGTAAAAAAGTTTTGTGGTTCCTTATTTCAATTCTTGCTATAGTTGATTATAGTTTAAGATTTGCCGGAGAAGAAAAAGTAAGAGCGAGTAATAATGAAACTTTGAAAAAAATGTATCAAGAAAGAGGAATAGATTTTTATACTATTAGCGGAGGATACAATGAAAGGTTTCAGCGTGCCAGAGCGCTTGTTGAGAATCTTTTTGTGAAAAAATAATGTTCAACAAAATATTAATCATTAAAAAAATATCTACTCAACAATTTTATTATAACGGGCAGAGTGCAAGTTCCGGCATTATTGAAGCGGATGCTGAACAAGAAAATAATTTTCTACTGATTAAAAAAATTCTCGATGATAAACGAAAAGATTATCGAATTGTTTCAAGAAAAGAACTTACTAATGAAAAAGTTTCGGATTATGATTTAATTATTTCTGCTGGTGGCGACGGAACGGTTATCGCAACTGCTGCCTACAATATGATCATCCCTCAGCTGAATTTGCGTCTTGATAAAAAAAGTAAGGGGGCATTATGTCAGCACAATATCGAAGAAGCATTAAAAAAAACTTTTGAAAATAAATACTCTTTAGAAAATTGGACTCGTCAAGATGTTTTTCTCGAAGGGAAAATGATCGGTTGCACATTAAATGATGTCTGTGTTGGAGAAGGAAAAGACGGACTCGACTTTTCAAAAATGGCCGTATACGAGTTGGAATTTGTTGATAGAGAGGGTCAGATTCAAAAAGATATTCACAAAAATTCAGGACTTGTTGTCGTAACAGGTAATGGTTCTTCAGCTTGGGGAAAAAATTTTAATTCTTACTCAAGACAAAGTAATCTTTTCAGTTTTATAACTGTTCTGCCTAATGAAGGAAAAATTAATTCGGGCGTTGGAAATTATTTTAAATTAATATACAAACATCACGAGGGCAAACTGGCTCTTGATACAATTACTCACAATTTTCCGAGAGATTCAGTTCTTGAAATTAAACTAAGTGAACATCCATTAAAAGTCGTTGTTCCGGAGTTAAAATGAAAATCGCACTTTTTGGTGGAAGTTTTAATCCACCACACAACGGCCATCTAAATTTAATAAAGTCAATACTTGAAAAGAAAATTGCCGACGAGGTTTGGATAATTCCATGCAAAGATCATCCATTTGAAAAAGAACTTGCCCCTTTCAAAAACAGACTCGAAATGTTAACTTTTGTAATCGAAAAAATTTCTCGAGTAAAAGTTTTAGATATTGAAAACAAAATTCCCGGAAAAAGTTATTCTTATCAAACTGTTTGTGAATTGAAGAAACAAAATCCAACAGATGAATTTTATTTTGTCGTCGGGACTGACATTCTTGAGAACATAGACAAATGGTTTAACTACAAAGAGTTATTCAAAGAAGTTGAATTTATTATTTTTCCTCGCCAGGGCTTTCCGATGCAAAAAGTTGATGGAATGAAATCTATTTTTGTCAAAGATCCAGAATACAAAATTTCATCAACTGAAATTAGATATCTCTTGCAAAAGGAAAATTCAGTTTCAAATTTAATTCCAAAGAAAGTTGAAGATTATATCAGAAAAAATAGACTATATCTTTAATAAAAATTATCTCCTTAATCCTTCCGCAAGAAATCCGTCGAGTTTAGTCTACGGATGAATTGCGATAAATATTTCTAATAAAAAATCTTATAAAAAAAGTCGGCAGGTTACTTGCCGACTGAAAGTCTAACCTTAG
>Ga0172371_10011057_pt1 | contig 12075 bp, 12 predicted proteins | sample Lak12m_FD_114543 | JGI IMG/M metagenome (GOLD analysis project Ga0172371, IMG submission 114543) | Freshwater microbial communities from Kabuno Bay, South-Kivu, Congo - kab_022012_12m | ecosystem: Environmental > Aquatic > Freshwater > Lake | place: Democratic Republic of the Congo: South-Kivu...
CGGCTGTCGATATCTCTCCCCAAAGGTTGTATAGATAGTAAATATTTTCTGAAAATGAGAACCCAAGTGCGGCCAAAATACTGAATCTTAGGGCGTCATTTACCGTTTTTATAGCTATTGTTTTTTTGTCGATGATTCTTACTGCAAAGTGCTTTATCACCTCTTCCATCATTCCGAAAAACATGAATGTGAGCATGTACATTATGCTCGTTTGCTTGATTGATGTTTCGATTAAAGTCGGGACGTCTAATTGAGGGAATTTTATCCAAAGTTCCTGAATTTCGAGAAGCGCCCATGGTGTTAAACTTCCTAGAATAAACACCGAAAGCAGGAGGAATTTTGAATCTTTTGCGTGTTTAAAAAAAATCACCGACCAAATTGCAACAGGGATTGCTGTTACTAAAGTTGAGATCGAAATTAGCAGTATTTTGTTGTCGAACACATTAGTTTAATTTGAATGTTTCCGGTTGAGATGGTGGCTGAGTCATTGTTGGCGCCTGAGTTGGTGTCTGAGTCGGCACAGCCGCAGCCGGTGTTTCGGCAGATGTCCCCAAAACGACTGTTTTCGCTTCGTCCAATGACTCGAACATTTGAATTAACTGAGTAAGTCCTACTACCTGCAAAATATCTTTGATATTTGGTTTTGCATGAGCTATTAAAACTTTCCCCCCTCTTTCTGTGATTTTCCCGTACCAGTCAGTGAGATAGCCGATTGATTTGCTGTTCATATAATCAAGTCCAGCGAGATCAAAAATAAGACTTAATTTTCCGGGAGTAGCGTCAATCACCTGATAAATTTCCTTTGCTTTGTTGTCGACGTTGCTTTCGTCGAGCTGTCCCGAAATCGTTACCAATTTCGCTTTTGAATTAGGATCTTTTACCGGAAGATCTTCTGTTAATATTGTAGCTTCAGCCATTTTAATTTTTGTTAATTTATACGTTTAATACTAAGTGGGTCGGAGTGGATTCCGGAAGTCCGGACTTGTATCGCGGATCTTTCAAGTATTTTCTAATTCTTACTTTTAATCCTCCTCCCTCTTTGTCCGTGAATTCAATTTCATCCGTCCATTCCGCAACTATTTTTGCCAATCCGCGGCCCCTGATTCCTGTAAATTTATAATTTTCATTCCTGCGTTCTTCCAAAAGTTTATTCATTTCGGCGGCTGTCATCTTATTCTTTCCTGTTCCCGTATCCTCCACAATTATGTCGACGTATTGTTCCTTTGAATGGACGAACGTCACCAATATGTCTTCGTTTTCGCCCGATCCGTATTCGATTGCGTTATTGCAAAGTTCGTCAACGACCGATTGGAGTCTAAATGCCCACTTCTCCGCGAAATTTGTAGTGTTTTTAATTAAAGTCAGTGTGAAATCGCGAATCCCGGACATGAAATAGGCGTTTCCAGGAAGCGTTATAGATATTCTTGTTGGTTTTTCGTTTTGATTTTCCATTAACACATTATACCAGAAAAATCTGGTTCGGTCAAAGCTTAAATTCGCTTTTGCAGGCTTTTTGAAGCTGAAATTATTGCTTTGTATATTTTTTTAACGAATGAGTTTCTTATGTTTTTAAAAATTCTTTTTTCTCTGCCTTTGTCCTCGATTTTCAGGTTTGCTGTTTCTTTAAATTTTCCTATTTTTTTTATTATTTTTTCACGTTTTAACAGGAGTGCTTTGAGTTTTTTATCAATTTTATCGACTTCTATTCTGAGGTTTTTTAAGTTTTTTTTCATTTTTACTTGATATTTAAGCCCTTTTCCCATAGATTACATGGGCAAATTATTTATTTCAAGTTTGTTCTCAAGCTTGTGAAATCCTCTCCGATAGATCGGAGCCATCCACAAATTAATTGAGAACAGGCGCTAACCACAAGGATTATGACAAAAAGTGTTTTGCAAGAACTCCTCGACAATGCCGTCCATTTCGGCCACAGGACTCATAAATGGGATCCCCGCATGAAAAAGTATCTTCATGGGGAAAAGAACGGAATCCACGTTTTTAATCTTGAAAAAACGGCCGAGCTTCTCGGTAAAGCTTTGGATTTTGCCGGCAAATTGGTTTCTGAAGGAAAGGTTGTTTTGTTTGTCGCTACAAAACCTCAAGCTATTCATCTTATCGAAACAACGTCAAAAGAATGCGGTATGCCGTATGTTGTTTCGAGATGGATTCCCGGGTTTTTGACCAACTTCTCCACCATTAAGGCCAGGATAAAATACTTGAGAGATCTTAAAGATCAGCAAGAAAGTGGCGAGTTTGAAAAATATACGAAAAAGGAGGCTTCGAAGCTTAAAAAAGTTATAGAAAAACTTGAATCTTCGTTGGGCGGGGTTGAGTCTATGACAAAACTGCCCGATGCGGTTTTCTTGGTTGATGTCGTGAGAGACAAAATCGTTGCGAAGGAAGCGAACAAGCTTGGAATTCCGGTTATTGCTTTGGCCGATTCGAATGCCAATCCTGAATTGGTCGATTTCATAGTGCCTGCGAATGACGATGCCGTTAAATCTATCACTTACTTGGTTGGCAAATTTGCCGAAGTTATTTCTAAAACCAAAAAAAGTAAATAAACATTTATTATTTAAAAATAAATTTCTATGGCGGTTACATTAGATCAAATTAAACAATTAAGGGATATGACGTCCGTTTCCATGACGGCGTGCAAAAAGGCTTTGGAAGAAGCAAATGGCGATATGGACAAGGCTATCGATGTTTTGAGGAAAACCGGAGAGGCTAAATCTGTTGATAGAGCCGCAAGAGTTACCAATCAGGGGATTGTTTCCATTAAAATTGACGGGAATAAGGCTGCGATGACAAAATTGGTTTGCGAGACGGATTTTGCTTCTAGAAGTGAAGATTTTGTCAAAGTTGCCTCTTCTCTCCCGGAAAAATTACTTAAAGGGGAGCTTTCAGATGAGAACAAAGAGCTCCAAGAAATTAAGGACTTAAGAATGAAAACCGGTGAAAATATACAGGTTGGGGATTTGAAAATAGTTGAGGGGGATGTTTTGGGAGCATATATTCATACCAATAATAAAATTGGAGTTGTCGTGGCTTTGAAAGGCGGTACCGGCGATTTGGCAAAAGAAGTCGCTATGCACGCCGCGGCTACCAAGCCCGCCTGTGTTTCTCCTGATGAAGTCGCTCAAGAGCTAGTTGATAAAGAAAAAGAAATTTGGACTGAACAGCTTGCCAAAGAGGGGAAACCAAAGGAAATCGTTGAGAAAATAATGATGGGCAAAGAGAAAAAGTTCCGCGAAGAAAACGCTCTTATGAAACAACCATTTGTTAAGGATCCCAGCAAAACAATCGAACAGTTTTTGTCTGAATCAGGAGCCTCTGTTGGGACTTTTTACAGAATGGCTGTCTAAAGCTTATGCACAAATTTGATTCAATCGAAAATGCGGTTTCTGCTTTGAGGAAAGGTGGAATGGTTGTGGTTGTTGATGATGAAGATCGTGAAAACGAGGGGGATGTAATCGTTTCTGCCGAAAAAATTACTCCCGCTATTGTTAATTTTATGGCAAAGGAGGCGCGTGGGCTTATTTGTGTTCCTTTAAGTCACAAAAGAGCCGAGAAACTTGGTTTTAATTTGATGGTTGAGGAAAACAAGGAATCTTTTAAATGTGCGTTTACGGTTTCTGTTGATTTAAAGGATGGGATCTCGACAGGTATTTCCGCTTCTGATAGGGCAAAAACCATTAAAGCTATTGCGAGAGGCGGGGCAGTGTCTTCTTTTGTAAAACCCGGGCATGTTTTTCCCCTTATCGCGAAAGATGGTGGAGTTTTGGTGCGCGCCGGGCATACGGAGGCGGCTACGGATTTGGTTAAATTGGCTGGATTCTCCCCTACTGCGGTTATTTGCGAGATTTCAAATGACAATGGAGAAATGGCGAGGCGTGATGATTTAATTAAATTTTCAAAAAAACATGAACTTCCCGTTATCACGATCCGTGATCTTATTTCATACAGGTTAAAAAAAGAAAAATTAATAAAGGAGGCGGTAGAATCCTCCATTCATACGAAATTCGGGGAATTCAAAATTAAGGTTTATGAAAACATTTTGGATAATCATTGTCATATAGCTTTGATAAAGGGAGAGGTCTTCGGAAAAAAGAATGTTTTGGTTCGCGTACACAGTGAATGCCTGACTGGCGATGTTTTTTCGTCTTTGCGATGCGATTGCGGTGATCAATTGAAATCCGCAATGAAAATAATTTCTGAAAAAGGTGTTGGTGTTTTACTTTATATGAGACAAGAGGGACGTGGAATCGGCTTGATAAACAAATTAAAGGCGTACAATTTGCAGGACGAGGGTTATGATACTGTTTCCGCAAATGAAAAACTGGGATTTCCCGCTGATCTTCGGGATTACGGCATAGGGGCTCAGATACTTTCGAATCTTGGACTTTCCACTATTGAACTTTTGACGAATAATCCAAAGAAAATTGTCGGGCTTGATGCCTATGGACTTAAAGTTGTTAAACGCGTTCCTTTGGAAATTCATCCAAACGGAAAGAATTTTTGTTATTTAAAGACAAAAAAACAAAAAATGGGACATATTTTAAAATATGTTTGATATGAACCATGATTTTTTTATGCGGGCGGCTATTGAAAAAGCGAAGAAAGGGTTTGGGAAAACTTCTCCAAATCCGTGTGTTGGCGCTGTGATCGTGAAAAACGGGAAAATTGTCGGGAGCGGCTATCATAGAAGGGCTGGACGTGATCATGCCGAGGTTGATGCAATTAAAAACTCTTCTGATACGCGGGGTGCTGTGATGTATGTGACGATGGAGCCGTGTTGTCATTTTGGAAAAACTCCTCCCTGTGTGGAGGCTGTGTTGAATGCCGGTATTAAAGAAGTTTTTGTTGCGCACAAAGATCCTTCTAAGAAAGTGAATGGGAAGGGTTTGGAAATTTTGAAAAAAAACGGAGTCAAAGTTCATGTTGGGCTTTTTGGACGTGAAGCCAGAATGTTGAATCAGCCTTTTTTGAAAGTTTCACGATTCGGGATGCCGTTTGTGACCGTTAAAGCCGGGATTAGTCTTGATGGAAAAATCTCCACTGGCAGAGGGAAGTCTGAGTGGATTACGAATGAACTTTCCAGGAAGCATGGGCATAAGTTGAGGGATTTTTATGATGCGATTGTTGTTGGTGCGAATACCGTGATAATTGATAATCCCGTGCTGGCCGGGAAAGACGGAAAATTATTAAGAGTCATTATTGATGGGAAATTGAGAACTTCTGTTGATTCAAAAGTATATCGTGATGAAAATGTTTTCGTTGCGTGCTCGGATGCTGCCGGTGAGGATAAATTGAGGGAGTTTGTTAAAGCCGGGATAAGGGTCAAATCTTTTGGAAAAGGAAGTGTTGACGTGAAGAAGTTGTTGAAATTTTTGCTTAAGGAGTTTTCGGTGCAGTCGGTGTTTGTAGAAGGCGGCGGGGCTACAAATGGATCTTTTTTGGATGCAGGAGTTGTTGATGATATTTATTTTTATATTTCTCCTGAAGTAATCGGTGGAGAAAAATCTATCGGAGTTTTTGGCGGTATTGGCGCCGCTGATAAAAAATCTTTTATTAAAATAAAAAAAGTTGAGATTTCAAGACTTAAGAGTGATATACTTGTTCATGGAATTATAAACGAATATTAGTTATGACCTTTTTCCAATGGGTAAAGTATCTGCTTCTTGTTATTTTTCTGCCTGGTTCACGGCTTAGGAAGGAATGGCAGATGCTTATTTATCTTAATCGTGATCGCAAGGATTTCGGTTTATCTTCTTTGAAAATGCAGTTTGATCTTCGCGACGTGGCGCGTGAACACAGCAAGGATATGGCAAGAAAAGATTATTTTGATCATGTGAACTTTAAGGGCGATACGCCGGCTGACAGGCTTTCTATCGCAAGAGTTACGGACTCTACAACCGGAGAAAATTTGGCGAAAATCGGCGGATATCCTGAACCCGTAAAAGAAGCTGAAGAAGGACTCATGAGGAGTCCCGGTCATCGCGCTAATATTTTAAATAAAGAATTTAATTGTGTTGGGATCGGTGTTGTGAAGTCAAAGGACGGGGTTTTTTATTTTACTCAAAATTTCGCGAAAAGGCTTCTGAGATTTACAAGAAAGATAAGAAAAGTCGTGAGTATAAAAAGGGGGCTTAAAGTTGAGGGAAGCGTCATAGAGCCCGCTGATGAAATTTATTATTACGTTAAGGCTTTTGGGCAAATTGTTTATAAAGATTCTCAAAAAATTACCGATGGAAAATTCTCTTTTACGATTAATTTTGAGGAGACGGGGAAATACGAGGTTTCGTTGTTTGTTCCTGAGGGGAAAGGGAAAATGCGTTTGAGTAATGTTTTTGAAGTAAGGGTCAGAAGTTGGTGGTTTTGGTTTTAATTACCACTATATCCCCTCCTGCGGCTGTCATTGCTTCGAGGAATGTGTTATTGGCGTATGAAAATTTTTCTCCTCGGCGCGTGCCGTTATCGTTTGTAATTATTTTTTCTTCGGTGAAGCCGATTGCCGTTAGCATGTGGTATCCTGGATACGGATAGTATGGGTTTTTTAAAATATCTCCCATTATGGGAACGATCACCGGATGGCCTTGCAAAATGAGGTCTTTTATAATTTCGAGATTTGCGTCATAAATAATTTCTATATTCTCTGACGGTATTTCATAATAACCGTTTATGAATTTTTTTAAATCGTTTGCGTATAAATCTTTATGTTCTCCAAAGTTTTGTTTTTGCCATTCTATCATTTTCAGAATTTCCTCATTCGCTTGATCTTTTGTCATTGTTTGACCGGTTTCATATAAATATGCCTGCAAAACAGCCGCTTCTTCACAACTCTCTTCGTGATATTTCCAATTTTCCTCGGTTTGCAGTGGGGCTTGGCAAACAAAAGGAACTTCCAGTAGTTCTGAAGATTTTTTTACTGATTGGTTTAGCGTTGCTTCTTCTTTTTTTACTGTTTCTATGGTTTGTTCGTTTTCTTTTTCAATCTTTATTAATTCATATTTATTTACAACTCTCGGAATTGTAAAAATAGAAATTCCCGTGAGTCCAAAAATTGAAATTACAGCGACCAGTATTTTTATTTTTTTAGACATTCTTTTTAAATAATTTTTTGAAAATTATTCCTGTGCTTGAGAGTTCCGGAGATTTTATTAAATAAGCCATTGATAAATATATTCCTGCGCCGACTACAATTCTAAGAACATAAATTATTTTTTCGGGGAGATTTATATAGGGACTTAGATCTTTTGAAAAATAAATTATGATTCCCATTGTTCCGGCCGCGACAAACATTTTAAGTAAACTTTTTATAAATTCTCTTAATTCGAATCCCTGGAAGTGTTTTTTTAGTCCTAGTAAGAATAAAATGTCGTATATGATAAACCCTATTGTGTAGCCTATTGAGAACCATCCTATTCCAAATTTTGGGGCTACGAATATTGTTACCGCAGCTATAATTGCGAATGAAAAAATATTCATTAACATTGGCGTGAATGTGTCTTTCATCGCGTAATAGGCTCGTGAAAAGATTTGAGTGAGACTTTCAAACGGGATTGAGATTGCGAAGAATATTAATATTTTCGATGTTAGATTGAGCGAGTTTTCTCCGAATTCGCCTCCTCCCAAAATCAGAGCCGTAATAGGTCTGGCGAGAAGCGCCAACCCCACCATTGACGGGATGGTGAAGAACAAAATTCTTTGGACTGTTTTTTGAATATTTTTCGTAAAGGATACCTTGTCGCCTGTATTTAGGTCTGAATTTAGAGCCGGGAATACCGCTGTCGCAAAGGCCACTCCAAATATGCTTACCGCTACACTTTGAATATTTCTGGCAAAATTAAACGCCGCCAATCCCCCTTCCACCATTTTCATTCCAACTATCGCGAATATGTATAAATTAACTTGCCAAAAAAATAAGCTTATTGATTTCGGGATCATTAATTTCACTATTTTTTTGAAGCCCGGGTGTCGAAGTTTTAGTTCCGGTTTGTATCTGTATTCCGTGTAAAACGCATCTATTATTCTGACTAGCATGTGGAGGGTCGCTCCTATCAAAACGCCTGCGGCCGCGCTGTATATTCCGAGCGTTTCATTGAAAAATAAAATCCCGAAAATTATTCCAAGGTTGTATAAAATCGGAGATAGTCCAAATGAAAGGAAATGTCTGTATGTCATTACTACGTTCCCTATCGTATTACTGATTGCGAAAATGAATGCTGCCGGGAGCATCAGTCTTGTCATAAAAATAATATCTTTTTGGTTTACCGGGTCTACTGATGGAAATACGAATGGGACAATCTTGTCCATGAAAATGAACGAGATTGCCATTAATACGGCTATTAGCATGCTGGCTCCCGTTAAAACCGTGTTTGCTATCGAAAAGGCTTCTTCCTTGTTTTTGTGCAGATATTCGGAGAAAACCGGCATGAAAGCTGCGACCAGCGCTCCCGCTATAAACAAATTGAATAAAGTGTCAGGGATTAGAAATGAAGCATTGTATGCGTCTGTTGCCGATGTTGTCCCAAAATGTACAGCAATAGTTCTGTCTCTGATTAGTCCGGCTATATAACTTAGAAGTGTTGTGATAGAGATGAGTGCGCTTGCCGCTCCGATCCCTATTGGACTGAAGTACTTTTTTAGCTTCATGTCGGGAATTTTACACGAATTCTGGCAAAAAGTCTCCTTATGAGGTTGATAAAAGAGCTGTTTTATTGTATAATATAGTATGCTCTTCGTATCATCTATTTTAGAAAAATTATTTAATGTTAACAGGAATGAAGGCAAAAGGGTTGCTTTCTCCTGGTTTATCAATTTCTTCTATAGGATTGGGTTTGTTATAGGATGGACTATCATCGTGGGTATGTTTGTTGGAAGATATGGGATTTCGATGCTGCCTATTTTGTTTATTGTGAATGCTGTTTTCTCGATCGTCGGAACTCTTTTGTATTCGACTTTTATAGATAAATTTAAGAAGGATAATATAATTTTTGTTAGCGTTACGATCGCTACTTTTATTCTTCTTTTGGCTTCACAGTTTGGCGAGAGTCATCCGATGGTGTTTTTTGCGCTTCTCTTGGCGGCTGAGGCTATATTTTTGGTCCAATTGAAAATCGTTTCTAACGGGTTTACCGAGACACTTTTCACACCTCTTGAAAGTGAAAGAACATTCCCTTTAATAGAATCTTCTGAAACTATTGGCGGTATCGTTGCCGGCGTGCTTGTTTCCCTTTTATCGAGCACTATAGATTCTTCAACTTTTGTTTATTTTTGGGTTACTTCTCTCCTTTTTATTCTGCCGTGCGTTTTGTACTACAAGATCAATATGCAGGACGTGGAAAGACTTTCTATTGAGGAGGAAAAACACGACGCTCCGTCCGGTTTGTTTGAAAGACTTTCAGATTCGATGTCGCAAATAAGACACGTTTCATTTATAAAATGTCTTTTCTTTGTTGTTATTTTTCAGTGGATTTTTGCAAATCTTATAGAGTTCCAATATACAAAGGCTGTTACTGAGAATATTTCTGGGGCTGTACTTGGTTCCGGAAGCGGATTTGAGCATGCATTGGTTCATAGTTTAGGAACTTTGTTTATTCTGTTTAGTGCTTCAGCTTTGTTTATTCAGCTTTTTGTAGGGGGAAGGCTTATAAGTTCTCTTGGGATCGTTGGCAGTCTTCTTTTATATCCTATAGTGATGCTTCTTAGTGTTTTTGGTCTTTCTGTTCAATATGGCTTCCCTACCGCGGTACTTGCTCAAACTAATCACACGATTACTCACACAATTTATTTAAATTCTTATCATTCCGCGTATTATTCAATAAAGGAGCATTTTAGGGAGCATACCAGGGAGTTTTTGGAAGGAATTGTTCGTCCTTTTGGTGCACTTATTGGGACTGGGATTTTGATTTTGACTCAGAAGTTTTATTCAGGTGATAATTTGACTCTTTCTATTAACCTTTCGATGATTGCCATTCTTCTTGTTTTGTTCTTTGTCATTTATTCGCTTCAGACTAGATATACGAGATTGGCGTGTCATAATCTTTTAAAATCTGACAATAAAATTGAGAGAGTTGAGGCTATAGAAATTCTTTCACAGAAAGGGCATAAATCCGGTCTTCCTGTTCTTCTTTCTGTTTTAAAAAATCCAAAAGAGTCGGATTATATTAAAATTAGAATTTTGCATGCTTTGTCCGAGCTTCAGGATTTTGATGCCATTGACGGTATTATAGAGATGTTTAAATCGAGGAAAGCTGAGATAAGGTTTGCGGCTGTTTCTGCTCTTTTGAAATATCAATCTGTTAAAAGTTTTTTCTTTAAGCATGTGTTTCACGAGTACAGAATGATAGAAGCTCTGAAGTCTTTGTATGAGAAGGAGAGAAATGAAGACATTAGGTCGGTTGTGGTACATCTTCTTTCAAAGTTGAGTCCTGTTGGTACTTTTGGCTTTCTTCTTAATGCTTTGAAAAATACTAAAGGACTCTTGAGGGCGGATGTGATTATTGCTTTGGGAAGATATAATGATGAGCATGTGATTCGTTACATTGAGCCGTTTTTGCATTCTAACAGCCCTATTGAAAAAGCTGCTGCCATTGTTGCTCTTTGGAAATATGACGAGTATAGGGATGATTTGGAGTTTATGCTTGATAAGATGTTTGCGCATGAAAGCAAAAATATTGTTAAGGCGGCAATTTATGCTGTTGGAGAGTTGAAGTTAAAATCTAGGCATAGAGAGTGTGTGAAGTATCTTGAGTCTAAGGATAAGGATTTGAAATTTGATGCTGTTATAGCGTTGGCGAAAATTGGCTGTGCTGATTCTGTTAAGTTGATTGTCGATATTTTATTTGGTGAGGATCATGAACTTTCTTTTGCAATGAGAAAAGCTTTGAATAGATTAAATCATGGTTCTAGAGAGTTGGTTGAAAAGAAAGTTAGAAAATTGGTTTCTTCCAAAATCAATCATCTGCTTTTGAAGACGAAGGCAAAATCTTTGGATCACTTGAATACAAAGTATTTGAAATATTTAAAAATACTGTATAGTTTGGTGGAGGAGGACGAGGAGGTCGAGTTAATAAACGAGCTCCTCTATGCCAAAAAATATTCTTAAAATCTTTTGTTATGGAACCAACATTGAAAGTTAATTTGAGAGACGAGGCTGCCGGGAAAAATTATCAGATTGTAGAATTTCACGGTGATTTTGATAAGGCTGGGTATACTGATGTCCGTGCCGAGCTTGATAAAATCGTTCAGGAATTCGGGTTAACTGATTTGGTTTTTGATTTTACTGATCTTAAATTTATAAACAGTGAAAGTATTGGGTATTTGATGGAAGTTCATGCTCATTTGGTGAAGTTGGGGAAAGCGCTAAAGATTGTTGGAGCTAGCGAGCATGTAAAAGAAGTTCTGCAAACCATAGGGATCGCCGAGATAGTTCCTATGTATAATGATCTGAATTCTTATCTCAACAAATGAAAAGTTTAATTACGAAATTTGCGATTACTTATATAATTTTTGCCGGACTTCTTTTTGGTGTCGGATATTTTTTGAAGCTTGAAAATTCTTTTTTGATTTTTGCCGGAGCTCTTTTTGTTCTTGCTCTTATTACTATTTTTTATTTTATTATAAAGCCTCTAAAAGCCGTTCTTTATCAAATGCAGCTTGTTTTGAGCGGGAAGAAGTTCAAGAAAATTTACACAAAAAGGGTTGATGAGGTCGGGATTTTGGCTCATTTTTTTAATCAAGTTATGGAGGGGTTTACGAAAGTCGCTTCTGATATCAAAGATAGAAACAGGATTCTTGATGAGCTTACTGTAGCGACCGAGCTCCAAAATCAACTGTTTCCCGCCGAGATTCCCAGTTTTGATGATCTGAACGTAACAGTTAAAAACAGGCCGGCTACCGAGCTTGGCGGAGACAGCTACGATTTTGTTGAATCAAAAGACAAGATTTATTTTTATGTAGGAGATGTCACCGGGCATGGAACTACTGCGGCTCTTATCATGTCCATGGTGAATGCAATGATTGATACTTTTGCCGGGTTGTTGAATTCGGCGTATGAAATTATTGTCAACA
>Ga0172371_10011059_pt1 | contig 12074 bp, 13 predicted proteins | sample Lak12m_FD_114543 | JGI IMG/M metagenome (GOLD analysis project Ga0172371, IMG submission 114543) | Freshwater microbial communities from Kabuno Bay, South-Kivu, Congo - kab_022012_12m | ecosystem: Environmental > Aquatic > Freshwater > Lake | place: Democratic Republic of the Congo: South-Kivu...
GTTCCCGGAGATAAAGGTGGCAAAGCCGCGCGGGAACTTCGGAAAAAAGAAGAAGCAGTGAAGCTGCGCCAAAGGAATGTTTTTAAACTAATCCTCTAAAATAGAGGTGCTTTCGACTTGCAGACAGGCTTTTGTTTGCACGCAGGGTCAAAGTTCATGATAGTAGGAGGTGTATGTAAATGGCAGAAAAAGACCATCTTAACCTGATATTCATCGGTCACGTGGACCATGGAAAGTCGACGTCGGTCGGCCGCATCCTTTACGAAACGGGCGCGCTCACCGAGCAGCAGCTCAGGAAGCTCAAGGAGGAGGCGGAAAAGGTCGGCAAGGCGACTTTCGAGTTCGCTTTCACCATGGACACGCTCAAGGAGGAACGCGAACGCGGCGTGACCATCGACCTGTCCCACAAGGAGTTCCAGACGCAGAAGTACTACTTCACCATCATCGACGCGCCCGGGCACAGGGACTTTGTCAAGAACATGATAACCGGCGCATCGCAGGCGGACGCCGCGGTGCTCGTGTGCTCTGCAAAGGACGGGGTGCAGGCGCAGACCAAGGAGCACGCGTTCCTTGCAAAAGTGCTTGGCATCAAGCAGGTCATAGTGGCAATCAACAAGATGGACGCGGTCAACTACGAGAAGGAGAAGTACGAGGAGACCAAGCTCGCCATGTCCACTCTTTTGAAGAACATCGGCTACAAGGTGGAGGACATCCCGTTCGTCCCGTACTCGGGCTGGCAGGGAGACAACATAAAGGTCAAGTCCGGCAAGACGCCGTGGTACAATGGCCCGACGCTCCTTGAGTGCTTCGACAAGCTGGTGGCACCCGTGAAGCCGACGGACAAGGCGCTCCGCCTTCCCATCCAGGACGTATTCACAATCACCGGCCACGGAACGGTGCCGGTGGGCCGTGTCGAGACGGGCATCATGAAGCTCAACGACTCAATCATCTTCATGCCCTCTGGGGCAAAGGGGGAAGTGAAGAAGATAGAGATGCACCACCAGGAGCTGCAGCAGGCGGTTCCCGGCGACAACGTGGGCTTCAACGTCAAGAACGTCGACAAGAAGGACGTCAAGCGCGGCGAGGTCGTGGGGTCTGTCAGCAACCCGCCCAAGGTGGCTGCGGAATTCACGGCGCAGATAGTGGTGCTTGAGCACCCGACCGCCATCGGCAAGGGCTACACCCCCGTCTTCCACCTCCACACGGCGCAGATTGCCTGCACGTTCGTGGAGCTTATCGAGAAGAAGGACCCCAAGACGGGCGCGACCATGCAGAAAAACCCGGACTTCCTCAAGTCGGGCGACGTGGCCATAGTCAGGATAAAGCCGCTCAAGCCCGTCGTGGTGGAGAAGTTCGCCGACTTCCCGCCGCTGGGAAGGTTCGCTATCAGGGACATGGGCCAGACGGTGGCCGCAGGAGTCGTGCTTGAGGTCGTGCCGAAAGCGGCATGATTTTTTTGTTTTTTTTTGGTTTTTATGAATTGGACCGAAGTATCCGGTCGAAAGGAATCGGAACAAAATTGAAATGTTGGTGAAATGATGGGCAAGGCAAGGATTAAGCTGATAGGCAAGACCTCCGAGGAGCTCGAGGAGGTCTGCAAGCAGATTGTGGATATCGCCAAAGCCACAGGGGTCGAGATAAAGGGCCCTGTGCCGCTGCCCACCAAGCGGTTGTCCGTGACCACGCGCCGCACGCCTTGCGGCGACGGGTCGGATACCTATGAGCACTGGGAAATGAGGATACACAAGCGCGTGATAGATGTCGCGGGGGACGAGAGGACCCTGAGGCAGATAATGCGCGTCCGCGTGCCTGAGAACGTGCAGGTGAAAATCAGCCTTGAGTGAGCCCTTCCCGCCCCGAATTTTTTGTTTTTGCGCCCGATTAGCGCAAGCTAGATGAGAAGGTGCGAATATGCCATTTCCTCTATCCTGCCGCCAAGGAAAGTTCGCGCGGGAACCGCGCCAAGCGAGAGGTGCATCTCCCGCTCGCGCATGTGCTGCCCGGGCAGGGATGCCCCGTTGAGGCGCCATGTGTAGAAGAATGCGCCGCTTATCTCGCCCATGCCTGCAAGCGCGCGGGCATATGGGAGGAATGCGCGCTCTATGAGCGCGCGCTCGAGCCCGAGGGCGAATTCGCTGTCGCTTAGCGATTTTCGCACCGCGAAAATGGGGCCTTCGGCAAAGTCCGTGTTCCAGAATTCGGCGCCCAGCATTTCGGCGTCATTTGCAGGGGTGCGGGAGGCGCGGATGGGGAAAAGCACGGCGTCCGGCCAGCCTGCGCATCCGTAGGCGATGAAAGTGGGCGCGCTTATGGTGCCAAAGCGCAGCTTCACGTCAGCAAGATGCTCTTCGAACGTTTTGCGCTCGTGGTGCTTGGCGCCCCATTCCTTCTCAAGAAGTTCGGCAAGCCGGCGCATATCGCCCATTTCCGGCTTGCGGCCGTGGGGCCCGCCAACCATTTCCATGCCCTTCGGGAGCTTCAGGCCGGAAACGGCCAGCCTTTGCATGAGGCTTTGCCCGAGGGGCTTTTCTGACGCGAATGCGTTGCCCGCGCGCGCCGGCACGCTGCCAGATAGCAAACTGGCTGAGGTGGAATCCATTTGTGTCGCCTTCTTTTCCCTGGCCGCTTTTTTTCCTGGACGCTTTGCCGCCCCTTCTTTTGCCTTGCCGCCCTTTTCATTGAAAGGGCTTTAAACCCTTCCCATGACAACTGGAATGCTGCCGGAAAAGCGCCGAGTTGGCGGTTTCATTTGCCTGCGGGGCAAATGCCTTCCAACCCGGGCAAATGCGCCGAGTTGGCAGAACCTGGTATCGCGCTAGACTTGAAGCCCGCCCATTCCTGCGGGGAAGCAATCTAGTGCCCTTCGGGGCTTAGGAGTTCAAATGCATTTTGCCTGGCGGCAAGAGCACGCCGGCGATGCTGACCTTCTCCTACTCGGCGTTTCTTTTTTTCCGGGAAAGCGCGCGGGAGGGGCGAAAGTGTTTTAATTGGCGCCAGAGAAGGGGCTGGGTGGTGCAAGATGAAGCTACGCCAGAAAACCCTGCTCATCACGTTCTTCACGATTGCCGTGCTCCTCGCAGGGATATACGCCGTGGTCTACGGGCTGGTGGGCGAAAGCGTCGGCAACCTTGAAAAAAGCGACCTGCAGAAACTTGTCCGCGATGCCAAGGCAGACCTTGTGGACGAGCTGACGCAGATTGACAGGATGCTGGGCGACTGGGCGTCTTGGGACGATACGTATGATTTCATCCAGACAAGGAGCGAAACGTACATAAAAAGCAACATCGAGGACGCTTCGCTGGCAGCGGCCCACATAGACATCATCGGCTTCTATGACTTGCAGGGAAAGCTGGTGCTTCTGAGGATGGTGGCGCGGGAGGGGCCTGCGCCGGCAGCCCCGCAGGAGCTGCTTTCCCCCGGGCAAGGCAGCATAATACTTGCCCAAAACGGCTCTGGCCATGCCGGCGGCTTCATGGTGCTTGGCGGAAAGCTGACCGCAGTGGCATTGCGCCCCATACTGACAAGCAGGGGGGAGGGGCCGTCGCGGGGTGCCGTGCTGATGGGGCGGTATGTATCGGATGCCGCGATTGCCAGGCTGGGAGGGGCCAACAGCCTCAGCACGGCAATGTGGCTGGCGGGCGAGCAGATGCCCGGCGACGTGGCTGAGGCCTGGGGCGGGCTCGTTGCTTCCGGAAACGAGAGCGAGGTGAAGAACCTCGATGAGATGCTGCAGGCGGGCTATTTCATTGCAAGCGACATATACGGAAACCCGGCGGCAATCCTGCGCATCGAAAGCCTGCGCACGGGGAATGCTCAGGTCAAGCAGGGCATGTTCTACATGCTGGCCGCATTCGTGGCAGTGGCAATCGTATTTGAAGCGCTGATTTTCCTGCTTTTGGACAGGTTTGTGCTCTCGCGCCTCAAGGCATTGGGCGACCAGGCAGGGGCAATCGGAAAGCGGGAGGGCGGGCTGTCGAGGATAACGGTGGCGGAGGGCGACGACGAGATATCGCGCCTCGCATCGGACATGAACGGAATGCTGGACCGCCTCGGCTCGGTGCAGCGCGAATTGCTGCGCAGCCAGGCGGGCTACAGCCGCAGGCTGAGCAGGGAAGTGAAGGAAAAGACGCGCATGCTGACAGGCGCAAACGCGCGGCTGAGGCACATGGAGAGGATAAAGAACCAGTTCCTGTTCAACATAGGCCACGAGCTGAAAAGCCCGCTTGCGGTGGTGGAGATGAACCTGGCGGCCATCATGGGCAGGCAGAGGCGCAAAAGCGAGGATTTCAGGGAAAGCGAGAGGATGATAGGCAGGAACATGGTGGGGCTCAAGCAGAAGATAGAGAAGATAATCCAGCTCTCGCGCTTCGAGCACAGCAGGAGCATCCGGAAGGAGGAGCTTGACTTTGCCGCGCTGGTGCGCGGCGTGGCAGGGGCATACCGCGATTTTGCCAGGGTGAGGAGGGCAAGGATACATTTGGAGGGTGCGGAAAGGCGCGCCATGGCGATGGGGGATGCGCGGCTGCTGCAATACGCGCTTGGCAACCTGTTTTCCAATGCCGTCAAGTATTGCGACGAAAGGGACATATACGCCAGGGTTGAGCGCAAGGGCGGGGACGTGGTGTTCTCGATTTCCAACAGGGGGCCGGGAGTCAGGCCCGAGAACAGGCGCAAGCTTTTCCACAGGTTCTTCAAGGAGGACCAGAATGCGCCCGGAACTGGCGTGGGGCTTTTCATGGCAAAGGAGATTGCAAGGGGGCACTCGGGCAACGTATGGTACCGCCCCAACCGGCCGCGCGGCTCGGTTTTTTATTTTTCGATACCGGCAATTGAGAGGGGTGGTTAGCATGGCAAAAAATAACACAAGCATATTGGTGATAGACGACGAGGAAGACGTCAGGAAAAGCATCGCGCTCTTCCTTGCCGCCAACGGCTTTTCCAATGTGGATACCGCAGCTGGCGCGAACGACGGGGTGAGGAAGGCGTCTGCGAAGAAATACGACCTGATAATACTGGACATGATAATGCCGCGCGTGTCGGGCGGGGGGGCGCTTGAGAAGATTTCCGAGAAAAAGATACGGACGCGCGTGCTGGTGCTGTCCGCGGTCGGGCTGCCCGAGGTGGTCGGGGAAGAAGTGAGGAAGCGCTACCCCAAGGCGGGTTTCCTGCCCAAGACAAACGCCGCCACGGAGCTGGTGGGCAGGATAGGGGAGATGCTCAGGTCGCCTGCGGGCACAATATGATTGGAGGCGGGGGATTGGGATGGACATGTTTTTGGGGCACCAGCTGGCCAGGATACTTGCAATTTACATATTCACCGTCATCATGCTCAGGGTTGCGGGAAAGAGGAGGATTGCGCACCTGTCCGCTTTTGACATACTGATAATCATCGCGCTCGGCTCGGCGGTCGGCGACGTCATGGTCTATGGCGAGGACACTGTGCCTTTGGCAAGCGGCATGATGGTGGTGTTCGCAGTCGTTGCCCTGCAGATAATCGTGAGCAAACTGACTGAGCACAACAAGTCCCTGGCCTACCTAGTGCATGGAAGGGGGACGGAAATCATAAGGAGGGGGCACATCGTAAGGCACAACCTCGAGGCGGAAGATTTGACCGAGGACGAGCTTATGGAGCTTTTGCGCGAAAAGGGGGTGGGAAGGGTCTCCGAGGTCAAGGAGGCCGTGCTCGAGCGCTCGGGCGAGCTTGGGCTGGTGCCTTACGAAAACGGCCATATTGCAAGGAGAGGGCGCCGCCGCAGGATAGCGTGAGGCTTGCGGCAGGATTGGGAAGCCCCAAGAATTTTCCATCTTCGTTGGCTTCGCCAACTTCTGGAAAATTCCCGGTTAAAGGAGGAAGCCCCAAGAATTTTCCATGTTCCCCCAGCCGTTTTCCAGAAGGAGCGTCTGCCCGCTGCTTTCGCAAAGCTCGAGCCGCTCAAGCACGGCAGGGTACTCGTTGTACTTGAAAGCTGACTTGGCAGGCAGGATGCCTATCCTCTTCTCGAACGACCAGCAGGCATGCGAGTATGCGCGCGCGGTTGCGCGTATTGAGAAACCCTTGCCTCCGCCGCTTATTTCATGCGAATAGTTTTCCGTGCCGCCTATGCGGCATGGCTCGACCGAAAGGGATTTGCCTTCGAAAACCCTGCCCGTGGGCGCGTGGAAAAGATAGATGTCCTGCTGCAGCGGAAAGGACGGCTTCTTCAGGCCCGCGCCTTTCCATGCATTGCCGGCAAGCATCGCCCTGCCGGCATAGGGGAGCATGTAGGTGAAGAAGCTGCCGTCGGAGAAATGGTAAAGCCCCCAGTACCACTGGGGGGGCGGGCAGGCAAGCAGTATCTTCTGGAAATAGGCGGTCCCTGAGATTGCGCGCTTGGCGCCATTGTGCATCTCGGTCCCGGAGAGGGCAAGCCGCTCAATCCTCGTGCCTTCCACTTCCATGCCTGCCGGCAGCTTAGTTTGCCCGTAAACCGGCCCAACGGGCTCGCGCATGTCCTCCTGGCGCGCGATGAATTCGAACTCGTGCGCGCCGGACTTTATTCTCGTGATGAAATCCTCGCCGCGCTGTGAGAATGAGGAGGGCGTTTTCCCAGGCGCAAACAGGGAGCGGCGGCCCGGGTCGAGGGACATGTGGGAGGTTTCCAGCACAAAGTCCTCGTGCATCCGCCCGCCGTCGAAATACCATGCCGCCGCCGCGCCGTTTAGGCGGTGCGTGCCGTCCACGCGGCTTTCAAGCTGCCGCGGGACGCGTATGTCCAGCGAGTTGCATTTTATGGACGGGTCGTTCTTTATTGACCAAAGTGCCATGAGCTGGCGGCATTTGCCGGTCTTCCGGGTGTTTTCATCGTGGATGAAAAACAGCCAGAACCACCACAGCCACGCCCCCTTGGTTTTCCACTCGCGCGGCGGCTGCCATATGCTGCGCATCAGCCCTTCCCTGCCCAGGCATGCCATGTGGGGATTTTTAATGTAACTGTTTATATTTGACGCGGCGTGGCTATGGCAAAAGGACAGGATGCGGAAAGGATTTACGATGCGATTGTGGTGGGTGCGGGCCCGGCAGGCTGCTCGTGCGCGCTTTTCCTTGCCAATGCAGGAAGGGAGGTGCTCCTTGTGGACAAGGAGCAGTCATTCCCGCGCGCAAAGGTCTGCGGGGATGCGTTCTCAGGCAAGTCGATAGGCATTGCCCGCGAGCTTGGCGTGCTGCCCGCCCTTGAGAAAAGGCCCCATGGCATTGTGCGCGGCCTTGCGCTCATCTCCCCCGGAGGCAAGCGGGTGGGCGTGCCCTTCCCGAACGCAGAGGGCCTGCCTTTTTCAGGCTACACGATTGCGCGCATCGACACAGACGACGCCTTTTTCAGGGCTGCCAGGGCGCACCCGAAAATCTCGCTGCTCATGGGCTTTTCCATAAGTGAGCTTCTGCGGGAAGGGGAGGCGGTGAGGGGCATCGCCGGCACGCGCGCATCCGACAAGGCAAGGCTGTCCTTCCGCTCGCGCGTGGTGGTCGGGGCGGACGGCGCGGCATCCGCGGTTTCGAGGCTGCTGAGATTGCCCAACCCCCCCACGGAGCACACCTATTCCGGCGTTCGGGGCTATTACACTGGCGTGGAGGGGCTGACCGAGAACATCGAGCTGTTTTTCATTGACGGCGTTCTGCCGGGCTACCTCTGGATTTTCCCCATGGCGGGCGGCAGGGCGAACGTGGGGCTGGGGATATTGTCGTCCGACCTGAACAGGGGGAGGAAGCACCCCAATGCCATGCTTGCAGACGCCATTGCAAACCATCCCGCCATTGCGCCCCGCTTCAAAAACGCGTTGCTGGACGGGAGGATTGGCGGGTGGGCAATCCCGCTCGGCTCGTACAGGAAGAAGTGCTTTGGCAGCGGATGGGTGCTTGCCGGGGACGCCGCCTCGCTTGTGGACCCGTTCTCGGGCGAGGGCGTGGGCAATGCGCTGTGCTCAGGCAAGTATGCCGCGGTCACGATTGGCGAGGCAGTCAGGAAAGCGCCCGGGGGCATGCCGCTTGGCGAGGCTGAGCTTGCAGGCTACGGGAAGCTGCTTGGAGATTACCTTTACCCCGAGATGGTGGATTCCTACCGGCTCCAAAGGGCGTGCAGGTCCCGCTTCCTGCTGAACCTTTTCATAGGCAAGGCGGCGGACAAGCCCGAAGTGCGCACCATGCTTGTCAACATGGTGAATTCAGACGAGGAGAAGAAAAAGGCGCAGTCGCCCCTGTTCTACCTGAAGCTGCTGCTGCCCTAGGGCCCTTCCACTGCCACTTCCGCCTCGGCATTCTCGTCAAATGCAAAAGGGATGTCGAGCTTTGCCCTTATTTTCCATGAGATGATGGTGTTGTCGTGCCCGAACTCCCGGTCTGTGGGCGCGGCGCTTGCAGGGAGAGTGAATTGCGCGGTGAAAGTTTCCTCGCCCGAGAAAGTGCGCTGCCCGCTCACCTTCTTTTCCTGCTCAAAGGCAGCGTGCTGGCGCTGCTCGGTCTTTGTTTCCATGTGCGAGGAGTATGGGATGCTCATTTCCTTGTCCCTGTCGTAATCATAGCGGTCGAGCACCACCTGCGTCTTGACCTTCTCGCGCTTCGTGCAAATCAGCGTGGCTGAAAGGCTGCGCGCTTCCAGGGGCTTTGCCTGGCGCACGCTGATGGTGGCGGTTATGGTGTCGCCGGGGGAATAGGATGCGCGGTCAAGCGAGATGGAGAGCATGTTTTCCCTAGGGGTTCTCGATTTCGCAGTCGCCGTTCACCGTCACCTGGCACGCGAGGCGCTGGTTGGGCTTTGCGCCGAAGCCCTCGAGCGTTGCCTTCTCGTTCTCTGTCGGCGGCGAGAGGTTTTCCATGCCGGACACCACGTTGATGAGGCATGAGACGCATACGCCTGCCTTGCAGGAGAATGGTATGGATGCGCCGTTGTCCTCGGCAACCTGCGTGAGCGGCGTGCCAGCAGGCACTTCCGCCGTCTTCCCGTCTGACTTGAATGTCACTTTTGGCATTGATATCCCTCGTGGGGAATTTGGAGTAAGACTTTAAAAATCAGAGAGGCATAATGGCTTGCGGTGATACCCATGCCTTCCAACCTCCCTTCCAGCTTCTCGCGCCCGGGCCCGGCAGGCAGGCCCTATTCCCCGCCTGACGATGGGCGCCGGGCTGCGCCAGCCGCCGATTCCGCGCAGCAGGGAGGGGCGGGCAACACCGCGACCATAGTTGCGCTGGTGGCGCTCGTGCTTGCCCTCGCAAGCGTTTACGGGACTTTTTTCATGGAGCGGCCGCTGCCGCCCTCGCAGAAGGCCGCGCTTGCTGGGATTGCGGACGACCTCCGCTCGCTCCAGAACCGGGACATCACGATGTCTGCGCCGGTCTCGACCACAATCAGCCTGGACAGGAGCTACCCCATACGGGACCTGTTCCCGCCGGAGTTTGACATCCCGCTCACGTTCGACATACCGATTGACACGCAGCTTGTGGGCCTGTCCGCAACCGGGCAGCCCGTGCAGTTCCGGGTGCAGGAGGAGGTGCCCATTTCTGTCACCATACCCATAACAAGCGCGATTGCGTTCGGCAACAGCACCATCCAGATAAAGAAGGAGATGCCTGTCGAGGCAAGGTTCACGTCCGCGATAAAGATAAAGGCGGCCTACGGGCAGGACATAAACGCGATAATCGACAAGATAGAGGCGATTGCCGGCCAGTAGGCGGGCAGGCTTCCGCGGTCAGGAAAGGGAGGTTATTCTTGCCATTCCCCGCGCGCCGTCCCACTGCTTTTCCCATTTTGCTACCTTCATGGCATGCTTGAAAAACGGCGCATTGGCGACGAAGGTCTCCCCTTCGCCGCCTTCCAGGTGAGGGCTGACTGCCGGCTTCATTTTCCTGAGGCGCCCCACGAACGCCGAGCCGAAGCGCGCGCCCAGATCGGCCTCCCCCAGCCCTTCGGCGGAAACGGCAACCACCAGCGCATCAAGGTAGGCGCACTGCTCAGAAAGAAGCGCCTCGCCCGTGCGCCATATGGGCGAGAAGGAGCGGATGGAGAGCTCGTGCGCAATCCTGTCAATGCGCTGCTTCTGGTACTCGCTCTCTATCGCGCCGGTTGCCACGGCGTCAATGCGCATGGCGCGCAGCGCCTCCTTTACGGCGGAAAGCTCGTCCTCCTCGCCATCCCCGTCAGCCTCCACCATTGCGAAAGGCATGCCCATCGCCTCGGCCTGCGCCGCGCACCATCTTATGTTCGGGTGATGGAACATCGCCGAGTATTCCGCGGGCTTTATCGCAAGGAGCGACACCTCGTGGCCCTGCTGATGGCACACGAACGCGGCGAATACGGAATCCTTTCCGCCTGAGAAGAGAACGGCAACTTTCATGGTGAACACCGGGATAGATAAAATAAAAAAGCGGATGTAGCGCTGTTGCGCTACAACTTTCCATTTTTACTGCGTAAAAATGAAAATGGACTGGACGGGATTTCCACAGCCCTCAAACCAGCGTCGTGGGGGTTTGGGGGGTGTGCAAAGTGCAAGCACTTTGCACGCTCATTTTCGGCTCGCCGAAAATGACCGCGCCGCACTAAGGGGGCGCTAGCCCCCTTGGGGTGGCATTTGGACCCGTGGCCTCGTCGTTGCGAACGACGCGCTTTACCGCTGAGCTACCAGCCCATGTTCTCGGAGTTGGGATTGAAGGGTTTATAAAAGATATGATGGGGGATGGAGAATTTCGGCGGAAGTTTTCCAAAGGTGGAATGGGCGGGGCGAGTTCCACTGGGAGGAAAAAATGCGCCCGGGGGAAGGGCGCCGGAAAAAAGAAAAGGATGGGCGCTTTAGATGAAGTTGAGCGCGTCCATCGTTATTGCCTTGGGCTTTGCCTCCGCAGGCGCGGTCGCGTACGGGTTCTTCACGCCGGTCACTATGGATGTGACCGACAGCCCGTCGCCCATGCCCGGGTCGAGCCGCGCGCCAATCTTGACGTCAGCGTTCAGGTCGAAGCTTTCCGAGATTTTCTCGCCGATTTCAATGCCCTCGCCGAGAGTGAGGCCTGCGCCGCCGTTGATGTGCAGCAGCGCGCCTTTTGCGCCCTCGTAGGAAACGTCGAGGAGCGGGTGCTCCATGGTGTTCCTCACCACCTTCTCCACCTTGTCGGTGCCGTGCGCCTCGCCCATGGAAATGAGGGCGAACCCGCCGTTCTCCATCACCGACTTGACGTCCGCAAAGTCGATGTTCATGAGCGAAGGCAGCATGATGGTGTCCGCAATGCCCGTTATCGCCTTGCCGGTGATTGCGTCCGCAAGGTTGAATGCCTCGGAAATCGGCAGGTTGGGCACGTAGTTCACCAGCCTGTCGTTCTCGATGACTATGCAGGTGTCGGATTTTGCCATGAGGCGCTCAAGCCCCCACTTCGCCTTCTGCACGCGCGCGCGCTCAAGGCGGAATGGGATTGTCACCACCGAGACGACTATGGCGCCCTCGTCCTTTGCGATTTCCGCGACGACGGGCGCCGCGCCCGTGCCAGTGCCTCCGCCCATGCCGGCGCACACGAATACGAGCTCTTTTTGCCCTATTACCTCGCGCAGCTTTTCGCGGCTCATTTCCGCGCATTTGGTGGCGACTTCCGGGAAGCCGCCGGCGCCCAGGCCCCTTGTCACGGATGAGCCGATGAGCACCCTCTTGTGCGCCTGCACGACCTTGAGGTGCAGCTGGTCGGTGTTAACAGCAATGGTCTGCGCGCTTTTCACGCCGTTCTTCATCATCCGGTCCACCGTGTTGCAGCCTGCGCCGCCCACGCCGATGATGCCTATCCTGACGCCCTCATTGCTCATGAGCTCGTCCGCCTTCGTGCCCCCAACCGCGTTTTCGAACATATCCAACCCCCGCCTTGTTTGTTTGTGCCTGACTGTTTTTGGACATGGCATCCGCTCGCTAAAATCTCATTGCACGAGGGAAACTGCGCTGTCCATCTGATCGCCAGACCTAATTCGCATGACAGGTTTAAATAGATTGCTTTTTGCAGGATGCGCGCGTTCGGAAGGGGAAAATTCTACGGGGTGAAAAAGGCTGGCAGCGGCAAAAGGCAAAAAAGCGGA
>Ga0172371_10011060_pt1 | contig 12074 bp, 10 predicted proteins | sample Lak12m_FD_114543 | JGI IMG/M metagenome (GOLD analysis project Ga0172371, IMG submission 114543) | Freshwater microbial communities from Kabuno Bay, South-Kivu, Congo - kab_022012_12m | ecosystem: Environmental > Aquatic > Freshwater > Lake | place: Democratic Republic of the Congo: South-Kivu...
ATTTTACAGCCTAGAGATCTACGAAGCTACTTGCTATTCCTACTGGCGGAGATTCCGCCTTTTTCATTTGGACGTCAACCCCCAAGTTGCTTTTGAAATCTTTTACAAAGGGTGAAATGTTATTAGTTTGTATCAGAATTTGCTTGAAAATTTCCTGATTTTTTTAGCCCAGACATTTGCCCATTCTTCTGCCTCAATTTTTTTCAAACCAAGATCAAACCCCTTAGTTTTAATTACTTTGGAAATCTCAGCTATTGTGGCAGAAGAAACTTTTAGATTGGTTTTAATATTTGAATAGCTCCTTCCTTTTTTAAGCCAATATCCGATTGCAAGTCTTTTAGAAAACATTTCAAGTTCACTTTCAGTAAAAAATTTTTTAATAAACACTTCCGTGTCTTCAGATGTGTGGAAATCAGCGAGTGTTTGGACAAAAGTTTTAATGATTTGATTTTTAAGGACAGGGTGTATCTTGTCTTCGGATGTCCTCATAAATTTGTTTGATTGAAGTATATCAATCAAATAATGAAAGTCAAACAATTCTATTTTTTTGAGAAATATAGTTCGAAAGTTAGAGCTGCCCCGGAGATTAGCAGAAAGTTTAAGATATTTCCGACACCAAAGAATCTCAAAATTATAAATATTATCAATGAGGTTGATAAAATTAAACCTCTTCTTGTGTTACCAAGAAGTAATGAAAAGAAAAATAGAGTGGCAAGAAAAAATAGGAAGAAAAAGAAGAAAACTACTCCAGTTATGCTTGGGTCTACAAAAAATATTAATCCTGCAATTACCACCCAAAGAAAAACTGTAAATACAAGAGTTGGAAAGAAGTTTTTTCTTTTTTTGATATTTTCTTGCCTTATTGTTTTAAGTTTCCTCATAATTTCATTTTAACCTAACCGGGTGTTAAAATGTCACATACTATGGATCCGATAATTGTTTTAGTTGTGTTTATCGCTGCAATTTTGGTAGTAGGGTTTTTAATTAACAAAAAACTGAGCGATCTTAAAGAAAACCAAAAACCTTCAGAAGAGCTTTTAGAGATAATAAAAATGCTTCAGTATGGGTCGAAAGAAGACAGGCGAATTCTCATGGATTCTCTGCAAAGAAACACGGAGTCGCTTAACGAAAGGCTTGATAATGCAGCAAGAGTGATTACCCAGGTACAAAAAAATATTGGTGAAATGAGCGAGATAGGCCGTGGTATGAAAGATCTACAAGACTTTTTGAGGAGCCCAAAACTCAGAGGGAACGTTGGGGAACAGGTATTAAAAGAATTATTAGGACAGTTTTTACCGAAACAGTCCTTTAATCTTCAGTATACTTTTAAATCAGGTGAGAAAGTCGATGCCGCCATAAAAACTTCAGCTGGAATTATTCCCGTTGATTCAAAATTTCCCATGGAGAATTTCAGAAAAATGATGTCATCTCAAACCGAGGCGGAGAAAAAAATATATGAAAAAGATTTCGAAGGGGACGTCAAACGCCATATAGAATCAATATCTAAAAAGTATATTTTGGCCGAGGAAGGAACTATTGATTATGCACTGATGTATATACCATCAGAGGCTGTATACTACGAAATTGCAAATAACCAAAAACTCTTTGATTATGCAGGGGAAAAAAGAGTGCTTCCGGTTTCTCCCACCACTTTTTATGCATATCTGAGGGCCATATTAATGAGTTTTGAGGGACAAAAAATTGAAGCCAAGGCCAGGGATATTTTAACTGCCCTAAGGGCTATCCAGAAGGACTATTCTAAAGTAGAAGGAAATTTGGGGGTTTTGCAAAAACATCTCAACAATGCCTATAACATTATGACCTTAGTTGTTGGATCTTTTACAAAGCTGGGACAAAAAATTAACTCTACCCAAATCTTGGGTGATGGGGTGAAAGAAGAAGTAGTTAAATTAGAAGATTGAAATGCGTAAGGCAGTTAGTAAATTAAATAATGAGCAACTTCAGGCGGTAAAACACGAAGACGGCCCCCTACTTGTTATTGCAGGAGCAGGAACCGGCAAGACGACAGTTATCACAGAAAGAATAAAGCATTTGGTGATTGAGAAAGGGGTAAAACCACAAGAAATCTTGGCTCTAACGTTCACCGAAAAAGCAGCCAGGGAAATGGAAGAGCGGGTGGATATTGCCCTCCCCTATGGTTACACGCAGATGTGGATTTCCACATTTCACTCCTTTTGTGATCGAGTGTTAAGACGAGAGGCGCTGCATGTAGGATACGATCCCAAATATAAACTGCTGGGAGAGGCCGCTGCAATACAACTAGTAAGGGATAACATTTTTGACTTTGACCTGAAGTATTTTAGACCGTTGGGAAACCCAAACAAATTCATTTCTGGGATGCTTCAACATTTTTCCCGCCTACAAGACGAAGATATCGCGCCTTCCAAATATATGGATTGGGCGACTCAACAAAAACTGAAGATTTACAAGAAAAAAGAACAGGAAGATAAACAGATGGACTCTGCTAAATGGTTGGAGCTAGCCAAGGCGTATAAAAAATATGACGAGATTAAAACTAGAGGAGGATATTTTGATTACGGGGACCTTATTGTAAAAACACTCCATGTTTTTAGGCAAAGAAAGAATGTACTGGCAGAATATCAAAAACTGTTTAGATACATTCTAGTAGACGAGTTTCAGGACACAAATTTTGCACAAAATGAGTTAGTAAAACTTCTCTCGGGGGAAAATGGCAATATAACTGTAGTGGCAGACGATGACCAGGCCATTTATAGATGGCGAGGAGCGGCTGTTTCCAATGTTGTTCAATTTAGGAAAACATTTCCTAAAACAAAAATCGTAACATTAACCAAAAACTATCGTTCGGCCCAGGAAATTCTTGATAAAGCATATACCTTGATTCAAAATAACAACCCAGATAGGCTGGAGGTTGTTGAAAAAATTAACAAAAAACTAGTTTCTCAAGTTGCAAAATCCAGAGCGAAAGTTGAATTTATCCACTCAGATAGAGTAGAAAATGAGGCGGAAAGAGTAGCAGAGGAGGTTGTTGATTTGATAGCAAAAGGGCGTTATGAGTATAGGGATGTAGCTATTTTGGTTCGAGCTAATAATCACTCAGAACCATTTGTGCGGGCACTTTCGCGTAATGGGGTTCCATATCAATTCTTGGGACCTGGGAGATTATTCAAACAGCCAGAGATAATTGATTTAATTTCATATCTTAAAGTACTTAACAATTTTGATGATTCAACTTCCATGTTTAGGCTTTTATCGATTGACAACTTTGGAATTTCAATAAAGGACTTAGTAAGAGTAGGTAACCACGCAAAGAGGTATAATCTATCTTTCTTTGATGCATGTGAGACCGTGGACTCTATTGCAGTTTCCTCAGACACAAAGGAAAAAATATCCAAAATAGTAGGCATTATTAATTCTCATATAAAGCTTATAAAGAAAGAAACAGCTGGGCAGATTCTTTACTATTTCTTAGAAGAGACGGGATTGATGAAGGATTTACTTTCTCCCGATTCGATAATGGCAGAAAGGAAAGCAACAAATATTTCTAAATTTTTTGACAAAATTAAAACTTATGAAGTGGATCATGAGGATGCAACAGTCTCTGCTGTAGTTGATTGGATAGAATTGTCTTCCGAAATAGGGGAATCCCCTTTAGCTACCGATGTTGATTGGACAGATATAAATGCAGTAAACATTCTTACGATTCATTCCAGTAAAGGATTGGAATTTCCGGTAGTTTTTTTGGTTAACCTTGTGTCACAAAGATTCCCAACAGTTGAGAGGAAGGAACAAATTCCGATTCCCGAAGAATTGATCAAAGAAGTATTACCCACGGGAGATTATCATCTTCAAGAAGAAAGAAGGCTTTTTTATGTTGGAATGACAAGGGCTAGGGAAAGGGTATATTTGACAGCGGCTGACTACTATGGAGAGGGAAAAAGGGAAAAAAGGTTATCTCCTTTTGTTTATGAAACACTAAGCGACAAGATAATAGCGTTAGAAAATTCTAATAAGGTTGATGACCAGTTAAGCTTTTTGGGATATAAAAAGGGTGAACAAAAACCCTTGGAAGTTGAAAGGCTTCGTATAGATTATCTATCTTATTCACAAATTGAAACTTTTAAAATTTGTCCTCTTCATTATAAATTAAGGTACATTTTAAACGTGCCAACCTTACCCTCGGCGGCTTTATCATTTGGGTCCTCAATTCATGAATGTATGAGGGAGTTTTATGAATCGGTAATGCGGAAAGAGAAGCCGTCTACCCATTTAGTGGAAAATATCCTAAAAGTATATTGGATTAAGGAGGGTTATAAATCAAAGTCTCATGAAGAAAAGTCTCTAAGAGCAGCCAAAAGGTACTTATTTGATTATCTGAAGAGCGAGTTTGATCCTAGGCAGCTTCCTCTTGCTCTTGAAAAAAACTTTGTCTTGCCAATAAAGATAGATGGTGGAGGAGGGACCCTCAGAGTTGGCGGAAAGATTGATAGGATAGATAGGTTACCAGATGGAAAAATTGAGATTATTGATTATAAGACTGGTGCTAATGTTCCCACTCAAAAACAAGTCGATACTAACCTACAACTGGATATTTATGCACTTGCCGCAACAACTCTTAAGGAAAGTCCATTTAACAAAAAACCCGAAGATGTGGTTTTATCACTTTACTATTTTGAAAGTAAACAAAAAATCTCAACCACAAGAAGTAGTGAACAGATAGAAAAAGCAAAAGGGGAAATTATCAAAACTAAGAAGGAAATAGAAGTATCAGATTTTAGTTGCTCTGGTGGGGCGCTCTGTAAAGATTGTGAATACTCGATTTTCTGTAGGTCCTTTCTTGAGTAAACCTCTCTATTTAAACGACATAATAATAAACCCCCGTTTGATAATATCATTCTTACTCCAGAATTTTTCAAGATCTCTTGTTTTTAACACATATTCCACCTTCTTTTTAAGTGTTCTACCAGTGTAATTCTTGGTTTTGGGGTCCCACTCACGAAGATAAAGAATATCACCTTTTTTGCATCTAAATTCATTGAGTCTTACATCAAAACTTTTTTCTCCGTTCTGCACCTTCTTGAATAACTCTGGCCAGGTTTTCTTTTCAATAGTTCTCATGTCTTGTTGCTCTACCTAATTTGAATTTAGTATAGCATCCAGGATATTCTATTTCGTTTCCTCCAAAACTTTTTTTAAACTTTGTAAAACCCAACCAAGATTTTATCGGAAACCGCTCATCATATATTCCCTCAAAGTCGAATGTTTTGTTGCCTGTCCTCTTTGCGTTTTGGATCGCCCTCCAAGAAATAAGAGTTGGGGCGAATAGCTTTTTGCCAAGAGAGTTCGATGCTGCATACATATAGTATGCAATCTTGTCATAAGAAATAGTAAGAAGTCCCGCAACAATCTCTTTATCTTTATAAGAGAGAAATATTTTAGAGTTTTTACCAAATGTTTTAAAAAGTCCTTTAATTTCTTTTGCCTGGGATAAAAACAATAACCTCTTTTTATGACACAAATGCCAGAAATTTACGAACGCCTCAATATCATCTGAAATCTTGACGGTGATGGAACTTCTCTTTGAAATTTTAATATTGCGTCTTACTGTGGGGCCCATCTCTTTAAGTAAACCCGAGTAAGGTTTACTTAAATTTATCTGGATTGTTTTACTTGGTAAAAATGGGGATTTGTTAATTTTGTAACCATTTTTCTGTAATAAATTACAGACTTCGATCTGTTGACGGGTAGATATGTCCGGCTCGATATTTATCTGAAAGGAGCGATATTTTTTCTGAAGTTTATTGATGGTATCAAGATTAATTGTTCTTGGTCTTTGAATTTTTAGTACAGACCCAAAAAGGGGCAGTGTTTTTACAAAATAGTTGACATTATCTATTCTTTCTACATCCCAACCCAAATCTCTTAGAAATATCGCAAATTGAGGAGATTGGCGGATGTCCATCTTTAGAACCTCGGTTTTGACAGACCCACTTTTGATGCGGTTTTTAGTAGATACCACCGTAACTCTTCAGCTATGCGGTATACTCGGTATACTAACGGTAGGACAGGTAAATCCCAACTTCCAACAAACTCCACAACCTTTGGATTGTAACCCTCTTTGAATTTAGTAAATCCTTTACCTTCCTCTTTCCCCCAAAGATCAAATTTGGTAAGACCAAGTTTTTTGCCTAGTTTTATGGCCTCCCACATCATTAGATTATTTGCCATAACCTCCTTATGTTTATTGGTTGAAGCTCCATATGGATAATAAAGAGCATTATTCCAAACGAAGATAATCCACGTAGTAATAATTTCTCCTTTATACCTGGCGGTTATTAATCTTGCAATCGGAGATTCCCCATGCTTAACCATATCAGTGTTTAGTGTTTTCCACATAAGTTTGTGATACTTTTTGGAATGGGCGAAAAAGTTTTGCCTGCGGGAGGTTTCTTTGGTAAGAGTGAGATATCTTTCAAACGCAAAGTCTGAATTGTCTTCAACCACCTCGACTCCGTGTTTTTGGGCAAGTCTGATGTTGTACCTCGTTTTAGAAGAGAAACCTTTCAAAAGGTCCTCCTCACTTTTTGAAAGGTCGATCAAAAAAGTTTCATTGGTGAAGATTCTCCTTCCTTTTACCAATCCTAAATCAATCATTTTCTCTCTTAGTCTGGTATCACCTAACACATTTGGCTCAAATTTTACAAATATTAGGTGACTTTCTTTGGCAAAATTATTAACTTCTCTGATCACGTCTCTTGTGGGTGTGGGACCCTTATAAAAAACTCCAATTTTGTAGGGTAGGTGGGGAATTTTTGTTATAGTTACTTGACCAAACGGAAATCTTACGAGTTCATTGCCCCAAGCCTTTCTAAATTCACCCCACTCCCACGATTGTAGGGGATGGCCCGAGACTTTATTAAAAGACTCTTTGGTGATAGGTTTAGTTTGGTTCATCCTGATTTTTAAGGTATTTTTCTATAATGTCGTCAAAACTTATACCTTTATCTGCGCTATCTCCTACATTGAATTTTAATTCATTTGTTGCACTTAATAAACTTTCAGGTATGTCGGATAAAAACCTGGAAGGAGGGTTTGATATCTGTTCTCCAAAATATAGCCTTCTTGAGGCGTAGGAGAGATATAACTTTCTTTTGGCTCTGGTTATTCCTACATAGGCAAGCCTTCTCTCTTCTTCAATTTGGGAGACATCCATTAAAGACCTTGAGTGGGGGAAAAGACCTTCTTCCATACCGACAATGAAGACTATTGAGTACTCGAGTCCTTTAGCTGCATGTAGAGTCATTAGTGCTACAGCATTTCTGACTTCATTGGGGTTTTTTAATTTACCTTTTTCGCTCTGTTCTGCTTCAACTAAAGCGACCTGTTCTAGAAAGTCATTGATTTGAGGAAATTCAGTTGCAACACTTCTTAATTCCTTTATGTTTTCTAACCTGGTTATGTTTTCCTCAGTTTCCTTTTGGTAAATTTCCAGATACCCAGTTCTTTGAAGAACTTCGTCCAAAATGTCTAAAGTAGATTTGTTGTCCAAATTGGAAATATCAAACTGGATTAATTTAAATTTTTCATATTTTCTGACCCCCAACTTAATTAACCTCTTCTCAGATACTTTGTCCTTAGGATTAACCAACAGCCTAAGATATGAAATAACATCTTTGATTTCTTTTCTGTCATAGAACCTGATTCCTCCAACAAGAGTATAGGGGATACCTGAGTGGAGAAAAGCTTCTTCTAAAACACGCGATTGGGCATTTGTTCTGTACAAAACGGCGATATCCTTAAATATAGATTTGTTTTTATTAAGACTTGTCAGTTCGATTATTTTTTCAACTACAAAATCTGCCTCATCAAATCCAGATCTTGCTGTATAAATATTAATTCTCTCTCCTTCAGTGTTTTCTGTCCAAAGTTTTAAAATTGGGTGAGAAGTATTTTTAGATATAACTGAATTCGCAGCCTCAAGTATGTTTTGAGTGGAACGGTAGTTTTGCTCTAGGTTTATGATTTTAGTATCAGAGTAGTCTCTAATTAGGTAATTTATATTTCTGAAGTCTGCTCCTCTCCAAGAATAAATACTTTGACTTGCGTCTCCAACAACAGTAAGATTTCCTGACTTTCCGACCAAAAGTTTGATTAGGCTATATTGAATTTTGTTCGTGTCCTGCCATTCGTCAACAAAAATGTGAGTCAGATTATTTTTCCATTTGGAAAGGGAGTTGGGGTCCTCTTTAAGTAAATTTACCGTTTTAATCAATAAGTCGTCAAAATCCAGAGCCCCAATTTCTTTTAAGAATTTTTCATAGGCAATATACACTTTTAGTACTACTTCTTGGAATTCTCCCCTGACGAACTCTGCATATTCCGACGGAGAAAGCATTTGGTTTTTGGCATCAGATATGGCATATAAGATACTGTTGGGGTTGAATTGATCAGTTGAAATATTAAGATCTTCAAAAATTTGTTTTACCGAATCTTTCTGATCGGACTCATCGTATATTAGAAAGCCCTTAGGTATTCCAATTTTCTCCCCATCTATTCGTAGAACTCTTGCGCAAAACGAGTGGAAAGTCCCCGCGAAACCAGGTTTTAGGTTAGTAAGTGAATTAATTCTTTGTTTCATTTCTCCAGCAGCCTTATTAGTAAACGTAAGAAGTAAACAATTCTCTGGTTTTGCTAGCTCGTTTGCAATTACCCAAGCTACTCTATGGGTTAGTACTTTGGTTTTTCCACTTCCGGCTCCTGCTAAAATAAGAAGACGATTACCGTCAAAAGTTACAGCCTCTTTTTGTTGCTTGTTTAAGCCCTGCAAAAGTTTTATTTCTTGGGATACAATAGACATATAAATAATGGCAGAAACCGACTTTAAGTCTAACAATTCTAACACGCCGAAAACTCAATCCAAATCACAACCATACTCCAAGCGGGAGATAACTTACTCTCGGCTCAAACGAAGATTGATGTCTCACATGTGGTTTGTGAAAGCTGGAGTGCTTTTCGCTTTGATAGGTGGAACACTCTTGATGTTAATTATGTTTACCAAAATATTTGGCCTATTTGGAATACCTAATTATTTAGGACTAGTTGGAGATTTTGTCTTTACCCCACGGTCAAAAATCCAATCCTTCCAAGGGAGAACTAACCTATTAATTTTGGGAAAAGGGGGAGCAGATCATACAGCTCCAGACCTGACAGACTCCATAATGGTAGCCTCGATTTCTGTAGAAAAACCATCTATTGTCTTGATATCAATTCCAAGAGATATTTGGATACCAAGTATTAGGGCGAAGGTCAATAGTGCATATTACTGGGGGAAGCAAAAACAGGACGGAGGGGGAATAATTATGGCCAAGTCGGTTGTGGAGGACATTGTTGGAATTCCCATCCACTACGGCTTAGTTTTGGATTTTTCCGGGTTTACCAAGATTATAGATGTTTTAGGAGGGGTAAAAATTAACGTAGAAAGAGAGTTTACAGATTCGAAGTATCCAATATCTGGAAAGGAAAACGATGCGTGTAACGGGGACAAGGAATATAAATGTAGATACGAAACAATTACCTTTAGTGAAGGTGGGCAAACAATGAACGGAGAAACTGCCCTAAAATTTGTAAGATCTAGAAACGCAGAGGGAGATGAGGGTACAGACATAGCGAGAGAAGCGAGGCAACAAAAAATAATATTGTCAATTAAAAATAAAGCTCTATCTTTATCTACTCTACTTTCTCCAAAAAAAATAATATCTCTTTACAAAGCCGTGAAGGAAGTAATCGAGTCGGATGTTAACATGTCGGTTGGAGCAATTCTGGTAAGAAGGATGCTTTCCTCAAAAGACAATTTGACTTCAAAGGTTATTACCGAAGACTATCTGGTTCATCCCGGCGTCTCTTCTAAATATGATAACCAGTATGTGTATATACCTAAAGCTGGGGACTGGAGTCAGGTAAGACAATGGGTAAAATTACTTCTTCAATAACTTATCCATCCGAATTTGTTAATCCACAGCACTCCCCAGGTATTAACAATAACACTTAGTGCAAGGAGCACCCAGTGATGCCATTTAAGCTCTGATCTAGAGACTCCTTTGATAGTGAGAAATATTAGGAAAGGATAGAAATCAACAGCAAATCTATATCCAAATTGAGCAAAACCAGTAGTACCGTGAGAGAAGACAACAAGGGAGATAAGAAAAATGGTAATCCAAGACAGTTTAACTGAAGCCTCCTTAATTTTGGAAAAGAAAGCATAGATAAACGCTGGCGTTGTGATCCAAATTGCAAGACCACCCCAGGAAGGTTTTATGAAGGGGAAACTATTACTAAATATGGGTAGGGCAGTAAACATTACTTTAAGGTGTCTAGGAATATAAGTAGGATGAAATAAACCCATTGTGTACCACGGTTCGGAGAGAACTCCGGGGATTAAAATATATGCCTTGTCAAAAATGGTCCCAAATCTTATGAAGTTGTATCCGAAATTAAACAGCGCGAAAGGTAAAAACCCTAGGGCCAACTGGAGTAGGTTTTTCTTCCAATCTCGCTTGATTAGCAATAATGCAAAAAAAGGAAGGGCAAGCACTAGGTGAACACGAGACAGAAATGCAGCACCAATAAATACTCCTATCAAGAAAGCACGCTTTCTAAAATTTGTTTCAACAAGAGCTGACATGACAAACATTGCACCAACCAGCTGCCCCAAATACCACGAAGAGCCATTGGCTGCCAAAAACCAAATAATGGTTCCTAGTCCAGAAAGTAAAGAAGCCCATATAGCAATTTTCGTGCTTTTTTTGATAAGAACAGATAGTCTATAGGTTAGTACGGCAGTAATAGCTCCTACTAAATGTGCCAGTAACTCTTGTGGGAATCTGTTTCCAAGAATATATCTAAAAGGAGCGGCAAGTATAGCTGGCATGGGAGGATAAACGACGTAATATTTATTTGCTGATGCCGTTATTAATTCGTTAAGCCATGGAGGATTTTCGCTCAAGTAATATCTCCCGTTTAAAAATGCGTCGGAAAGCCTAACGAAATAATCGTATGGAGTGTGCCCGCCAGAAGTTAGATAATAGATTAGAGTAAATCCAAGAAATAATATAATGGTTATAAAGTGGTGTTTTAAACTATAATTTTTTAATGAAACCTTTTTTCGATTTTTCATTGTTGTTAATAGGTTTTGTCTTTACCTTTTTTGTGCCTGGATTTTGTTTGGTTGAAAGTTTTTATACTAAACTCCCTGTTAAAATTAAAATCCCCCTGTATTCCATTTTAAGCGTAGTAATATCCACTTATCTAGTATATTTAGTTAGTTTGCTAATCGGTTTTTCCCGATTTTCAATTCTTGTTTCTTTAATATGCTTTCTTCCTTGGTTATTTTACTATTTTTATGAACATGGACAAAAATTCATAACCAATCTCAGAAAAAATAAACATCAGTTATATCTTGGGGGGTTCATTTTCACCCTGTTTTTACTAGCTCTTTTCCCAGCAATTTTTGCGAATAATGGAAATTATATCGTAATGTCTTCAGTCAACTGGCAAGATACGGCAATGCACACTGAAATTATTGAGAGCATAGCTCAGGACAATTTTCCCCCACAAGCCCCGTACTATTCGGGAGTACCTTTAAGTTATTATTATTTTACGGATTTTCATTCCTCAATTTTGGTGAAGATGTACGGCAATTTTTTCCCTAGAGTTTTAGTTTATGACAATGCGCTTTTTGCGGCTACATTTGCAATGGCAATTTATGCCCTATCCTACATAGTTATAAGAAATAAAACCTATTCAACCCTTTCGGCAATTTCTGCAACATTGTTTGGGAATATGATATTTATTAATTTCTTTAAAGATGTGGCAAATCCTTTAATTAGTCCTCTAAGGGGTCTTGATAAAATTATTTATTTGTTGGCAAATAGAAGCTATTCGATGGAATACGAAAAACTTTTTCAAATGAGTTCCATGGCTGATTATTTTTTACAGAATAGGCCCATGATGGTGGGCCTTCCTGCAGTAGCGGCAATTTCGGCCCTTGTTTTGAGAGGTGTCGCCAAAAGAGATTC
>Ga0172371_10011062_pt1 | contig 12073 bp, 6 predicted proteins | sample Lak12m_FD_114543 | JGI IMG/M metagenome (GOLD analysis project Ga0172371, IMG submission 114543) | Freshwater microbial communities from Kabuno Bay, South-Kivu, Congo - kab_022012_12m | ecosystem: Environmental > Aquatic > Freshwater > Lake | place: Democratic Republic of the Congo: South-Kivu...
CGTGACGTTGCCCGATGGCTTCAAGGTGACGCTCAAGTTCTTCACCCAGGACGCCGCCGGCAATCCGGCGACGTTCAGCAAGACCTTCGCCGGTGTCTTCTCGGCGGCTCCCGAGGTGCGGATCTCGTCGCCCGCCATCGTCATCGACAGCGCCTGCGGCCCATCGGCGCCGTGCAGCGCGCCGGGCATCTGCGTGCTCGGACAGTGTGCTTTCGGCTGGTCGAAGCAGATCCCACGCACGCTGTCGGCCGTGCTCTTCGGCACGCCGGTCGACTCGAAGGTGCGCGTCTGCACCGATCTCGCGGGTGCCCAGGGCAGCCCCTGCGCGACAGCCGGCTACACTGAGGTCGCCTCGGCCCTCGCCGGGCAGAACGTCGCCGTCGTGGATCTGAGCGGCACGCTCGTCGACGGGCTCCAGACGCTCATCGCGGAGGCCGAGCCCTCGCCGGGCGAGTGGGTCTCCTCGTTGAAGTTGATCAGCGTGGCCGGACAGAAGCGCCGCGTGCTCGTCGACAGCATCTCCCCGACGGTGACCAAGCTGCAGGCCCCGGCCGGCGCGGGCACGATCGACGGTTGCCTCTCCAAGGTCAGCCAGGCCTCCGCCGACGGCAACTCGCCAGGCGGGTCCTTCACCTTCACGGTCAACACGAGCGAAGAGGGCGTCGTGACACTCTACGCCAACGGCTCACCCATCGCGGGCGCGAAGAAAGTGCCCACGACGAACGCCCAGGTCGACGTCACGGTCACCTTCCCCGAGGGCCCGGCGCAACTCTTCGCGGTCGTCGAGGATGTCGCCGGCAACACCAGCAGCGGCGACCCGGCCTCGGGCATCCCCGTGCTCGTCGAGTCGGTCGACACGGTCCCGCCGGACGCCGCGTTCGGCGCCCCGACCAAGACGCTGATCACGGCCGCCGACAAGGTGGTCCCCGGCGCGCTCGACATCGTGGTGCTGTCCGCCGACGCCGACGTCGAGGGGACAGAGTGCGCGCTCAAGGACAACGACGTGGCGAAGGGCTCCGTCAAGTTCACGGGCGGTCAGGCGGTATTCCTCGACACGGTCTTCGGCGTGCTCACAGACGGCTCGCACCAGCTCACGGCGCTCGCCGCCGACACGTGCGGCAACCTTCGCGCCATCCAGTCCGACGCCATCACGGTCGACACGGCCAAGCCCGGCGTGAGCCTCATCGCGCCGACCGCCGGCGCGTCGCTCACCGACGCGGACGATGCCGACGCCTCGGCGGGCTTCCAGATCAAGACGCGGTTCACGACGACCGGCGCCACGAAGTGGAAGGTGTTGCTCAGTTGGGGCTGCGACGACACCTTCGCGAGCTGCGAAGACGCCGCCATCAAGGCCTCCGGGGACGTGACCAACCCCGGCGGTGAGGAGCCTCCCGCGATCTTCACGCTCTACTTCGGCAACACGTCCAACTTCCGCGTGACCGTCGTCACGACGGACGCCGTCGGCAACGAGGAGACCGCCACCGCAAACTTCAAGGTCCAGATCTCTGCGTGCCAGGTCAACGTCGCCGGCGTCGCCGGCACCGGCCTCGTGAACACGAAGGCGTGCAATCCATCAGGCTCCGACTGCGCGTCAGCCTCGCTGGACCTAACGGTGTCGTTCGTCGGACCGTGCGGGGCGGTCGATACCGTCAAGCTCTTGAAGGGGACGACCGAGGTCGGCGCCGTTGCACCGACGGGACCGTCGGCGAAGTTCACGCTCCCTCTGCTCGACAACGACGTCTTCGACCTCGTCGCGACCGTGCACGTCGCCGCGGACACGAAGGGGACGTTCACCCTCCCGGTGAAGACGGACTTCAAGGCGCCCAAGGTGCTCTTCAAGAAGGACGTCATTGCCGGTTTCAACACGCCCGCGGCCGGCGACAAGTTGCTGCTCGGCGCGGCGTCCGACCTCGACAAGGGCAAGGCGGACGTCCAGATGCACGCCCGTCTGACGTCGTCGGACACGCATCTGCCGGGGGGCCGGTTGATCTCGGTGATGGGCACCACGGGAGGCGCTCCCTTCGACACGAAGCCCATCAACCTGCCGTTGCCGGCGTTCTACAATCTGACGGCGGGCGACACCGACCTGCTGTACCTGACCGTGCCGGCCAACGCAAAGACCACGGTGACGGCCACGGCGGAGGACGCGTTCGGCAACCTCACTACCACGAGCTTCGAGGTTGCGACGGACCTGGTCGCACCTGACGCCTTGCAGCTCACGCCGCTCGCCGCGGCCGACGTCAATTCGCGGCGGCCGTCCATCAAGCTGGGCTTCCCTGCGGCAGCGGACAACGGCGCGACGGGGGATCCCGCGGCCTCGTACGACGTCCGCTATTCCCGCAACCCCATCACGAACGACGCAACGTTCGACGCCGCATGCAAGGCGAGTGACCTCAAGACGACCACGATCCCCAAGCCGGGCGCCGCCGGCGCGACGGAGACCATCGTCATCGAGGGTCCCGACCCGCGGGATCCTGCCGATCCCTGCAAGTTCGCGCCGCTCACAGACAACGGTGTGTCGACCTGGGCGTTCGCGGTGCGCGCACTGGACGCGGCCGGCAACCGCTCGGGGCTGGTCCCTGAGTCCGTCGTCACGAGCAAGGAGCCGAGGCTCCACTTCGCGAAGGTGGCCGGATCGGGCGCCGTCTACGGCTCGAAGACCGACCTCAACCAGCGCGTCTACGACGTCGGCGACGTCAACGGCGACGGCTTCGCGGACATCGGCGTGGGCGGCAACTCCACGCCCTTCTGTGTCCTCTTCGGTTCGGCCTTGACGACCATCCCGGACTACACCGTCGATGCGGACAGCGGCCCCGGTCACAAGTGCCTGCCCACGTCCATCGGACCTGTCGGGCTCGTGTCCACGTCCGTCGATCTCAATGGCGACGGTGTCCAAGATCTCGTCGTGAGCACGGGCGTCGATCCCGCGCCGCATGCCGTCAAGATCTTCCTCGGCGTCAAGGGGGGCACCTTCTCCTCGACGCCCAACGTGACCATCACGGGCTTCAAGCAAGCCGTCGGCACCATCGCCGGCGTCAGCCTGATCGCCAACGTCGGCAACTTCACGGGGGACGTGTCGGACACCAACCTCCCGGTGCAGGACATCGTCGTGAAGACGCCCGTCAACGGCGCGCAGATCCACGACCTCCTCTACGTGATTCCGGGCAGCAAGACCTGGACGGCCGCCACGAACGAGACCTTCGACGTCACGAGCGCCCCCGCGCAGTACAACGTCGCCGTCATCGAGGAGATCGACGAGCAGTCCAACGCCAACTTCGGCCTCGCCGTCGCGGGCGGTCCGCTCCTGACGGAGACAGGCGGGCAAGGGACGCAGTACGACGACCTCGTGGTGAGCCAGGGCTCGAAGACGCAGCGCATCTTCGTCATCCGCGGGCGCGCGCTGTCAGGCAACACGAAGATCGAGGTGTCAACGGAGGGCACGCTCGGCACGACAGAGGACCCGTTGGTCGTCCGCATCCTCCCGGACGCCCCCACGGGCGCCACCAACTTCGGCTACCGTCTCAACGTCTACGACCACGACAATGATGGCAAAGCGGACCTGATCGTGAACCACAACAACTTCACCGCTCCAGTCGACGCGGGCGGAGTCTACGTGTTCTGGCACGACTCGATCGACACCTCGGTGGGCAAGGCGATGGGCCTCGGCGGGCTGCCGCTCCAGGGCATGACCGACGTGTACGTGAGCCCCTACAACCACGGCTACTACGTGCGCGTCTGGTCGAACCAGCTCATTTCGGCCGGCAACTTCGACGACCAGAGCGGCGCAGGCAGCTCGCTCGACCTGCTCTTCACGGACCCGTCCACGAAGGTCGGCGGCACGAAGCTCCTCCACATCCGCTCTGCGCTCGTGCGGCCCAACTCCGGCGTGGCGTATCCGCTCTACGCCTACGACGATCTCGCGTTCGGGGACCCCTTCACGCCCAGCGCGACAGGCTGGGGTGTGATCTCTGCGCGATCGATCGGCGACTTCAACGGTGATGGCCTCGTGGACTACCTTGTGGGCCGCAATTCGGGCGGTTACGCGGTCATCGTATACTAGCGGCTCGACGGCACGATAACCTGAACCCCTTCACGCGAGACATGGACATCATGAACACCAGCGAACGAGAGCAGACGAAGACCCTGGACGTTCCGGCGACCGAGCGACGCGACTACGTGCAGCCCACGGTCGTTTCGGCCGATGGCCCGAAGATCGCGTTGCTGGGTTCGGCGACGTGCGGTCCCACGGGGACCGGTCCGATGCAGGACCAAGGTCAGGAATGCCAGCAGACGTGAGCCGCGGACTTGCCTTCAACGCGTCCGGCGGGGGCGCCGTGCCGTCTGCGATTCGAGACGCGCAGCCCCGAGCCGACAGGTTCGTTCCCGTGGGTCCACATGTGCTCGCGGTCTCGGCTCCAGCCCGCACCGGACTCCATCGCATGCGCTGGCTCCAGGCGCCTCGCGCCTCCGCGGAGTGCGTGCGCGTGGACCTCCTCGGACACGAAGAACGCCCCGAAGCGCCCCTCGACGAGGCCTTCGACGTGTCGGTGCGATTGCGGGGATCTTACGTGCAGGGTGCGCGCGTCGAAGGCGGGTTTCGTTACCGCCTGAACAAACCTGACGCGTGGTTCGAGGAGTGCACCGGGATGGTGGAGGCGGTCCAGCTCTCCACACTTGGGCTGCTGTCGCACGAGGGTGGCGTCGCGATGCATGCTTGCGTGTTTCGCGTCGGGGACGGCGCCGCGCTGGTCGCGGGGGCACCGGACGCCGGTAAGTCGACGCTCTACGAGCGGACCAAGGACGGGCGGCTGGTCGACGAGATCGCGCTCGTCGCGCCCGATGCCAGCGGCTGGGCGTGGTGGCGCATCGTGCACCTGTGGACGCTCCCAAACGAGCAGCCCGCGACCGTTCCGCTGCGCGCGGTCGGCTTCCTCTCCCCCAGGCGGGATCGCACCGCCGCGCGTCGAACAGACCCGCGCGAGGCCCTGCGCCGCCTGATCCCGCAGATGTACTGGTTGGACGCCAACCAATTCGCCGCGCCGTTCCTCGACAGCCTCGGAGGGCTAGTGGAGGAAGTGCCGACGTTCGAGCTGGACCACAGCCTCGACGCGCCCATCGAGGCGGTCTACGAGGCGATAGAGGCGCTGCGATGATCACGCGCACCCCCTATGACGACGGCGATGACGTGTTCAGCGCGATGCGTCGTGCGTATCTGCTCGCCGACAAGCCCCTGACCGCGCAGCTCGACATCACGTACCGGTGCGACCTCGACTGCTACCACTGCTACCTCGACGACAAGAAGTGGGACGAGCTCGACACAGCCCAGTGGATCGACGTCCTCGACCAGCTTGCCGAGGCCGGTGTGCTGCTGCTCACGATGAGCGGCGGTGAGATCTACCTTCGCAAAGACTTCCCCGAGATCGTGCGCCACGCGGGTCGTCGTGGTCTGTACACGCGCGTCAAGACACATGGAGGTCACATCACCGAGGAGAGGGCGGAGGATCTCAAGGCGTCCGGGGTCTCCGGCGTCGACTTCTCGCTGTACTCCCTGCGCGCCGAGATCCACGACGGGGTCACGAGACGGCGGGGCTCGCTCGAGCGGACGCTGCGGGCGCTGGAGGTGGCCAAGGCGGCAGGCCTGCGCACGCACGTCAACTGCCCGGTCGTGCGCGAGGCCTTCGACGATATCGAGGACGTCTTTCGCTACTGCACTGAACGCGGCCACACGCTCAACTTCTCGTTCGGCTTTCAGCGAGACCACTCCGCATCACCGGCACTCGACCACCTCGCGCACGATCGCGAACTCATCCGCGAGGGCCGCGTGCGCCTGACACGACTCGGGTACTACGACGTGAAACCCGTGCCGGAGACGACACCGGAGCCCGACGCGCTGCCCTGCACGGCGGGCAAGACGCTCGTCTACATCACGCCAGACGGAGCGGTCTGGCCTTGCGTCAACTGGCCCATGCCGCTCGGAAACTTGAGACACCAGCGCTTCCTCGACATCTGGAATACGTCGCCCCTTCGATTGCAGGCCCGTGACTTCCTCTTCCAGGATCGCCACACCTGCCAGGGATGCAGCGGTTCGAGCGTGTGCGGCTATTGTCCGGGCGACGCGTTCAAGAAGTCCGGTGACTGGGCGGAAGGCGCGCCGTCCATGTGCGATCTCGCGGCGGGGAAGATGCTAGCCATGGCCGACACGAGCGGCGTCGCGTTGACGGCGGATCAGCTCGCCCGAATGCCGAAGCAAGGGACGCTCGCACCCATCACACCGCCGTTCGTCGCGCCGATCCACGTGCCGCTGCACCGCTTGGCCCTCCGCAAGACCGGTACCTGAGCGAGTCGGCCGGTTTTGTTGACGCATCGCGAGACGGGGGTAAGGTCGGTTCGGCCGAGTCCCGCCTCCGTCGGGGCTCGAAGGGAACCTCATGCGCGGCCCTCGACGAAACGCCCCTTGGTTGGTGCTGCTGGGGTTGGCGTTCGGCGCCGGTGGTTGCGGAGCGCACGCCGAGTTGACGCGCGAGGTGCGCGAGTTGCGCGTTCAGCTGGATGAGATCAAGCGCACGCAGACGGCTGCACGCGTCCAGATCGAGGAGCTGCAGAGCCGGATCTTCGTGCTCCAGGACGAGGTGCAGTCCTTCCGGACGCAGGTGTCGCGGGGCGGTGGTGGCGTGCCTCGACTGCCCGTCGTGCGGGTCGAGTCGAAGCCCGAGGTCCGCATCACGAAGACGCCGGCGACGAAGCGGGCCAGGCCGGATGCGGAGCCTGCGACGGAGCCTGAGACGACCTACGGCGACGACCCTCGGTCGCCACGCGCGCAGCCTCCGCGCCGCGCGGTCGGTGGTGACGTGTCACGTGACGAGCCGCCGCGATCGACCCGGGACGAGCCGCCAGCCTCCGCCGACGCCGTGCACCTGTACCAGGAGGGCATCGCGCTCCTCAAGGCTGGACGAGCGCGCGAGGCACGCCAGCGCTTCGAGACGTTCGCGCGCGAGTTCTCGACGCACGCGCTCGCCGACAATGCGCTGTACTGGCTCGGCGAGACGTACTACGCGGAGTCGCGATGGCTCGACGCCGTCAAGGCGTTTCGCGAGGTCGTGCGCGCCTATCCGGACGGCAACAAGGTCCCCGACGCGATGTTGAAGAGCGCGTTGTGCTACCAGGCCCTCGGCGAGGCCCGCACCGCACGCGACGTGTTTCGACAGGTGGTCGAGCTATACCCCAAAAGTGCTGCCGCCCGGATCGCCGCCGAGCGCCTCAGCGAGAGCCACTCGCCATGAAGTCGAACCTCTCCTTCGCCCTGCTCGCAGCGGTCGCGTTCGCGGTCGTTACGGCTCTGCCGCGCGGTGTCGAGGCGCAGAGCAAGCTACCTCCTCGAGATCAGCCCTCCATCTCCGTGCAGGAGACGGCCTCGACCGGAGAGCGCACCTACGTCGTGCAGGCCGGCGACTCCCTGTGGGCGATCGCGGAGGAGCTCTACGGAGAGCCGTGGTACTGGCCCTCGCTGTGGTCCTACAACCCGCAGATCACGAACCCCCACCTCATCTTTCCGGGCGATCTGCTCTACCTGTCGCGGCGTGCCTCGGCGGTCACGAAGACGAAGGTCGTGACGTTCTCCTCGTCGCGCTACGACACGAAGTCCCGCCCGATCAGCGTGCTGGCGCGTCGCGTCGGCTACATCTCTGAGCGCGACTACCGCGAGAGCGGCGTCATCGAGGCGTCACGCGAAGAGAAGAACATGCTCGGCGAGCTCGACGAGACGTATGCGCGATTCCGGATCGAGCGGTGCAAGCCGCGCTCGTTCGCCGAGGCAGCGACCGGAGACAAGGCCGGCGAGACCCCGGCAGTGACCGGGCCTTGCGTGCGCAACGACGATCGCTTCGTCCTGTACCGCGTCGAACGGGAGGTCTTCCATCCGGTTACGAAGCAGCGCGTCGGCTTCAAGATCAACTTCCTCGGCGAGGGCAAGGTGCTGTTCAACGACAAGCCGCTCGTCAAGATGCTACTGACCAAAAGCTACACCGAGATCTCGCGCGGCGACCTCGTTACGAACCTGTTCCAGCCGCTCGAATTCGTGAGACCTGCTCGCAACGAGAAGGAGCTCTTCGGCGTGATCGTCGACTTCCACCACGAGTCCACGGCTGCCGGGCAGGAGCACTACGTCTACATCGACAAGGGCACCGACGACGGCGTCAAGCGCGGCAACCGGTTCGCCGTCCTGTTCCGGGGCGACGGCCTGTTTGGCGCGACCGGCAAGGCGCTCGAGGACTTCCCAGACGAACAGATCGGCGAGGCAATGGTCGTCGAGCCCTATGCGCGCTACTCGTTGGCCATCCTGACGCGGTCCGTGCGCGAGATCGAGCGCGGCATGGCCGCCGTGATGCCCAAGGACTACTAGCGGGCTCCGCTCCCCAGCGTCGATGCCACGCTGTCGACATCGCTTGCACGCAAAGGCCGGCCCGACCTAGAATCATATCCCCACATCGGTCAGGGCCGTGTGGCGTGGTGCGGCGTTTGCCGCGTTCTCGAGGTCAGCGTGCCGAGGCTGCTCTATCGCGACATCAACGGAACGGAGCAGACCATCAGCATCTACCCGGGCATGGACCCGGTGACGATCGGGCGCAATCCCGGATCGAGCATCTACTCCAAGGACTCGACGGTCTCCCGCAATCACGGGCGCATCGGCCACGACCCCGCCGAGGGTTACTACATCAAGGATCTCGGATCCTCGAACGGCACGTTCCTCAACGGTGAGCAGTGCAAGCGCGGCATCATCCGTCCGGGAGACGTCGTGCGCTGTGGCGAGGTCTTCGAGATCTCGCTGCTGGAGGACGCCGAGTCTCCGCCGCAGCGACGCTCCGCCGCGCCCGCGCAGGCGCCGCAGCGACCGCAGGGTCACGGACCGTCGAAGCCGCCGCTGCCGACCGTGGCCGCGAGCGGTAAGGACGCGATCTCGCGCGCCGACGTGCAGGCCGCCGTAGCCGCGCGCGCCGCCCAGTTGTCGAGGCCGACGACCGCGGCCTCTGCCCAGATCGAGCAACAGGCTGCGCACCACGCCGCGCAGCAGGCCGCCCGCGACGTGCTGCGGGATGTCGCGCGGCCGGCGACGGCGGGCGGCGTGATGACGGGCAAGTCTTCGGTGGTCGAACAAAACCGGGTACCTCCTGCACAGTCGGCTCCGCCGCCGCCCCAGCAGCGCGCCCCGACGCCGAGCCAGCCCATCCCCGTCGTGACCTCGGGTCCGACGCCAGACGGCGACGCGCTGCGCCGAAAGGTCGCGTCGCTCGAGCAGCAGGGCGCGGATGCGCAGGCGCGCGTCGCGACCGCGGAGCGGCAGTCGAAGGAGGCCGAGGCGCGCGCGATGCGCTACTCCGTAGAGCTCGACGGCCTGTCGGACAAGTACGTCAAGCTGAAGGAGCACGTCTCTCAGGTCTCGAGCGCGCTCGAGCAGACCCGGCGCGATCTGCGCGAGAAGGAGGACCACTCCTTCGAGCTCGAACGCAAGGTGCGCGAGCTGGAGTCGCAGTCCGAATCGAACCGCACGCGCGCCTCCGAGAGCCAGGAGCAGATCAGCGGCCTGAAGGTGCGTATTACGCAAAAGGACCGTCAAATCGAGGAGTTGCAGCGACAGCTCGATCTGCTCGAGTACGAGCTGCGCAACTCCCGCGAGGAGATGGAGAACTTCAAGGCGGACTTCAATCGGGAGGGAGGAGACCTTCAGCGCCTCGAGCGCAAGGTCAACATGCTGCAGGAGATCATTGACGAGAAGGAGTCGATCATCCAGGGCCTGCGCATGGACCTTCAGGACAAGGACATCGAGATCCGGCAGGTCCGGATGGGCGTCGGCATCTCGGATCTCGAGAGCGAAAAACGTCGTCTTCTCGAAGACTTCCACTCCACCACGCGACGTGTGGACGAGCTCAACGATAGGTTGCTCTCGCAGTCTCGGCAGATCGACGATCTGCGTGGGCAGCTCGACAAGGCGAAGTCCGAGGCCGCCGAACGGAAAACGGCCCCTGTCGACATCAGCGATCACCCGACGCTCAAGGCCAAGTCCCGCGAGATCGAGCGGTTGACCGAGGCGCTCGGCGTCGCGGAGATGGAGCTCACGCGCGCCAAGGCGCAGCTCACGCGCGTCGATCCGGACGCGATCGCGAAGCTCGAGGCGGAGCTGACCGTGCTGCGCATGAAGTGCGAGTCGCTCCAGCAGCGCGTCGACGTGTTCGAGGCGCGCGAGGTCGCAGCGGCGCAGGAGGCCGAGAAGAACAAGATCGACGCGGGTGCGGTCGCCGAGTTCGCCGACAGCGTGTTCGCGCTCGAGGAAGCTGCGCAGGCGGCGGAGATGAACGCGAAGCTCGTCCGGCGCTACACGGGCAACCTCGAGTCCGACTCCAGGGACGGCAAGCTGAACCCGGAGTCGATCGAGCTGCTCACCGACATCGCGGTCGTGCTGACGCAGGATCTCGGTGAGGTCAAACGCGCGCTGTCGGAGCTGGCGGCGCGCCTCAAGGATGCTGTCGTGAAGGAAGGGATCAAGGCATGAGTCAGGAACCTAACGCCGCGGACGGACTCCTCTACCAGTCCGTCGCGGTCCCAAAGGCCGTGGACGAGCTGCACTACCTCATCCGTGCACAGTACAAGCTGCTCTACGTGGTGTCGGCTGAGGAGCAGCGGGTCGAGTCCTGGCTCAAGCGCCTCTCGACCTTGCCGGAGGATCAGCTCAAGAAGCGCTACGACGCGGCGAATTGGTCTCCGCGCGTGCTCATCACCTGGAGCTGCTCGCAGGGGTTCCGTTGCGACTCCGTCGACGTCCCCGGCGACATCAAGGACCCGATTCGCGCCCTCGACTGGATCGCCAACTCGCTCCAACGCGACGCCGTGGTCGTGCTCCGCGACTTCCACCCCTACCTGACCGATCCGCTGGTCGCGCGGCGCATTCGCGACCTCCCCGCGCTCTTCGAGCCGACCGCGCAAGTGCCCGCCAAGCGCATGGTGGTCTTCCTCTCGTCGATCGTGAAGGTCCCGCCCGAGATCGAGAAGGACGTCGTCATCGTCGACTTCGATCTCCCGACGCGCGACATGATGCAGGATGTCGTGCGGCTGCGTGCGTTCGAGGCGTCGCGATCCGCGAAGTTCGGGAAGAACTTCCTGCCCGTGCTCGAGAACCAGTCGCTCCAGATCGAGATCGCGGAGGCCGCGCTGGGCCTCACCGAGCAAGAGGCGCAGGCCGTCTTCTCGAAGACGATCGTGAAGGACAAGTCGTTCCACCTGCCGACCATCCTGGCGGAGAAGAAGCACATCATCCGCAAAAGCGGCATCCTCGAGTTCTACGAGACGCAGGAGGGCTTCAATGGGGTCGGTGGCGTGGAGCTGCTCAAGCAGTGGCTCCAGAAGCGCCATCACTCGTTCTCGCAGTCGGCGCGCGACTTCGGCCTGCCCGCGCCGAAGGGCATCCTGCTGCTCGGCATCCCGGGTTGCGGCAAGTCGCTCACCGCCAAGGCGATCGGCGCCGCGTGGCAGATGCCGCTGCTGCGCCTGGACGTCGGCAAGGTGTTCGGGTCGCTCGTGGGCTCATCGGAGGAGAACATCCGGCGCGCGATCAAGACGGCGGAGGCGGTCGCGCCGGCCATCCTGTGGCTCGACGAGCTGGAGAAGGGCTTCTCGGGGACGAAGAGCTCGGGATCTTCGGACGGTGGTACGACGGCACGCGTGTTCGCGACCTTCCTCACGTGGCTGCAAGAGAAGACCTCGCCCGTCTTCGTGATCGCGACGGCGAACGACGTGTCGATGCTGCCGCCCGAGCTGCTTCGCAAAGGTCGCTTCGACGAGATCTTCTTTGTCGATCTGCCGAACTCGGACGAGCGCCGCGACATCTTCCGGATCCACATCGAGAAGAAGAAGCGGCACCAGGAGGTCTTCGACCTCGAACGGCTCGTGCAGGTCTCGTCGGGCTACTCCGGTTCGGAGATCGAAGAGGCGATCATCAGCGCGCTCTACGACGCCTACGACGACGGTATCGGCGCGATCGACATCGACACGTCGCGGCTCGAGGTGGCGCTCAAGGAGATCATCC
>Ga0172371_10011066_pt1 | contig 12070 bp, 9 predicted proteins | sample Lak12m_FD_114543 | JGI IMG/M metagenome (GOLD analysis project Ga0172371, IMG submission 114543) | Freshwater microbial communities from Kabuno Bay, South-Kivu, Congo - kab_022012_12m | ecosystem: Environmental > Aquatic > Freshwater > Lake | place: Democratic Republic of the Congo: South-Kivu...
CTGCTGCCGCCGCACCCGTCGGAAAACCTGTGGCTGCCTTACCTGGGCGACACGCTCGACTCGGGAATCGCCACCCTGCTCGCGCAGGAAGTCATCGTGGCGCTGCGTTACGTGGAAGACCAGGAACCGCAGCCGGACTGCAACGGGTTCTTCACCGATACCATCCTGCGCACGCTGGGCATCCAGCTCGTGGATGGCCGCATGCCCGGTTTCGCCGCCATTCTGGGAGCGGCGCCGGATGTGGAGACCGCGGTTTACGTGGTCCGCGAGCTGCAGAAGCGCAATATCCTTACCTTCGTCGGCTCCAACGTGGACGGCGTCAGCATCATCGATCAGTTGATCGAAGGCGGCGTGCAGATGGGCTGGGACACCTACATCGTGCCATATGGCCGCGATACCGTGACCGGCATCTACCCGCTCAACTGGGCCATCCGCGGCGCGCTGACCTTCGGCGGCATCAAGCCCGGCGAGGCGTTGCGCTCGCTGCTCTATTGCAAGGACCGCGTCTTCGCCTTCGGTCTCGCCCTCGGCGAAGTGGACGATCTTAAATACGCCACCGGCGCCGGCGCCATCAACATGGGTTTCCCGGTCATCGCCGACACGGCCATCCCGCAGATATTGCCCACCGGCATCTGCACCTACGAGCACGTGGTGCACGAGCTGGATTATACCAAGATCATCCCCCGCTGCATCGAAGTGCGCGGCGTGCGGGTGAAGGTGTCCGAGCTGGATATCCCCGTGCCCTTCTCCGCCGCCTTCGAAGGCGAGCGCGTGCGCCGCGAGGACATGCAGGTCGAGTTCGGCGGTAAATATTCGGCCGCCTTCGAATACCTGCAGGCGGTGGAAGCCGATACCATCGAGGACGGTAAGGTCGAGCTGGTCGGCCCGGATGTCGATACCGTGGACGTCGGAACGGCGATGCCACTTGGCATTATCGTGAAGGTGGCGGGCCGCAAGATGCAGCAGGACTTCGAAGGCATCATGGAGCGTCAGGTGCACTCGTTCCTCAACGAGGCGATGGGCATCTTCCACATGGGCCAGCGCAACCAGATCTGGGTGCGCATCAACAAGGAGTCTTACGAGAAGGGATTCCGGCTTCGCCACTTCGGCACCATCCTGCACGCCGAGCTGCATGACATGTACGGCAGCATCGTGGATAAGGTACAGGTGCAGATCGTTACCGACGAAGCGAAGGTGAAAACGATGATGCCCGACGCGATCAAAGCCTACGCGCATCGCGACGAGCGGGTCGCCGGCATGACCGACGAGAGCGTGGATACCTTCTACTCCTGCTCGCTGTGCCAGTCCTTCGCCCCCAACCATATCTGCATCATCAGCCCGGAGCGCCTGGGCCTGTGCGGCGCCTATAACTGGCTGGATGGCAAGGCGGGCTACGAAATTAACCCCGTCGGGTGCAACCAGCCGGTGGTGAAGGGCCATTGCATCGATCCCAAAACTGGTCAGTGGGATAACATCAACCAGTTCGTCTACGATAAATCCAACCGGAGCATCGAGCAGATCGAGCTGTATTCGCTGATGGGCTTCCCGATGACCTCCTGCGGGTGCTTCGAATGCATCCTGGCTATCGTGCCGGAGGCCAACGGCCTGATGATCGTCAACCGCGAGCACAGCGGCATGACCCCGTGCGGCATGCCCTTCTCCACGCTGGCCGGCTCGGTGGGCGGCGGCAATCAGACGCCCGGCTTCCTTGGCGTCGGGCGGCTGTATGTTGCCAGCCGCAAGTTCATCTCCGCCGATGGTGGCCTGCGGCGGCTGGTGTGGATGCCGAAGGAGCTGAAGGAATTCCTGCGCGAACGCCTGGAGAAGCGCGCGGAGGAGGAAGGCATTCCCGGTTTCGTTGATATGATCGCCGATGAAACGGTGGCCGTCTCCGCGGAAGAGCTGGTCGAATACCTGGCCCAGGTCGGCCATCCCGCGCTGGAGATGGATCCGCTGTTCTGAATTTTGGATTTTAGCTTTAAGATTGCCGGTAATTACAAGGTAATCTTATAGTTTTAATCGAAAGAACGTGAAGAGTTATCGGTTGGATAGCTCTATTCACGTGCACTGCAGATCTTATGATTTTGGATTTGTGTTCTTTAGTTTCTTTTCTGCTTTGGGAAAGCTGAAAGACTCTACAAAATCCAAAATCCAAAATAATAAAGGGGGAACTTATGGCCCTGAAAGCATTGGATATCTACAAACATCTTCCCAAGTCGAACTGCGCCAAGTGCGGCAGTCCGACCTGCCTGGCCTTTGCCATGGCGCTGGCATCGAAGAAAACCTCGCTCGACCAGTGCCCGGACATCACGCCGGAAGGTATCGCCGCGCTCGAAGGCGCCTCCGCGCCGCCCATCCGCCTGGTTACGGTCGGTATCGGCGCCGGCAAAGTGGAGGTCGGCAACGAAACGGTGCTCTTCCGCCACGATGAAACCTTCTATCATCCGACTGGCATCGCCGTGCGGGTGAAGGATAACGCGAGCGACCTGCAGGCGCAGCTCGACGCGGTGAAGGGACTGGCCTTCGAGCGCGTCGGCCAGCACATCGCGGTTGATATGCTGGCGGTCGAGAATGCCTCCGGCGACGGCGCGACCTTCACGGCGGCGGTTGCCGCGGCGGCGAAGACCGGCCTGGCGCTGGTGCTGATTGCCGAAAACCCGGCCAACATGGCGGCGGCGCTTCCCGATGTCGCCGACAGAAAACCGCTGCTCTACAAGGCCACCACGGCGAATTGGGAAGACATGGCCGGCCTGGCCTGCCAGAGCGGCTGCCCGCTGGTCGTGGATGCCGCCGACCTGGATGCGGCCGCCGATCTTGCGCAGAAAATCGCCGCCGCCGGCGCGCAGGACCTGATTCTCGACGTGACCGGCCAGAATCTAGGCGCCACGCTGGAGTCGCTGACAAAGATCCGCCGCCTTGCGCTGAAGAAGGGGTTCCGCACGCTCGGCTATCCCTGCATCACCGTGCCGTCCACCGACGATCCCGACCTGGAAGTGGCGGAAGCCGGCGCCTGCATCGCCAAGTATGCCGGCATCGTGGTAGTCGATGTGAAGGAACCCTGGCAGGTGCTGCCGCTGCTTACCATTCGCCAGAATATCTTCACCGACCCGCGCAAGCCGGTGGCGGTCGAGCCGAAGCTGTATGCCGTCGGCGCGGTGGATGAACAGTCGCCGTTGCTCCTCACCACTAACTTCTCGCTCACTTACTACACGGTGGAGGGCGACGTGGAAGCCAGCCGCGTGCCGGCCTACATCGGTGTCATCGACACCGAAGGCACCTCCGTCCTCACCGCGTGGGCGTCGGAAAAGCTTACCGCCGCCAAGGTGGCGAAGTTCCTGAACAGCGAAGAAGTGAAGAGCAAGGTCAAGCATGGCAAGGTCATCATCCCCGGCTATATCTCGGTGATGAGCGGCTCGCTGGAAGACGAGTCGGGCTGGAAAGTAATGGTCGGCCCCCGCGAGTCCTCCGGCATCGCCAAGTATCTGAAGACGATGTGGAAGGCAGAGTAAATCGCTGGATGAATGGATGGTTGATTGGTGATCGGATGAATGGTACCGGTCCGGTGGTTGAGTAGGCAAGTGAGCTGATCGGTTCTTTCCGCAGCTTCCGCGCCGTATCGAAACCACCGTGGCGCGAGGGCTATGGAAAGATGCGAATACGCTTTCCTGCCTACTCAACCACCGGACCGGCGTTAGGTATCCAATCATCCATACTTCTACTCGTCCAACCATCCTCTTCCGTTCCATGCACAAGCTGGACTAATTAGCGAAAGTTTGAATCGAGAATTCCGTTAACGGACTTATGGCAAAACACCAGATCACATTTCTGCCCGATGATCGGTCGGCTACCATCGACGAGCATCAAACGCTACTCGAGGCCGCAGCCAGCATCGGCGTTTATATCAACCAGGTATGCAGCGGCGACGGCGTGTGCGGCCGGTGCCGGGTGGTCGTGCGCGACGGCGATGTTTCGACGGAGCCCACCGCCCATCTGGGACGCGACGAGATTCAGGCCGGCTATGTGCTCGCCTGTATGACTCACCCGCGCGGCGATGTCGTCGTCGAGGTGCCGGTCGAGTCGCGGCTGGAAGGGCGGCCTCGCCAGACGGAGGAAGATACTATCCGCTTCAGCGCAACCCAGGTGCTGGTGGGCGAGCAGGGGCCGTATCCGCACGATCCGCTGTCGCAGAAGCGCTTCCTCGATTTGCCGAAGCCGACGCTGGAAGATCCCATCGCCGATCTGGAGCGCGTATATCGCGAAATTAAGCGCGACGAACACATCCCCATTATGCAGATCGGGATGGCGCCGTTGCGGCATTTAAACCAGCAACTCCGCGACCATGATTGGCAGGTCACCGCCACGCTGGGCCAGCGCGGCGGCACGGTGGAAGTGGTGCAGATCGAAGGCGGCGACACCTCGGCGCGGAACTACGCGGTGGCGGTGGATATCGGCACCACCACGGTGGTGGCCCACCTTATCGACCTGGTGAATAAACGCACGGTGGGCCGCCAGGCGACCTACAACTCGCAGATTCAGTTCGGCGAAGATATCATCGCGCGTATTATGTATGGACGCTCGCAGGACGGGCTGGCGCGGCTAACCGAGAGCGTGGTGACGGACATCAACAACCTGATCGCCGGCCTGGTGGAGACCACCGGCGTCTCGCTGCAGGACATCACCCATGTGCTCTGCGCGGGCAATACCACCATGACCCACCTGCTGCTGGGCCTGGACCCAGCCAATATTCGTCTGGAGCCTTATGTGCCGGTAGCCGCTACCCCGCCTGTCGTGCGCGCGTCGGAAGTCGGCATTCGCATCAACCCGCGCGGCCTGCTGGGATGCGTGCCCTCCATCGCCTGTTACGTGGGCGGTGACGTGGTGGCCGGCGTGCTCGTCTCCGGCATGGCGCAGTCCGATGAACCCAGCCTGTTCATCGACGTCGGCACCAATGCGGAGATTGTGGTGGGCAATCAGGACTGGACCGTCTGTTGCTCCGCCTCCGCCGGTCCCACCTTCGAGGGCGGCGGAATCTCCCGCGGCATGCGCGCCACGCGCGGCGCCATCGAGCGGTTGAATATCCGCAAAGGCGGCCAGCATATCTCGTATAGCGTGGTCGGCGGCGGCAATCCCATCGGCCTGTGCGGCTCGGGCCTCATCGACACCGTCGCCAGCCTGCTGCGCAGCGGGTGCCTCGAGCGAAGCGGCCTGCTGGTGCGCGACGGCAAAACCTGCCGCGTGCGCGATGGCGACGATGGACCGGAGTTCGTGCTGGTGGACGCGGACCAGACCGCCAACGGTAAAGACCTTGCCATCACGCAGGCGGACATCCAGAACTTCATTCGCTCGAAGGGAGCGATCTATCACGCCAGCGAATGCCTGCTGGACAGCGTCGGCCTGACATTTGCCGATTTGCAGAACGTGTATATCTCCGGCGGGTTCGGGAACTATCTTGATATCGCGAAGTCGATCACCATCGGCATGCTGCCCGACCTGCCGGTGGAGATGTTCCAGTTCATCGGGAACGGGTCGGTGCAGGGGGCGAAGATGATGCTGCTTTCGCGCGACGCGCAGAAGGCGGCGGAAATTATCGCATCCCGTATGACCTACATCGAATTAAGCACCAATCCGAAGTTCATGAACGAGTATACGTCAGCGCTGTTCCTCCCCCACACGGACATCGAGCGGTTTCCCTCCGTGCGGCTCGAGCTGGCGAAAAGGACGGGATGAAAGAGATAGATGGATGAAGGATGGTTGGATGATTGAGATAAAACAATCCTCCATTCATCCGACCATCCATCTGTCCACTCATCCACTCATCCAGAGGGAGAAAACATGGTAATTGCCGTTTCCGGAAAGGGCGGGGTCGGGAAATCGACGATCAGCGCCCTGATTATACGATATCTGGTCGAGAAGAAAAGCAAACCGGTACTGGCGGTAGACGCCGATCCGAACAATACGCTGGGCGAGAAGCTGGGAGTGCGGGTGGACTGCACCATCGGCGACCTGCGCGAAGGCGCGATGAAGAACAAGTACGACGCGCCCGCCGGCACGCCGAAGCAGCGCAATATCGAGTACCAGGTGCAGGAAGCTATCAATGAGGGCAGCGGGTTCGACCTGCTGGTGATGGGCCGCGGCGAAGGGCCGGGGTGCTATTGCTCGGTCAACAACATGCTGCGCACCTTCCTGGAGGACGTTTCCGCCGGTTACAAGCACGTGATGGTGGACAACGAGGCGGGCATGGAACACCTGAGCCGACGCACCAATGCGAAGGTGGACCTGATGCTGGTGGTGTGCGACGCGACGCCCACCGGTATGATGACCGCGAAGCGCATTGCCGGCCTGGCAGGCGAGCTGGGCATCATCCGGGGAAAGATGGGGCTGGTCATCAACCGCGCCGTCGAGCCTGTCACCGCGGAAGCAGCGCTGGCGGCCACCGGTCTGGAGTTGTTCGCCTGCATACCTGACGATGCGCAGGTGCGCGATTACGAGTTGGATGGCAAGCCGCTGGTGAAGCTGCCCGCCGATTCGCCCGCCGTCACCGCGGTAAACGGCCTGCTGGCCGCAAACGGCTTATAAGAAATATTGAATACAGGCAGCCCGTTGGTAGTGAACCAGGCAGAGAAGCGGAGTGGCGGCGTTGACAGGTAAGCTTGCCTATGAACGGAGCCACTCCGCCAAAAGCAACGCGGAGTACCGCGTTGGGGCGCCGTGGCTGACTACGAACGCCGGAATTTGAATTATCTTCACCTGAACAGGAGAATAGACCGATGGCAATTGAAGATCCCAAAGAGCGATGGTCCGCTAACGTCGCTTCCGTCACGCTGGGCGCCACGCCTGCCGAGGGCGGCACGCGCGGCAAGTCCCTGGCGGTAGGCGGCAGCTCGACCCTCCCGTTTCTCGACTTCGATGGCGATACGCCTAACAGGCCGCTTATCGCCCTGGAAGTTCACGACACTGCGCCGCCCGAATGGCCGGCGGCGTTGACGGATGCGCTGGGCGATGTGCTGGGCGATCCGGCTGCCTGGGCGGCGAAGTGCGTCAACGATTTTGGCGCCGACCTGATCTGCCTGCGTCTGACCGGCACCCATCCCGACAACGGCGACCGCGGCGCGGCCGATGCCGTGGCAACGGTGAAGGCGGTGTTGCAGGCGGTGGACGTGCCCCTTATCATCTGGGGCTGCGACGTGGACGACAAGGACAACGACGTGCTGCCGTGCTGCAGCGAAGCCGCGGCCGGCGAGCGTTGTCTGATGGGCACGGTGAAGGAAGATAACTATAAGACCCTCACCGCTTCCTGCCTTGCCGACGGCCACAACCTGATCACCCAGTCGCCGCTGGACATCAATATCGCCAAGCAGGTGAATATCATGGTGTCCGAGATGGGCTTCCCGCTCGATCGCATCGTGATCTTCCCCACTACCGGCGGCCTGGGCTACGGCCTCGAATACGCCTACTCCATCCAGGAGCGCGGGCGGCTGGCCGCGTTGAGCGGCGACAAAATGATGTCGCCGCCGGTTATCTGCACCATCGGTGAAGAGGCCTGGCGGGGTAAAGAGGCCAAGGCCAGCACCGATGAAGCGCCCCAGTGGGGGCCGGCGGAAGTCCGTGGTCCGATGTGGGAAGCCATGACCGCCGTAACTCTGCTTCAGGCAGGCAGCGACATCCTTGTCATGCGCCATCCGAAGGCAGTAGAGACGCTGAAGAAGACCCTGGACTCGCTCATGCAGACCGTGAAGCAGGGGTAATTGGACGATTGGCGTTAGTTTTAAGTTTTGAGTATGAGTTTTGAGTTATTTCTCATCCCGAACCTTTCGGAATAAGATTAACTCAAAACTTAAAACTCAAAACTCAAAACTCGAACCATTTTTCCAACGGCATAACTAGACAAAAACCAAATAAGGGAGACACTCAGATGATCATTATCGGCGAACGCATCAACGGCATGTTCAAGATTATGAAGGAAGCCATCCAGAACCGCGACAAGACCGCCGTCCAGGATCTGGCGAAGCGGCAGTTGACGGAAGGCGCGGATATGCTCGACATAAACGTCGGCACCGCGTCCGCGAATCCGATCGATGCCATGCAGTGGCTGGTACAGACGGTGCGCGAGGTGACCGATGCCCCGCTGGCCATCGACAACGCTAACTTCGAAGTGATGAAGGCCGGCCTGGAAGCCTGCACCGGCAAGAAGATGATCAACTCGACGACCGGGCAGATGGAGCGGCTGGATATGTTTCTGCCGCTGGCCAAGGAGCACAACGCTTCGGTTGTCGCGCTTTGCATCGACGAGAACGGCGTGCCGGTAGACACTGATGGCCGCGTGATGGTCGCCATGAATATCCTGGCGAAAGCGATGGAATACGATATTCCCAGCGACGAGCTCTATATCGACCCCATCATCATCCCGGTGAAGGCCGATCAGCGCAGCCCGGGCATGGTGCTGGAATCCATCAAGCAGTTCGCCATGCTGGCCGACCCCGCCCCGCATATCGTCATCGGGTTGAGCAACCTGTCGCAGGGCGCCATCGACCGCAAGCTAATCAACCGCACCTTCCTGACCATGGCCATCGGCGTCGGGCTGGATGCGGCGATCGTTGACCCGCTGGACACCGAATTGATGGATGCCGCCATCACCGCCGAGTTGCTGATGAACAAAGCCATCTACAGCGACTCGTTCCTGACGGCTTACCGGCAGCGCTAACAAGACGTAAATCGAGGATGTCACCGGCACGTCCGAAGCCCGAACTCGCGGCGTTGGACGAATATGGTGGCATTCCTTGATTTTTAGGAAGGGACATCTTATCGTGGGATCGCCGAGTGAATCAGAACGCATAACACCGGAACCGGGCCGCTTCCCCATTCCGCCTAAACAGCGGCCTTACGAGCTTGCTATCGAGGTGGCCTTCACGGCGCTGCTGGCCCGCGAGCAGACTCCGGAACGGCTGTCTGCCCTGGGAGCGACCCGCGATGGGATGGTGGTCCGCTTGCCGGCTCTCGACCAGCATTTGCTGATCGACCTGCAGGAACGGACCGTCCGGGTGGAAGGCCACGGAGAGGCCGGGTACGAGTGGACGCTGCTTGCGCTGCATTACCTCAGCGCCGAGGATCTCGCCATCGATACCCGCGAAGTTACACTGACCCACTTCGCCGATGCCCGCGGCTACTTGAGCGTCTACAATGGCCGCATCATAGGCCGCTTCCTGGGAACGGTGGGACGCACCGACGCCGGTTTCCGGCAGGCCGCGGAGCGGGTGGGCGCCGTGCAGATTCCCTGGAATGGCGCCTGTTACCGTTTCGACATTTTTCCGCGATTGCCCATCAAGGTGATTCGCTATGAAGGCGATGACGATTTTCCGCCCGGCGCCAATATCGTTTACCAGGCCGATGCCGGCCATCTCCTCCCCGCCGAGGACCGCATTGTCGTAGCGGAAGTCATCATCGATGTATTGGCCGGCAAGCCGCTATTCGAGCGGCGTGCCGGTGACGGCGGTATGAGTGAGTAGTATAGTAAGCAAAAAATCTCATTTTATGTAATAATACTGCTCACTATTTACTTAGCACTTTCATTTTATCACTAATCACTAATCACTAATCAATCACTAATCACTCTCAAACCGGGAGGTGACAGGGATGAAGAACGGACGCGCGCGGCGCCTGTTTGTCGCCGCAACTAACCAGAATGACGGTAAAACGTCCTGCAGCCTGGGATTCGTCAAGGGATTCGAGGGGCTGGCATCCTCCATCGGCTTCATCAAGCCGGTGGGGCAGCGCTATATCACCGCCGAAGATCAGCAGGTGGACGAAGATGCCTGGCTGATCAAGCAGGCGTGCAAAATGCAGTGCCCGTTGAAGCTGATGAACCCCATCGTCATCCCGCAATACTTCACCCGGCAATACTTGGAAGATCCGGACAGCACGCACCCGCGGCTGGTGGAGTCCATCCTGTGCTCCTTCGCCGAATTGTCCGCCGGGAAGGACCTGATGGTCATCGAAGGCACCGGACACGCCGGGGTGGGGTCGGTGTTCGACCTATCGAACGCGCGCGTGGCGAAGCTGCTTGATGCCAAGGTCGTCATTGTCACCATTGGCGGTATCGGCCAGCCGGTTGATGAAGTGGCGGTGAACTTGAGCCTGTTCGAAAAGGAACACGTTCAGGTAATCGGCGTAATCGCGAACAAGGTGCTGCCGGCCAAGCTCGAGCAGACAAAATATTACCTCTCCCGCGCGCTGGAACGGCTCGGGTTGCCGCTGCTGGGCGTCATCCCGAACACCCCGCGGCTGGCGTGGCCGACCGTAGATCAAATTGTCGAGTCCCTGCACGCGCAGGTACTCAACGGCCATGATCGCCTGGCCAATCCCATTGCCAATATGATCATCGGAGCGATGACCCCGCACAACGCGCTGACCTACGTGCAGGACAAGACTCTGCTGATCGTGCCGGGCGATCGCGACGATATCGTGCTTGCCGCGCTGACCATGGACCTGCTGCGCAAGGACATCAAGCTGGCCGGCATCGTCTTTACCGGCGGCCTGCAGCCACAGCCGCAGACGATGGATATGGTCTGCCGCACGGATATCCCGGTGCTCTCCGTCGAAGCGCGCACCTACGAGGCAACCACGCTGATTCACGATATGTCGGTGAAAATTCGCGTCACCGATGAGGAAAAAATCAAGCTGGCTGTCGCCAACCTGCGCGAGCACGTCGAGCTCGACGAAATATGGCACGCGCTGTTGTGATGAGAAGAATGGAAGAATGGATGGGAAGTAGGGGAGTAGTGAGAATTATGGGAGTATGAGACCGGAAGATCACATATCTCTCATTCTTCCCATAACTCCAATAATTACCATCCATTCATCCGGTTTAGACAGCGCTTTTCGTCGTTAAAAAAAGATAGGGTAGTAATAACATGAAGCAACAATGTCCCGGACAGGACCCGCGATTCTGGAAGCCCGATTCCGTCAATCTGGTGCAGTGCCCTAAATGCGGGGGCGAGGTGGAGTTCTTCAAGGATGACCCTTCGCGGAAATGCCCGAAATGTGGCGCGCGTTTCAAAAATCCCCACCTGGACCTGGGCTGCGCCGAGTGGTGCCCGCACGCGAAGGAATGCCTGGATTATGTCGGGCGCGAGCTGGCGGACGTAGAAGAATGATCTGCAACGTCAGGTAGCCGCTTCTCTTTGCGCCGTTGCGCCTTCGCGAGAAACCACCTCAATAATATCTCCCGCTTTTATTTCCCCGCCCCGGATTACGCGGGCGAATACACCTTCCCGCGGCATCACGCAGTCGCCGACCTGCCGGAATATCTCGCAGTGGGCGTGGCATTCCTTGCCGATCTGGGTGATCTCGACTTCCGTTTCCCCGAGGGTCAGGCGGACGCCGACCTGCAGGTGGGGAATGTCGATGCCTTCGGTGGTGATGTTCTCCGCGAAGTTGCCGGGGGAGACATCGGCGCCTTTATCGCGCATCTTCGCTATGCTCTCCACCGCCAGCAGGCTCACCTGGCGATGCCAGTCGCCGGCATGGGCGTCGCCTTCGATGCCGTGATTCTCCGCCAGCCGCGCGGTCTCCACGTTCGTCTTCTTGATGCCGCGCCGCTCGCTGATGGAGATGGCGACGATTTTACCGTGCGTTGACATGATGGTCTCCTGCTTCCTGCCGCCCCTTCAGGGCTTGGCGTTTTCGTGGCACCGGTCCCAGGGGTTCCGCTTCGCTCCACCCCTGGCTATTGACTGACGTCCCTTCGGGACTGACAGGGCATTTATCGTTTACCTTCTCTATCCTGGATATCCTCATCCTGAGAATAATCAATCCCAGTCCAGCAGCTCGATGACGATCTCCTCACCGGCGGCGCGGGATTCGGCGTCCGCCGGGAAGAGGATCAGGCAGTTGGCCTGGGCGAAGCCACCGAGCATGTGGGAATCCTGGCCGGTGGTGAGTGTCACCACCAGCTTGCCGTCCCGCGGCGAGGCGATGCCGCGCACGAATTCCAGGCGGCCCGCCTTCTTTTTCAGGGGAGCCGTCAGCGTGGCGGTAAGCGCCGGCAGCTCCACCTCCTCCGCGCCCATCAACC
>Ga0172371_10011067_pt1 | contig 12068 bp, 10 predicted proteins | sample Lak12m_FD_114543 | JGI IMG/M metagenome (GOLD analysis project Ga0172371, IMG submission 114543) | Freshwater microbial communities from Kabuno Bay, South-Kivu, Congo - kab_022012_12m | ecosystem: Environmental > Aquatic > Freshwater > Lake | place: Democratic Republic of the Congo: South-Kivu...
TACAGGAATCTGGAGACCAAGCTCATTCATTCGGGAGAGCCTGACCCGCTGATCTGCGGTGCGGTGAGCCTGCCTGTCTTCCAGTCCTCCACGTTTGAATCGACAGGCGAATCCAGTTATTACGAGATCAAATATATCCGTCTCAACAACACCCCGAATCACATCACCCTCCACCGAAAGCTGGCCGACTGTGAGAATGCAGAGGCGGCGCTGGTGACAGCCAGCGGCATGGCGGCCATTTCAACAACGCTGCTGACACTTCTCTCATCGGGCGATCACCTGTTGGCCCAGAACTGTCTCTACGGCGGGACCCACGATTTCATTACCATGGACCTGCCCGCACTGGGGATCTCGTTCACATTTATCGACGGGAGTAATCCGGATTCGTGGCGGGCAGCCTGTCAGCCCAACACCCGGGCCATCTACGTGGAGACCATGACCAACCCCCTCCTGCAGGTGGCGGACCTCAAAGGAGTGGTCCGGTTTGCACAGGAAGCGGGCCTGGTTTCCCTGATTGACAACACCTTCGGGAGCCCGGTCAATTTCCGGCCCCCGGAATGGGGGTTCGACCTCTCCATCCACAGTTGCTCCAAGTACCTCAACGGGCATTCAGACATCGTTGCTGGCGCGGTGATCGGCCGTTCCGAACGGATCGAACCGATTGCCCGCAAATTGGCCCATTTGGGCGGCTCCCTGGATCCCCATGCCTGCTTCCTCCTGTACCGCGGGATGAAAACCCTGGCGGTTCGAATGAGATATCAGAATGAAAGCGCCCTCAAGATTGCCCAGTTTCTGGAGGCGCACCCGGCGGTGGCCAGGGTCAATTATCCAGGGCTCAAGACGCATCCCGATCATGAACGGGCCTCGGAACTCTTTGATGGGTTCGGCGGCATGATGAGCTTCGAGTTGAAGGGCGGGTTGATTGCCGCAGAGGAGTTTTTGCGCAAGGTGAGCCTGCCTATTCAGGCCCCGAGCCTTGGAGGCGTGGAGGCCCTGGTGACCCGTCCGGCAGTCACATCCCACGCGGGAATGCGGCCCGAGGAGCGCCATGCCGTCGGTATCTCTGACGCCCTGATCCGTCTTTCCGTCGGTTTGGAATCCACCGACGATATGATCGCCGATCTGGACCAGGCCCTTCGGTAGGCAACCCCTGAGCGGATGAAAAGGTAGCGGCCCAAAAGAGGCCTTTTCAACACCATGAAAAATCACGATGACATGAAGCGGGCGTCCCTGCTTGGAGATGCCTCACGGAATTCCGGTAAAGAAGCCGATCCACCCGGGGCCGGCAGGTCCCATAAGGCCTCACGGGCGGGTGTCAAGAAGCCGGAATCGCCGGGCGGCGGTTTTGCGCTGTTTGCGGACCTCTATGAACTCACCATGCTGCAGGCCTATTTTGTAGAGGAAATGACCGACGATGCGGCCTTCAGTCTCTTTGTTCGACGGTTGCCTCACCGACGGAACCTCCTCATCGCCTGCGGTCTGGATACCGTACTCGATTATCTGGAGAATCTGCGCTTCCAGGACGAGGATCTCCAGTATTTGTCAACTCTCGGGAAATTCTCGGGCCGATTTCTCGACTGGCTGCGTCAGTTCCGGTTCACGGGAGATGTCTTCGCTGTTCCTGAAGGCACCCCCCTATTCGCCAATGAGCCGATGCTCGAAATCGTCGGCCCCATGCCTCAGGCTCAGCTCGTGGAAACCTTCGTCATGAACCAGATGCACGTTCAGACCCTGCATGCCACCAAGGCCCAGCGTGTGGTCACCGCAGCGGCAGGCGTCCCGGTGATCGATTTCGGCGCCCGGCGAATGCACGGGAGCGACGCGGCTCTCAAAGCGGCTCGGGCCTTCTATATCAGCGGCGTAGCCGCCACCTCAAACCTGATGGCTGGAAGGCAGTTCGGGGTCCCGGTCGCCGGAACCATGGCGCACAGCTATATTCAGGCGCATCGGAGCGAGGCAGAGGCATTCCGCGCCTTTGCACAACTATATCCTGACTCGGTGCTCCTGGTGGATACCTACGATACCCTGGGAGGTGTGCGCAGGGTCATCGAACTGGCGGATGCCCTTGGGAATGATTTCAGGGTCGAGGCCTTGCGTCTCGACTCCGGGGATCTGCTCGCCCTTTCAAAAGCAGCGAGGCAACTGCTCGATACGGCAGGCCTTAACCGGATCAAGATCTTTGTCAGCGGTGGGCTTGACGAGGACCAGGTGGCCGCCCTCCTCGCTTCGGGCGCCCCCATCGACGGCTTTGGCATCGGAACCAGCATGGGCGTATCAGACGACACCCCCAGTCTGGACATCGCCTATAAGCTTTGCGAATACGCGGGAATGGGGAGACTCAAGCTGTCGTCTGGGAAACCTGTTCTTCCCGGCCGAAAACAGGTCTTCCGCATGTCCCAAGACGATCGCGATGTGCGGGATGTCATTGCCAGGGCCGACGAAGACCTTGCGGGACGGCCCTTATTGCAAGAAGTCATGCGTGGCGGCAGACGATTGCCGACCGGCCGCGTCGACCTGGAGTCTGCGCGTCGCTACTCCCGTGAGCAGACGCGCCGCCTCCCGGACCATATCCGGGCCCTCGCCCAGGCCCGCCCCCCCTATCCGATCGAGGTGAGCCCGGCCCTGTCTCTTTACCAAAAAAGCGTCCAAGCCCAAATCGAGGTCGGTTGAGATCCGTGGTCTCATAACAAGCCGAGGATTACCCATCTCAAGTTTCGCATCCCTATAATTCGATTGGGCAGGCGCGAGGGGTCCGTGGGGTCTCCCATTCCCGACGGGCCGATCCCTCGGATTCAGGACCCGAATCATCCCGTCAGGGGTACGAAACGTGAGACCCATCGTTACCCTGAAATAAGGATGCTTTATATCAAAGGGCACACGAACGGAGCCCATGAACCGGAATCAGGCTATTCAGGGGCTTCGCACAGTTTGATGTACTCCCCGTATGGCGCCAGGGTGTAACGCTTGTCAAGGGCGTCAAATGCGGGGGCATACTGGAATGTGCTCTCCCGGTCATGGGCCTCAGACAGCTTTTCCACGATGGCTGAAACGATCGCCCCCATGCGTCGAAGGTCCATGACCACCAGGTAGGCAGGAATCAGGATCTCCCTTTCATCAAAATACATCCTGATCCCCGATGTGACGAAGGCGTTTTCCTCTCTCACATAATGAATCTCAATGCGCTGGGCGGGGTTCTTCTCGTTCTGAATAGCGGCCACCATCGTAGCTGAACCGGCCGCCGCATGGGCGATGTCTGGCATGTTGGGTCTCCTCACATCATGAACGATACCCTCTTCTTCCTTGTGTGGGGTTGTCATGTCCTAACTTATTCCACATCAGAGCTCTCCGGTCAAGCTGGAAACCGCTTGAACCTATCTTCTTATGAGTATAAACTGTCCCCATTTTTCAAGACCCAATCCCCACCGGAGGCGGTCTCACCATGGATGAACCTCGTATGGAAACACGAAAAATATACCCTTCAAAAAGGGAGTTCTGCCAATTCTGCCGCCTCCTTTATGAACGTCGTCTCGCGGTCGGGACAGGCGGCAATGTGGCTGCACGGTCCGGTCACCGCATCTGGCTGACGCCGACAGGCATTTCTCTCAGGGACATCCAACCCGCAGACATTGCCGTGGTGGATGCGAACGGCATCCTGCTGGATGGCAGGCCCTCCACCAAAGAGGCGGGCCTCCATCTGGGCGTTCTGCGCACAAGGCCCGACATCCACGTGGTGCTTCATGTGCATGGGGACTACATCATCGCCGCCTCACTCCTGCTCAAGCCGGGGCCTTGCGCCCTCCCGGCGCTGACCCCCGGTTTCGTCTATCATGCCTATCCGCTCGCCATGCTCCCTTTCATGGCGCCCGGCAGTCCGGATCTGGCCGCCGGTGTGGCGCAGGCGTTATCCGAACCGGGAGCCCGCGCGGTTCTCTTGCAGAACCATGGTCTGGTGACTGTGGGGAAGGACTTCCATGACGCCCTCAACGTCGCCGAAGAAATCGATGAGGCGGCCCGCGTCCACGTCCTTGTCGGGGGGAAAGGCCCTGCCATTTCCGATAGACACATTGCGTGGATTCAATCTTTTCCTCGCGGTTGAACCCCAGGGATCCCGATGGCCTCATCCGCAACCTTCACCATAAGGGCGAATGACTGCGGGGCCATCGAACACAAGTGGTTTTTGCCGGACACTGACGAATTTATTTTGACAAAAGATGGCCCTGTGTTATAAACATGAAACAAGTGGAGCGGATTGACAACGACTGAAAGGGGGATGGAACTGCGATGAGCGCAAAGAGTGCCTTGAAAGACAAAGTGGTCTTGGTGGTGGATGATGAGCCGGACGTTCTGGAAACGGTGGAGGAAGAACTGGATATGTGCCTGGTCCACAAGGCAACCGACTATGACACAGCCCTCCAATATCTCCTGAGCTACACCTACGACATCGTCATCCTCGATATCATGGGGGTCAACGGTTTTGAACTCCTGAAAACCGCCGTATCGAGGGAATTCCCGACCGTTATGCTCACCGCTCATGCCCTTTCCCCGGAATCCCTCAAGAAATCCATCAAGTTGGGAGCCGTCTCATTCCTTCCCAAGGAGAAGATTTCGGAACTGGCCTCCTTTCTCGAAGATGTGGTCCTGGGTGAGGGGAAACCGGTTTGGGAAAAGCTCTTCGATAAGTTAGGCAACTATTTCAGCAAGCGATTTGGGCCTGACTGGAAGGAAAAGGACCGCTTTTTTCAGGAATTCGAGGAAAAGCTGAAACAGGACCTCAAGCAGTAAACGGGTCCCTCCACCCTCTGACGGCCGTATCAGTCGTGAGCAATACGAGAGACATGGATATGGGATCTCTCCTGGGGCTCCAGGAATATCTGGACCAAAACTATCATATTTCCGTTTTCGATCAGGCCTTCGAATCCAAAGAACCGCACCAGTTTCACCTTTACGGCCATCGGATCGTCGTGGCCACAATCACCGAAAACCTCAGGTATGACCTCACCCTCCGGACCGGCGACACAGGGGAGATTCACCTTCCCAAAACCGATGTCAAACTGGTCTATCCAGCGGCCCTGTCAGAAGCGGTCGGACCGCTCCTCAAGGTGGACGCGAAGGTTAGAGACCTCCACCTGGAACCGATCATTCCTTCCAAAAAAAGACATCACATCAAGAACAAATCCCTTTTTCCCCTCATGAAGGAGAGGCAGGTCGTATTTTTCACCCTTATGGAAGGGGAGGTCGTCAAGGGGCTGATGGCTGGATTTACGAGATATGAAATAACGGTGAGCCTTAAAGGGGGAATACCGGTCGTCGTGTTGCGGCATGCCATACTTGACCTTCGCGACAAGAAAGGGCGATGCTTCCTGAAATCCTTTCAGGAAAGCCATCGGGACTGGGAAAAGAGCCCACTGTTTGTGTCTGGGGAACCGAAGGCCTAAGCGGTCGACCGCCTTGGACGTGTTCGACCCCACCTCTACGAATCTTCCACTGTCCTTACCTCGTCGAAGCGGCTGGGTTAGAAAGTCATGGCGGCCGCGGGCCGGAGAGCAGCCCTTGACATCTACCGGACGCACCGGGATCACATCCCCCTGGGCATTCCGGATGTGGCCATGCCGGGCATGACAGGCATGGGAACCTGCAGCCGCCTCAGAGAGCCAGACTTGACCGTCAGCGTCCCCCTGTCAAGCGGGTGCAGCCTCGACGGCGCGGAACCGATATTATCGAGTGCGGGGGAGAAGGCTCCATCCAAAAACCTTTAAGCGCCACGCTCTCCCAGAAGGTTCGCGAAACGCTAAGGGTCATCGGCCATGTCTGAGCTGCCCCACCTCGAAAACTTGCACGCGGCATTAAGCATCCAGCACTACGTATTCCGTCATCAGGAACATCGCCATGTCCGTTGAGGAACTGACAGGTCAGATCGAACGGATCACCTATACCAACGAGGAGAACGGGTACACTGTCGCCAGGTTGAGCGTTCACGGTCGAAGGGAACTGGTGACCGTGGTAGGCAACCTGCTGTCCGCCACGCCCGGTGAGGTGGTCAAACTGAAGGGTGAATGGTCCAGCCATGCCAGATACGGCGAGCAGTTTAAGATCACCCACTGTCAAACCGCTGTCCCGGCCTCGATCCACGGCATTCAGAAATATTTGGGTTCCGGCCTGATCAAGGGTATTGGACCGGTGATGGCCAGGCGGATCGTCCAGGAATTCGGGACACAGACCCTCGACATCATTGAACAGGATATCCAAAGCCTGGCCCGGGTCGATGGCATCGGTCAAAAGCGGATCGAGATGATTCGACAGGCATGGAAAGACCAGAAGGAAATTCGAGATGTCATGCTTTTCCTTCAGGAACACGAGGTCAGCTCGGGCTACGCCGCCAAAATATTCAAGCAGTATGGGAGCCAGTCCATCCAGGTGGTGCGGGACAACCCCTATCGCCTGGCAACCGATATCTTCGGCATCGGCTTTCTGACAGCAGACCGGATCGCGGAAAAGCTCGGCTTCGACAAGAACTCGCGATTGCGTGCGGAGGCGGGAATCCTCTATGTGCTCAATCAACTTTCCGACGAGGGGCATGTCTATTATCCCCAAGGCCGCCTGCTGAACAAATGCCGTGAGGTCCTCCAGGCGCAGCCGGAGATCGTTCAGGAGGCCCTTGCCGCCATTGAGGCAGACAAACGGATCGTGATCGAGGATGATCCCGGTTCAGCCGACGGGGCCGCAGACAGGAAAGCCGTCTACCTGGCCAGGTATTATCTCTGCGAGACCGGCGTTGCCCGGCACCTCAAGGCCCTTCTCGCCACCCCGAAGGCCGTTCGTCGCATCGACGCGGACAGGGCGGTCGTGTGGGTGCAGGATCGGCTCGCCATCGCCCTGGCAGAGGACCAGGTGCGGGCGGTCAAGGGCGCTGCGCAACACAAGGCCCTGGTGATCACCGGAGGGCCCGGAACCGGGAAGACCACCATCATTCACGCCATTTTGACCATATTTTCGAGGCTCCGGATCCGGATTCATCTGGCGGCCCCCACGGGCAGGGCTGCCAAGCGAATGAGCGAGGTCACAGGCCGTGAAGCCAAGACGATTCACCGCATGCTGGAGTACAGCCTTCAAAAGGGGGGTTTTCAAAAAAACGAAGATGCGCTGCTCGACTGCGATCTGATGATCATCGACGAGGCCTCCATGATCGACACGGTCCTCATGTACCACCTCCTGAAGGCGGTCCCGCCCGAGGCCACCCTCATCCTGGTGGGGGACGTGAATCAGCTCCCGTCGGTCGGGGCCGGGAACGTCCTGGCCGACATCATTCAATCGGGTGCAGCCCCGGTGGTGGAACTTCACGAGATCTTCAGACAGGCGAGGGAGAGTCAGATTGTGGTCAATGCCCACCGAATCAACAGCGGCCTTCTACCCTCCCTGAAATCCTCGAAAAACCGGATCAGCGATTTTTATTTCATTGAAAGGGAAGATCCGGAAACAGTCCTGACAGAGATCATCCAGCTCGTCGCCGAGCGGGTCCCCCAAACATTTAGGGTCGATCCGTTCAATGATATTCAGGTATTGACGCCGATGCATAAGGGGGTGGTTGGGGCAGGCAATCTGAACGCGGCCCTTCAACAGGCCCTCAATCCGGGCGACGATGGGCTCGTCAGGGGGGACAGACGCCTCAGGGTGGGCGACAAGGTGATGCAGATCCGGAACAATTACGAGAAGGAGGTCTTCAACGGCGATATGGGCCGCATCGACCGTATCGACCCTGAGCTGAGGGAGACGGTCATCTCCTTTGACGGAAGGCCCGTTGCGTACGACTTCACCGAGCTGGACGAAATCGTCCTCTCCTATGCGGTCTCCGTGCACAAGTCACAGGGGTCCGAATACCCGGTGGTGATCGTGCCCCTTCTCATGCAGCACTACATGCTCTTGCAGCGTAACCTGCTCTATACGGCCGTGACAAGGGGTCGCAAGCTGGTCATCCTTATCGGCACCAAAAAGGCCCTGGCCGTCGCGGTGAACAACAACAAGACGCGGCAACGCTACACACGACTAAGAGAGAGGCTGACGCCCACGGGGGTGGAAATGGAGTAGGTTTCGCCGCCCCGGTCAAAAAGCCAGATTGCCTGGGGTTCTCGGAAACGGGATCACGTCTCGAATATTGGAAAGCCCGGTCACAAACTGGATCAGCCGCTCAAATCCCAGGCCGAATCCCGCATGGGGGACCGACCCGTATTTTCGGAGATCCAGATACCACCAGTAGTCCTCCGGACGAAGACCGGCTTCCTGAATCCTCCCCAGAAGGGTGTCGTAATCGTCCTCACGCTGGCTTCCGCCGATGATCTCACCGATCTTGGGCACCAGGACATCCATGGCCCGAACCGTCTTGCCGTTGGGGTTGACCTTCATATAAAACGCCTTGATCTCCTTGGGGTAATCGATCAGCACCACCGGGCCGTGAATGACCTCCTCGCAGAGATACCGTTCGTGTTCCGACTGCAAGTCCGCGCCCCAGTCCACGGGAAACTCGAATGCCTCCCTGGACTTCTTCAGGATCTCCACCCCCTCCGTGTAGCTCATCACCTGAAAGTCCTTGGCGATCAAATCCTCCAGGGTTGGGAGCACCGACGGATCCACAAAACGATTGAAGAACGCCATGTCCTCCCTGCAGTCGCTCAATACCGAGGAAAAGATCCACTTCAAAAACGCCACGGCCAGCTCGACGTCTCCATCGAGATCACAGAAGGCCATTTCCGGCTCCACCATCCAGAACTCGGCGAGATGCCGCGACGTATTGGAGTTTTCGGCCCTAAACGTAGGCCCGAAGGTGTACACATCCCCCATGGCCAGGGCATAGATCTCCGCCTCCAGTTGACCGCTTACCGTCAGGTTGGCCGGGGCCCCGAAGAAATCGCTCGAAAAGTCGATTTTTCCGTTCTTCTCGGGGGCATGGTTGAGATCAAAGGTGGTGACCTTGAACATCTCGCCGGCGCCCTCGCAGTCGCTTCCCGTGATAATGGGGGAGTGAAGATAAATAAAACCCCGTTCCTGGAAAAAGGCATGGATGGCGCGGGCCATGGCGTTTCGGACCCTGGCCACCGCGCCGAAGGTGTTGGTACGGGGCCTGAGATGGGCGATGGTGCGAAGGAACTCAAAGGAATGCCGCTTTTTTTGCAGGGGATAGGTCTCCGGATCGGCCCAGCCCAGCATCCGAATGGATGCTGCCTTCAACTCCACCTTCTGGCCCTTTCCAGGGGACTCCGCCAGGGTCCCGGAGGCCTGGATCGAACAGCCGGTTTGCAGCTTGAACACCTCGTCTTCATAGTTGGGCAGGCCCTGATCCGCAATGATCTGGAGTCCGGACAGGCATGACCCGTCATTCACCTCAACAAAGGAAAAACCGCCTTTGGAGTCCCTGCGCGTCCTCACCCAGCCCATTACGGTATACGGTTCCCCGATCTGACCCTTGCGAAGGATCTCGGCAATCCTCGTCCGCTTCAATTCCCCTCACCTCGCTTCCAACACTATCCCTGCTTTCTCTCGAATTCGGCCATAAAGCCAACGAGGGCCCTGACCCCGTCCACGCCAGTGGCGTTGTAGATGGATGCCCGACATCCGCCGACCGATCGATGCCCCTTCAGGCCGCCCAGCCCCTCTTTCAGGGACTCTGCCACGAATTGCTTCTCCAGTTCCTCGCTCGGAAGTCGAAAGGTGACGTTCATCAGGGATCGGCTGTCTTTCGCCGCGGTTCCCCGGTAGAAAGAGGACCGGTCAATGGCATCATAGATGATGGCGCCCTTCTCCCGATTGATTGCCCCCATTTTCTCGAGTCCGCCGACGGTGTCTTCCAGCCATTTGAGCACCAGGCTGACAACATACACCACGATGCAGGACGGCGTGTTATACATGGAGTTCTTTTCAGTGAAAGTGGTGTACTTGAGCATGGTGGGGATCTTTCCCGGCGTACGTTCCAGCATATCCTTTCGAATAATGACCATGGCCGAGCCCGCGGGGCCGATGTTTTTCTGTGCCCCCGCATAGATCAGCCCGAAGGGTCGTGCATCAAAGGGCCGGCTCATGAAATCGGAAGACATGTCACACACCAGGGGCACGTCTCCGGCACTCGGAAACTGATCCCACTGGGTTCCTTTGATCGTGTTGTTGGAGGTGAAGTGAAGATAGGCCGCATTCGGATTGGGCGAAAAGGCCTTGGGTATATAGGAAAATTCCTTGTCCTCGGAGGAGGCGATGACACGGACGTCTTTCCCCTGAATCTGGGCCTCCTTGATCGCCTTGGTGGACCAGGTGCCGGTGTTGATGTAATCCACCGGCCGGTCGGGGAGGGACAGGTTCATCGGTATCATGCAGAACTGAAGGCTGGCCCCTCCCTGAATAAAAACAACATCGAATGCGTCCCCAAGCCCCAGGAGCCGCTTGGTCCTATCCACGGCCTCGTTGAGGACATCCTCGAACCATTTGGAACGGTGGCTCACCTCCAGAATGGACATCCCGGAACCCTTGAAATCGAGAAGTCCCGCCTGCATTTCCTCGAGCACTGGCAACGGCAGGGCCGCAGGGCCCGCGTTAAAATTATGAATTCGCTTCCCCATATTCCATCCTCCTATCAGGGCGTCAACCGATTGGACGCCATCCATTTTCAGTTTCTGATCTTGTCGAGCATGGCCCGCACGATCTCCAGACTCTCCTTGTCCTTTTCATACGGGGGTCGACCGTTCAAGTCCGCCTCAATGATCTCGGCCCGATATGGCAGAAAACCGAGGAATTCAAAATCAGGCATTTCCGTGAGCAGAAATTCCCTATCCGCTTCTGACCGGATCTTGTTGCCTACAAAACTGAGATGTTTGATGCCGATGTCGCCGGCCAGTCTGCGAACCTGCTGGGCCGTCTCAATGCTCCGTCTGCCTGGTTCCACAACCACGATCAGCCGGTCCACACTCATGGCCGTTCCCCTGCCCAGGTGCTCAAGGCCTGCCTCCATGTCCAGCACTACCGCTTCGTCCCGGTCCAGCACAATGTGGCCAACCAGTCGCTTCAGGAGCGTGCTCTCCGGGCAGATGCACCCGGCGCCCCCCTTCTTGACGCCCCCCATCACCATCACCTTGACCCCGTCCACCTCAATGGAAAGCTTCTCGGGGAGATCGCTCACCTTCGGGTTGAGCTTAAAAAAAGAGCCCATGGTCCCGACCTTGGCCTCGGTCCTATCCTCGATTAGCTCCTTCATCTGCGAAATGGGAACGATCTCATCGCTGTTCTTGACGCCGAGGGCCTGGGCCAGGTTGGCGTCGGGGTCGGCGTCAATGGCCAGGACCTTCCTCCCCTCATCCGCCAGTGCCCGGATCAAAAAAGAGGCGAACGTGGTCTTCCCCACGCCCCCCTTGCCGCTCACCGCAATCTTCATCTCGTCTCTCCCTGCAAAAAAAACGCCCTCACCGGAAATATCTCTTCCCAATGAGGGCCTTATTCGTCCCTGTCGTCGTGGGCTACGCTATACCGCATCCTTCAGGGCCTTGCCCGGCACAAACTTGGGGACCCTTTTCGCCTTGATCTTGATGGTTTCCCGAGTCTGCGGGTTGACCCCCTTGCGCGCCTTCCGCTTGTCCACCTTAAAGGTCCCAAACCCGATGAGCGTTACCTTCTGTTTCTTCTTGAGGGCGTTGGCGATACTCGTAAAGACGCAATCCACCGCGGCCTGGGCCTCTTTCTTGCTGCTGACAACCTTGGCTACCTCGCTGACCAAATCCCCCTTGTTCATAAGTACTCCCTCCTTCTTTTGAAATGTTTACAAGAAAACAACACCCTTCCAGTCAAAGCCGCCTCTCAACACCTAACTCCTTCGAAACGATAGGGGCAGCGGCCGATTGCCGCTATTTTTCCGCCATCGTCTGGTCGCCTATCTAAAAGAGATTCTATCGAATGTCGGGGGTCTATCTTCAGTTGCTTCAAACATCCACAGGGAGTTATGAACCACGGGGGCTGGTGCCAGCCAGCTCCTCATTGTAAAAAATTCAGGGTACCATATTCCATATGCCAAATTCTGTCAAGCATTTATGTAAGGCAAA
>Ga0172371_10011068_pt1 | contig 12067 bp, 12 predicted proteins | sample Lak12m_FD_114543 | JGI IMG/M metagenome (GOLD analysis project Ga0172371, IMG submission 114543) | Freshwater microbial communities from Kabuno Bay, South-Kivu, Congo - kab_022012_12m | ecosystem: Environmental > Aquatic > Freshwater > Lake | place: Democratic Republic of the Congo: South-Kivu...
CCGGTTCGACGGACCTCCCGAGAAGTCCGCATGACCGTCCCGGCCGGTACCGCGGCCGCGCCGCCCGCCCCGCGCCCCCTCTCGTTCCTCGACCGCTACCTCACCCTCTGGATCTTCCTCGCGATGTGCGCCGGCGTCGGCCTCGGCTGGCTCTTCACCGGCCTCCCCGAGTTCATCCAGAGGTGGTCGGTCGGCACCACGAACGTCCCCATCGCCATCGGCCTCATCGTGATGATGTACCCGCCGCTCGCCAAGGTCCGCTACGAGGAGCTCGGCGACGTGTTCCGCGACTGGAAGGTGCTCGGCCTCTCACTGGTGCAGAACTGGCTGATCGGGCCGTTCGTGATGTTCTTCCTCGCGATCATCTTCCTGCACGACTACCCCGAGTACATGGTCGGGCTCATCATGATGGGCCTCGCCAGATGCATCGCCATGGTCATCGTCTGGAACCAGCTGGCCAGAGGCGACAGCGAGTACGCCGCCGGCCTCGTCGCCTTCAACAGCATCTTCCAGGTGCTCTTCTACAGCGTCTTCGCCTGGGTCTTCGTGACCAAGCTGCCGCCGCTCTTCGGCCTCCAGGGCGCCACCGTGGACGTCTCCATCGGGCAGATCGCGAAGAGCGTCTTCGTCTACCTCGGGATCCCCTTCCTCGCCGGCATGCTGACGCGCTTCGTGTGCCTGAGGCTCAAGGGCCGCGCGTGGTACGAGCAGAGGTTCATCCCGCGCATCAGCCCGCTCACCCTGATCGCCCTGCTGTTCACGATCTTCGTGATGTTCAGCCTCAAGGGCGACCTCATCGTCGAGCTGCCGCTCGACGTCGTGCGCATCGCGATCCCGCTGGCCTGCTACTTCGCGATCATGTTCTTCGTGAGCTTCTTCATGGGCCGCAGGATCGGCGCCGACTACTCGAAGACCGCGACCCTCTCGTTCACGGCGGCCAGCAACAACTTCGAGCTCGCCATCGCCGTGGCGATCGCCACCTTCGGGCTCAACTCCGGTGAGGCGTTCGCCACGGTGATCGGGCCGCTCGTCGAGGTGCCGGTGCTGATCGGGCTTGTGAGCGTGGCGCTCTGGCTGGGGAAGAAGTACTGGAACGTGACGGACGCGCCCGTGCCGGCCGCAGTCGCCGGCGGCTGCGATGAAGCCGGGTGCGGCCCGCTCGAGCGCGCGCAGATCTGCACCACCGTCCCGGACCGATCGACCGATGAGGCGCACACATGAGCGACAGTCAGACAGCCCGCCCCCCTATCGAGTGGGGACCCACCGTCGACGAGGAGAGCTGCACGGGTTGCGGCACCTGCATCGACTTCTGCCACCAGGACGTCTACCGCTGGTCTGCGGACGAGGCGCGGGTGCAGGTCGCGCACAAGACCAACTGTGTCACCGGCTGCTCGCACTGCGGCACCCTGTGCGAGGCGGGGGCGATCTCGTTCCCCACGGTGGACGACATCAAGCGGGCCCGGCGCGAGGCCGCCGGAGCCTGAGCGACCGCGAGGACCGGCCGGCCGGGCGTCGAGCGGCGGCCGCCGCAGGCCCGCCGCCTCGCTCAGTTGCTGCCGCCGAGCTCGCGCTCGAGCTCCTCCTTGGCGTTCAGCATCTGCGTCTTGAACTCCATGGGGTCGCGGATCTGCTTGAGGTTGTTGACGCCGGCGCCGGCCGCGGCCGTGAGCACGATGATGTCGCCATAGTTGAGCATACGTCCGAGGATCGACTGCTTGAGCACGATGTCGGTGAGCTTCTCCAGCGACGAGTCGGCGACGCGCTTGCTGAGCACGCCGGTCGATTCGATGACGCGCCGGTTGGTGAGCACGTACACGTTCATCTTCCACGACAGGAAGCCCCAGAACATGCGCACGCCGGGGACCACGAGCAAGAGGAGGATCCACCACACCCACGTGGACCCGGAGAAGACCCAGACCCTGAGGATGACGATGAGCGCGAAGACGGCGGCGGCGAAGAGGATCCACCTGATCATCTCGGCGACGAAGAAGACCCAGTGGTGGCGCTCCGTGTAGAGGATCTTCTCGGCCGTCCCGAGCTGCTGCTCCACGTATGCGATGCTCATGTGCTCCTCCGTGCCCCGGCTGTCGGCCCAACCTACCACGAAGGCCGGGGGCAGGGCACGGCGGCCCGGCCCGGGCCGGACGGCCGCCTGCGGAGGGCACGGGCCGGGGGATGCTAAGAGGCCCAGCGCTCCCGGCGTCGTATACTCAGAGACCCAGCGTCAGCCACCATGGGGGTCCCCATGCGTCCTCTCGCCCGCCATCCCAAGCGCTCGCGCCGCCTCACGCTGTTCGCGGCGGCGCTCGTCGTGCTCGCCGCCGCGCTCCTCGCCGGCGTGGTCGCCGCCCCGCAGGGCCGCGCCGCCTCACGGCCCGGTCACCCGGCGCCCCTCGTCGCCTACCGGGGCCTCGGCTCGTGGGTCGACCTCTACGACCCTACGGCCTGGAACGACCCGGCCGCCGCCGTGCAGGATATGGCCTCCCACGGCGTGCGTACGCTCTTCATCGAGACGGCCAACTACCACAACCCCAGCTCGGCCACGCTGTACCGTCCGGTCGCCAACCCGGACGCACTCGAGGAGTTCATCCAGGCCTGCCACGAGCGCGGCATGTACGTCGTCGCCTGGTATCTGCCCGGGTTCAAGAACCTCAAGAAGGACCTGCGCCGCAGCAAGGCCGCCATCGACCTGCGCACCGCAGACGGCCAGAGGTTCGACTCGTTCGCCTTGGACATCGAGGACAGCACCGTCAAGCCGGCGAGCGAGCGCAGCGCCCAGATGAAGAAGCTGTCGGGGCAGATCCGCGCCTACGTCGGCGAGAAGTACCCTCTCGGCGGCATCATCCCGTCGCCCAAAGGCATGACCATCAACAGCACCTACTGGCCCGACTTCCCCTACAAGGCCGTGGCCGACATCTACGACGTCGTCGTCCCCATGGGCTACTACACGTACCACGTGGACGGCTACACCAAGGTCTACAACGAGACCCTTGACAACGTGCGCATCGTGCGCGAGCAGGTCGGCGTGAGCACCGTGCCCATCCACCTCATCGCCGGACTCGGCAACAAGTCGTCCGCCTCGGAGACCACGGCGTTCGTGCGCGCGACGCGCGAGACCGGCATCCTCGGCGCGGGCATGTACGACTGGCCCACCACGGGAGACGAGGACTGGGCGCCGCTCGCCAACGTGCGCTTCAACCCGCTGCAGACGCCGGCGCTGCCGCTGGAGCTGCCGTACGCCCCGGCACTGGGCAACTGCGCGAAGGACAAGACGCATCCCAAGGAGGTCTTCTACACCGCCAAGGGAGCGACCGCCGAGCGTGTGTTGCACTTCCGCCTGTGGGATGTGCAGGCCGACGAGGTCAGGCTCGTCGTCAACTGGCAGGACGCCGGCGCCCTGGACCCCGGTCCGAAGGGCAGGTGGAGCGGGGTACAGTCCATCGCCATCCCGGCGAGCATGCTGGACAAGAAGCGCAACGTCATCGGGTTCGTGGCCAAGGGGGACGCACCCGACTGGCAGCGCTGGGGTGTGCGTGACGTCTCGCTCGTGGCGCCCTGACCCGAGAGTGGGGTCCATGCGCTCCAGCGAGGCCGCAGTCGTCGTCGGCATCCACGTGGCCGCACGCCGGCCCAGCGTGGCCGTGGCGCTGCGCGGCGGCCGCACGCTCGACTCGGCCGAGTGGCACGAGGCCGCCGAAGGAGCCGCGGGCGAGCACGCAGGCCTGCTCGACTGGATCGCGGCGCTGACGCCGGCGGCGGTGGGCATCGACGCCCCACAGCGGCCGCGGCGGGCGCCGTCGAAGGGGACGATCCAGCGGCGGCGATGCGACGCGGAGCTGCTGAAGCGCCGCATCGCCGTCTACCAGGTACCGACGGCGGCGGAGGCCGTCGCGAACGCACGCAGGCACGCATGGGTCAGCGCCGGCTGGGCGTACTTCAAGGAGCTCGGCCGGCGCGGCTACGAGCGGCCGGCCGATGGGCGACTGCCCGGGTCACTGGGGCAGGCCCCCGCCGTGCTCGAGGTGTATCCCTACGCCGGCTTCGTGACCCTGCTCGGCGGCACGCCGCCACCGCGCACCACGCGTGAGGGGCTGCGTCTGCGCGTGCTGGTCCTGCGCGCCCACGGCGTGCGCTGGGACGAGTACTTCGACCACGAGTCGCTTGATGCGCTCATGGCCGCGTTCACCGCCTGGCGCCTGTGGCAGGGCCAGGCGACCGACGTGGGTGACGACCGCGACGGCCGCATCTGGCTGCCGGTGCCGGCCGGTGAGCTGCGCGACTCCTACCGACGGCTGACGCCGCGGGAGGAACGGGAGGCGCTGCGGCGCGCGTGAAGCGGCGCCCCACAGGCGCGCCGGTCACATCACGATCTTGTTGAGCGGGAACTCCACGATGCCCTCCGCGCCGACCTCCTTGAGGCGCGGGATGATGTGGCGCACCACGCTCTCCTCGAGGATTGTGTTCACCGCCACCCAGCCCGGGTCGCTGAGGTGCGACACCGTGGGGTTGCGCAGGGCGGGGAGCACGCTGAGCACCGCATCGAGGTTCTCGGTCCGCACGTTCAGCATGAGGCCCACCTTGTCGAGCGCGGCGATGGCGCTCTGCAGCAGGAGAGCCAGGTCCTCGATCTTCTGGCGCTTGGCGGTGTGCTCCCAGGCGGTGTGGTTGGCGATGAGCTGGGTCGTGGACTCCAGCACGGTCTCCACGATGCGCAGCTTGTTGGCGCGCAGCGAGGATCCCGTCTCCGTGACCTCGACGATGGCGTCGGCGAGCTCCGGCAGCTTGGCCTCGGTGGCCCCCCAGCTGAACTCCACCTTGGCGCTGACGCCGCGCTCCTCCAGCCAGCGCCTGGTGACGCCCACGAGCTCCGTGGCCACCACGCGGCCCTGCAGGTCGGCAGGGGTCTGCACGTCCGAGTCGCGCGGCACGGCGAGGACCCAGCGCACCTTTCCGAAGCTCTGTTTGGCGTACACGAGATCGCAGATGCGCCGCACCTTGGCCTGGTTCTCGACCACCCAGTCGAAGCCGGTGAGACCGCAGTCGAGGGCGCCGTCCTCCACGTAGCGCGCCATCTCCTGGGCGCGCACAAGCATGCATTCGATCTCGGGGTCGTCGATGGCGGGGAAGTACGAGCGCGCGGCGACGCTGATGAGGAACCCGGCGCGGCGCATGAGGTCGATGGTTGCGTTCTCGAGGCTGCCCTTGGGCAGGCCGAGCTTGAGGATCATTGGGACTCCTTGGGACGGGCTGGCGGCGTCGGGAGAGTCTACAACACCGCCCGCTCAGCGGCCCGCCCGCCGGGCGGTCCGCTTGGCGCTGTACATGCGCTCGTCGGCGAGGTGCAACAGCTCGTCGAGCGGTCGTGGCGCCGAGGGGTCGAACAGCGCCGTGCCGACGGAGAAGGAGAGCGGGTACCTGCGGCCGGGCCTGCCGTTGGCCGCAGCCTGGGCGCCCTCGAGGCGCCGGACGGCGTCGGCGAGCTCCGGTACGCCGGCGTCTATCATCAGGACGGCGAACTCGTCGCCGCCCATCCGCGCGAGGATGTCCATGTCGCGAAAGCAGCTCGCCAGCAGGTCCGCCGTCTCGCACAGCAGGTCGTCGCCGGCGGCGTGGCCCTGCTGGTCGTTCACTGGCTTGAGGCCGTCCACGTCGGCGTACAGCAGCCCCTGGGCGCGTCCCAGTCTGAGCCCGGCCTTGAGCTGCTGTTCCGCCAGTGTGACGAAGCCACGGCGATTGCGCAGGCCGGTGAGCTCGTCCTCCAGCGACATGGCGCGCAGCTGGGCGGCGAGCGCGTCGCGGGCGGTGACGTCGTGGAAGATGCCCTGGGCGACACGCTGACCCTCGACGTCCACGGTGGTCAGCGTAGCGGCCACGACGGTGTCGCGGCCCTGGGGCCCGGGCAGACGCAGGTCGGGCACGGCCGCCGTCCCCTCCCGGAACAGCTGAGCGAAGGCCCGTCCGGCCTCCGCCGCGAAGGTGGAGCCGCCGAGCTCGGCGAGCGCGCGGCCGACGACGTCGTGCCGCGGCCGTCCCAGCAGGGCGAGCGCCTCCACGTTGGCTTCGAGCACCGTCCCACTCTCGTCGACCAGCACGATGGCGTCCCTGGCCTGGTCCATGAGGGCGCGGTAGCGGCTCTCCGAGGCGCTGAGCGCGCGGCGCGCGCGCTCCAGGCGCGCGAAGCTGCGCGCGTTCGCCAGGGCCAGGTCGAACGCGCCCGACAGCGTGAGCGCCAGGTTCAGGTAGTCGTCACGCCGGTCGGGGCGGGTGAATGCGCCGGCCTCGATGACGGCGCCGGCGTCATCGTGTCCGATGCGGAACACGAAGCTGTCGTCGGCCCCGAGCGCGAAGGCCGACGTCGTCGCGGCGAGCCGTGCCGTGACGGCCTCGGGCTCTTCGGCAGGCGGCCGTGAGAGGAGCTGCCGAGGGAGGCCGTCGTCAAGGGTGAGGAGCTGCAGGCGGCCCGGGGCGAACAGGATGGTCAGCAGGTCCAGCACGCCCTCGGCGACCTCCTGCTCGTCGGTGAGGCCCGCCAGCGTGCCGAGGGTGTCCAGGGTCATGGCGTAGTCGGCCTCGCGGCGGCGCTGGTCGTCCTCCGCGCCGAGCTCGCGGGTGTGCTGACCGCGCCAGGACAGCACGAGTCCGGTGAGGAAGAGCCGCAGGTAGTCGAGGCCGCAGGGCAGGCGCCGCACCGGCAGGTCGAGGTAGCGTCCGAGCTCGGGGAGCTCGTCGGCGGCACGCTCGTCCAGGCCGGTGTCGAGGAGCACGAACCGGGTGCAGCACTCCGCGAAGTACTCGCGCGCGAGCTGCCGGTCGAAGCCCAGCGCGGCCAGTCTGGCGCGCCAGTCCCGCACCCACGCCGGTGTGACCAGGTACGCGCCCTCGGCCAGCAGCTCGGCCGCGACGCCCTCGTTGACGAGCGGGAAGACGGCCGCGTCGGAGCAGGTGAGGGCGCACTCGTCGGCGCCGTCTTCGGCGCGAGTGAAGTCGACCCTGCGCCTGTCACCGAGTACCGCCGCGCTCGCCGTGTCGTCTGCGACGGCCGCCGCGGCGATCACGCAGAGCGCCTCCGGGCTCGTGCACCCGGCGGCGGCGCAGCGGATCTCCACGTCGCGGCGAAAGTGCTCCGGCAACGCCGCCCGGACCTCCGGCAGGAAGTCGGGGCAGACCACGATCCTCAGTCGCGGCTCATCCATCGGTCCAGTCGATCGGGTAGCGTCCCCACGTGCGCACGGCCTCGGCGATCGCCAGGAGCACCTCGTCGGGCACCTGGAAGGGGATCTCGCCGTGGTTGTCGGCGAGGATGAAGCCCCCGCCGGGGGCGGCCGCGGCGATGGCGGCCTTCACCTGCGCCTCGGCCTCGGCCGCGCTCCAGGTGCGCATGGCGATGCCGTTGAGGTTGCCGAGCAGCGTGATGCGTCCGCGCGCGGCGGCCTTGAGCTGCGCGAGGTCCTCGGCGGCGCTCACGCCGGCGACGGCCGTGCCGGTGCCGACCACCTCGTCGAGGATGCGCGCGCACTGGCCGGAGGCGAAGTGCGTGGCCGTCGGCCCCTGGATGCGCGGCAGGGTGCGCTGCGCCACGGGCAGGCCGGTCTGGGCGTACTGCTCGGGGGTGACCACCGTGGTGGAGGACACCGGGTCGAAGTAGCAGATCGCCGTGGCGCCGGCCGCCAGCTGGGCGTTGGCCCATTCCACGCAGAACTCCTCGTTGACGGCCATGAGCCGCGCGAAGAGGTCGGGGCGCTCGAAGATGAGGTCCAGATAGGCCTCGAAGCCGAGTTGCATGACCGGCAGCGAGAAGGGCGACATGACCACGCCGATGATGGGTGCGTTCTCGCCGCGCTCCTTGAGGGCCGCGATCGCCGTGAGGACGCGGCCCAGCTGGGGACTCTCGGCCACGCGCGGCGGCTGCAGCGAGGTGATGCGCTCCCGGTCGAGGAGCAGCGGCTCGCCGGAGGTCGGCGGGCCGTCGTCGCGGAACACGACCTCGGCGCCCCACGCCTCCACCTCCAGAGGGGCGTAGAAGAAGGCGTAGTAGCAGTCGTGGCCGAAGCGGCGCTGCAGGCGCAGCTGGCCTTCGGCCACGTTCGCGCCGCTGGCGAAGTACTCCTCGATGCCGAGGCCGAGCTCCTTGGCGCCGTGCATCGTCACGAGCAGGAAGAGCGGCACGCGGTCCGGCTCGCTGTGGCCCAGCGTCGTGAGGACACGCTCGAGCGGAGCGGACTCACCGATCATGACGCACCTCCCGTGAACTGCTGCACGAGCGCGACGGCCTCGGCCGAGTTGCGCCCGGTGGCGTCGGCGCCGACCTCATGCCAGAGACCCGGGTCCATGCGGAACGGCGCCCCGCCCACGATGACCGTGGGGCGGCTCCCGGGGAGCTCAAGCTCGGCCACGAGCCGCCTCACGCTGAGCGCCGACGGCAGCATGAGCGTGGAGACCAGCAATACGTCGGGCCGGTCCTCGTGCACGCGCTGGGCGAGCCTGGACACGCTGAGCCCGTGGCCGTAGTCCTGGACGCCGTAGCCGGCCGCGCGCAGCGCCGACAGCACCAGGCGCTTGCCGAGCGCGTGGTGGTCCTCCAGCACGGCGATGCCGATGCGGGACCCGGTGTAGGGGCCGGTCTCCGGTGCGACCTGTCTCACCGCCTCTTCAGCGATGCGACCCGCCATGTAGAGCTGGGCCAGCGAGACGGGCCCGTTCTCCCACTCGTCGCCGATGCTCTCCAGGGCGGGGACGACGACCTCCTCCAGCGAAGTGAACGGGTCGTCGGGCCGCAGCGCGCCGCCGAGCACTGCGAGCGCGGCGACGCGGTCCATGGCAAGAAGGGCTTGACGGAACTCCTCGGCAGGCTGGTCCATATCACTGCTCCCGGTCCGCGATCAGGAACCTGCGTGTTGCCTCGTACGACGCGCGCGAGCATACGCCATCGACCGGCTACGCGCGACACGCCGAGGCCGCTCAGGCCGGCGGGTCGGCCCAGTCGAGCGGGTACACACCCCACCTGCGCACGGCCTCGGCGATCGCCAGGAGCACGTCGTCGGGCACCTGGAAGGGAATCTCACCGTGCCCGTCGGCGAGCACGTAGCCGCCTCCCGGGCCGGCCGCGGCGAGCGCCTTCTTGACCTCGGCCTCGGCCTGGCCGGGCGTCCAGTGCCGCATGGCGATGCCGTTGAGGTTGCCGAGCAGGGCCACGCCGCCGCCCGCGGCGTGCTTGAGCGCGGCGAGGTCCTCGTCGGGGCCGACCTGCACCGCCACGGCCCCGGTCTGAGCCATCTCGCCGATGATCTCGAGGCAGCGGCCGGAGGCGACGTTGAGCGCGACCCCTCCGTGGATGCGGCCCATGGTGCGGGCCGCGATGCGGCTGGCGACGTCGCGGTACACCTGCGGGTCGACGACCGTCGTCGACGCCACCGGGTCGGCGAAGCCGACGGCGGTGGCGCCGGCGGCCAGCTGGGCGTTGGCGACGGCCACGCAGTACTCCTCGTTGATGGACATGAGCCGCTCGAAGAGGTCCGGCCGGTCGCGCATCAGCAGCAGGTAGCGCTCGAAGCCGAGTTGCATGACGGGCAGCGAGAACGGGGCCACGAGGCCGCCGACGACGGGCACGTCGTGCGAGCGCTCGGCGAGCAGCTCGATGACCCGCAGCGTGGCGGCGATGACCGGGTTGCCCTCGATGGGCGGCGGCTGCAGGGTGCGGATGTCCTCGACATCGGCGATGAGCGGCTCGCCGGCGTTGGGCGGACCGTCGTCGCGGAAGATGACCTCGCCGCCCCAGGCCTCCACGTCTGCGGCCGCGTAGGGCGCCCCGACGAGGCAGTCGTGGCCGAACTTCTCACGCAGGCGCAGCTGCCCCTCGGCGATGAGGTCGGGGCTCCGCCAGTACTCCGCCAGCGGGACCTGCAGCTCCCGGGCGCCGTGCATCGTGAGGAGCAGGAAGAAGGGGACGCGGTCCGGCTCCACGTAGCGGAGTGTGGTGAGGACGCGCTCGAGGGGTGTCATGGGTGGCTTCATCGCGGCCCCTCCTCCAGGGCGCTGCGCACCAGGCGCAGCGCGTCCGCCGAATTGTTCCCTGTGCCGTCGGCGCCGACCTCGCGCCACAGCTCGGGATCCATACGGAAGGGCGCGCCGCCGACCAGGAGTGCGGGGCGCGGGTCGAGCTCGGCGAGGCCGTCGACCAGGGTGCGGACCTTGAGGGCGGCGGGCAGCATGAGCGTGGACACGAGCAGGACACGAGGGCTCTCGGCGCGGCAGCGAGCGACGACGTCGCGCGGCGACAGGCCGTGGCCGTAGTCCTCCACGGCGTGGCCGGCCGAGCGCAGCGCCGAGAGCACGAGGCGCTTGCCGAGCACGTGGTGGTCCTCGAGGACGACGATGGCGATGCTGGGAGCGGCGCCGGTCGCCGGGCGGATGTTCGGCAGCACCTCCGCGACGACCTCCTCGGCGAGCACACCGCTGAGATACAGCGTGGCCAGCGAGATGGCGCCGGTCTCCCAGGATGCCCCGATGCGCTCGAGCGCCGGGACGACCACGGCCTCGGAGACGGCGACCGGGTCCCCCCCTTCGAGGTCATCGCGCAGCACCGCGCGGGCGGCGGCGCGGTCGCCGCGCAGCAACGCCTTCTGGAACGCCTGTGCCTGGTCGTGAGCGTCCACCCTCGGCCCTCCTCGCGATGTCGACCCTCCTGACCCGCCGGCTGGAGTCTACATCCCCGCGAAGCGAGCGCGCACCGTGCGGCAGCGGGTTCCGGTAGGATGCCGGCGATGCAGTTCCGCACGTTCGGCAGCCTCGACTTCACTCCCTCGGCGCTCGGTTTCGGGGCCATGCGCCTGCCCGTTCTCGCGGGGCCGACGGCAGGCCCGACGGCACGCGCATCGACCACGAGGCGGCCACGGCCATGTTCCGGCGCGCCGTGGACGGCGGCGTGAACCACGTCGACACCGCCTGGATGCAGCACGGCGAGCCCGGCGACTTCGACTGCCTGCCGGCGACCCAGCTTGAGCGGCTGCAGCTGGATGCGGTCGACTACCACCTGCTGCACAGCCTGGACGAGTGTCACCGGCGCGTGGTGACCGAGCAGGACCAGCTGGCCGCGGCCGAGCGCGCCCTGGCCGACGGCCGCATCGGCCACCTGGGGTGCAGCTTCCACGGCACGGCCGAGCTGTCTCCGCGGATCCTGGAGGCGACCGACCTGCGGGAGCTCTGCCAGACCCGGCTCCACGACATGGACGAGGAGCTCCAGGCCGGGCGGCGCGGGTTGAAGCTGGCCGCCGCCCGCGGCCTGGGTGTCATCTTCATGGAGCCGGTGCGCGGCGGCATGCTCGCGCAGCACGTGCCGCCGCGCGTGCAGGCCCTGTGGGACTCCGCCCCCGTGCGGCGTGCGCCGGCGGAGTGGGCCCTGCGGTGGGTCTGGAGCCTGCCGTGTGCGCAGGGCATCGCCATCGCCGGCTGGATGAAGGCCGCGCAGGCTTTCTTCGCCGGCTGAGCGCCGCCCGCCCTCGCTCCGGGGTGGCCGTACCGAGGCACGCGTGACGGCGTCGCGCCCGGGTCGTATGCTGCACGGGTGCAGCCAGCGGACGTCTGGGGGCAGGCGTGCAGGTGCGGATCCTCTTCGTAGAAGACAGCGATGACGACGCAGAGCTCATGCTCCGCCGTCTGCGCAGCGCCGGGATCGAGCCGCAGTGGGACCGCGTGGACAGCGAGCAGGAGCTCGAGGCCGCCCTGACCGGCGCCGCGTGGGACGTGGCGTTGGTCGACTTCAACCTGCCCGGGTTCAGCGGGCCGCTGGCCCTGGCGACGGTGGCGCGCATGGCGCCGGACGTGCCGGCCATCACCGTCTCGGGCGCCATCGACGAGGACACCGCCGTGGCCACGCTCACGGGCGGCGCCGTGGACTACGTGCTCAAAGACAACCTCGCGCGCCTCGCGCCCGCCGTCCGGAGCGCGGTCGAGGGCGCCGCGTTGCGTAAGCAGCATCGCGCCGCCGAGGAGCGCGCGCGCCTCGCCCTGTTCGTCACCGACCATTCGCCGGTAGGCTCGGTGACGCTCGCCGCCGACGGCACCATCGTCG
>Ga0172371_10011069_pt1 | contig 12066 bp, 9 predicted proteins | sample Lak12m_FD_114543 | JGI IMG/M metagenome (GOLD analysis project Ga0172371, IMG submission 114543) | Freshwater microbial communities from Kabuno Bay, South-Kivu, Congo - kab_022012_12m | ecosystem: Environmental > Aquatic > Freshwater > Lake | place: Democratic Republic of the Congo: South-Kivu...
AGCTTCTTCACTGAGATGCACAGACTTTTTGTTGCTATGAATATCTATATACGGGGGTGGAGAAGGTATCGAGAACAACGAATTCCTGGGATTTTACGAATTCCTTTCGTGTTTATTCGCGGTTAACCTTGATCTCAACCAGCAAAAATAATCGTCCCCTCATTAATCATTAACTATTAACCATTAATTCGCTTCCGTCGAGAGGATATATTCATTAATGCGCGCTTTGACATTCGCGAAATGCTCTAATAATTCCTTGCGCGTCTGCCCTGAATCGCCCGACTTGAGCGCATCCAGGATCTTCCGATGAGAGTGTAGCTCCACGACCGGATCCGATTCGCGGATCGCACGCACCTCTAATCCCAAAAAGGCAATCCAAAAGACCTCAAACATCTTGAGAAGGCTCTTATTCCCCAACACCGAATAGATCACGCGATGAAAATCCTCATCCAGATCGTAATATTCCTTATCCTTTCGAATACGCGCATCCCATTGATCAAGAATCGACTCTAACTGCTCGATTTCATCAGCATCAATTTTCGGCACCGCGTCACCAATCACCGCCATTTCCAAAAAGATACGGATCTGTAGCAGCTCCGCCACAGTATGCGGGTCGAACTGCATACCAAATTGGAACGCTTCTAACATGGGATCAAAGTTCAGCTCGCGCACATACAGCCCATCCCCCTGGCGAACTTCAACGATCCCAAGGGATTGCAGAGACTTGACTGCTTCCCTGACCGTGCTCCTGCCAACACCTAACTCCTCGACCAACTGCCCTTCGGGAGGCAGAGCGTCGCCAGGTTTTAATTCTTGTTCAATAATATATTGCTTGAGATATTCTCGTATGGCTTTGTATAAAGCCGGACCTCGAAGCGGTTGTTTCATCCGAGATCTCCTTTAAACATACAGGATAGGTTTATTCTACACAGATACCGATCAATGAGTCAGCGATTTACGGAAAAGCGCCATCAACCTAAACCATCTATATCTTACCATAAAGATGGTTACCTCACTCATTTCTGAACCGCACAACGCCAATCGAGCTTCTTAAGTTCGATCAAAGGCGCTAATTTTGTGTCTTATTAACTAAAATCTTAAATTTCTTTATTGACAAGCGGTCCTTTTTTTACTATAATATCTATCAGATGTCTGATATCTGCTATCCTACTAATTATTGTACTCCAGTTCAGTTCAAGAGTCAATTATTTTATCAACATCTATAGGAATGACTCGCTGATCTTCATCTTTGAAAGGAGGCTGTATTCGAACAAATCCCATCCTTGTGTTCTCAACAAACTTTACTATTAAAATACATTCTTAGGATATAGGAGAAAAAATGAAAAAATCACTATTTTTTTTCACCGTTTTGATGATCGCTAGCATTTTGGTTGCTGGTTGTCAACCGCAAGTTGTCGAGAAAGAAGTTGTGGTCACGGAAGTTGTCGAGAAGGAAGTTGTCGTCGAGAAAGAAGTCATCGTCACGCAGGAAGTTGAAGTGCCAGTCGAAGTACAGCCTGAGCGCATCAATATCACCTACTGGATTTTCGGCAGCGAAGGATCAGCGATGAGCGATACTGGCGAGCTTTGGTCGGATTGGTACACCCGCATCTTCAACGAATACGAAGAAGCGCACCCGGGTGTCGATATCGATTTCGCGCTGCGTGGTTATGACGCCAGCGGCAGCACCCTGTATGTAGATACCGCCGTGGCAGCCGGTACCCCACCCGATGTCTACTTCGATACCAAATTCCGCGTCAAGAAATACTATGACGAAGGTTTGCTAGAAGACCTCGCTCCGGCGCTAAGCGAAGAAGATATCGCCGCTTACGATCAAGCCACCTTCGCCGGTTCTTACGATGGCGATGTGATCTGGAGCATCCCCGCCAGCGGTGGTTACTGGAACTTCATCGTCAACACCACCCTGTTCGAAGAAGCTGGTCTCACCGATATGCTTCCGCAAGCCCCCGATTACGCATGGACGACTGAGGAATTGATGGCAGCCTGTGAAGCGATCAACAACCCACCCAATGTCTACTGCACCGCTTTCTTCGCAGGCAGCCCCTCGATGGACTCCGCCACCAACCACTGGCTGGCTGGTTTCCCCGAATGCCAATTCTACGATGCAGAAAACCAAACCTACACAGTCAACAGCCCAGCTTGTATGGAAGCCTTTGAATTCTTGCACTCGTTCTATGACAAGGACTTGATGGTACCCGGCGCGGCTGGTCTGATCGATGACACCACCGATCCCTACTGGCTCAATGGACAAATCGCCATGCTTGGTCAAGGCAACTGGTACGACAAGATCACCGGCAACGCGATTGCCGAAGGTACGATTGAACCATTTGAATATATGCATGTTCAGTTCCCCAACAAACCCGGCGCGCCAGTCACTCCGGTCGGTATGTCCAACCCAGATGTCTGGGGCGTCTTCAAACAAGACAATCCAGCTAAACTAGAAGCGATCTATGAATTGATCAACTATATGCAGCAGCCCGAAATCGCCGCTCAGATTGCGGCTGGTTGGGGGAAAACCCCTGTCCGCAACGATGCTCCCTTCGAGAGCGATGACCCGGCAGTCACTGCCTGGATGGATGCCGCTCACAAATTTGGCGCCTACAACAGCTATTTCAACGATGGCGTCCCTTGCAATTACAACGATGTCCGCCAAGCCTGGGCAGAAGCTCGCCAGGAATTCTGGCAGGATGGCGCCGATATCCAAGCTATCTTAGATGCCTTTGTCGAACGCGCCAACGGAATCATAGCTGAGTGCCCGTAAGACTATAAGCTCTAAACGATTATCAATGGGCTGGCAGGGGTCTCTCTGGCAGCCCATTTCTTGAATAATACTCTAACCTCACCGGAGTTCTATGTCTCAATTCAAAGAACTTGCCCATAATATTTGGAAAGGACGTAGCGGATATCTCTTCATTGCGCCTGGTTATCTCGCATTTATCGCCTTTTTGCTGGTGCCGTTATTATTTGCGATCAGTTTATCTTTCTACCGCTCTTCCTTTGACATCAGCGCGCGCCAATTCGTCGGTTTTGAGCAGTATATCCGGCTGGCAAGCGACCCGGTCTTCAAAAAAGCGCTCATCAACACCATCAACTACACCCTGGTGATCGTACCGGCTACACTCTTCATCTCACTGGTGATCGCCTTGCTGATCGACCCGCTCGATATGCGTATTCAATCCTTCTTCCGAGGCGCATTTTATTTACCGGGTGTGGCTGGGGGTGTGATCCTGTCGGTCGTCTGGTTGTGGATCTTCAACCCCACATACGGTTTATTGAATTATGTCTTGGGATTTTTCGGGATCGAACCAGTGCTGTGGCTCTCCAACGCGCCGCAAAGCTTTTGGGCGGTCGTTTTTGTGGTGCTGACATTCACGATCGGTCAACCGATTATTTTATTCCTGGCGGGTTTGGCTGGCATTCCAAAAGACGTCCTGGATGCGGCTCAGGTGGATGGCGCAAACGATCTGCAAAAGACCTTTTTCATCCGTCTTCCATTGCTGCGACCGGTGATCCTTTTCGTCCTCGCTACACAAACCATCCAGGTTTTTCAGCTCTGGGAAGTGATCTTTATGCTGACGCGCGGTGGACCGTATAACTCGAGCACCTCGCTGGTCTATTTGATCTATCAAACCGCCTTTATTTCCGCCAAATATGGTAAAGCCTCCGCGATTGGCGTTGTCTTACTGCTGATCATTTTGGTGGTGACCTTATTTCAAATGCGTTTCTGGAAGGATACAGATCTATGAGCGAGATGCCTATCAAATACCGTGCCGCCGAAAAATCCGTCAAATTGATCGGCTTTATCATGCTGACCTTGCTTGCGGTCAGCTTCTTGCTGCCCCTCTATTGGATGGTGACCGGCTCTTTCAAATTACAGACCGTGACTATGTCTGTGCCGCCCGAATTCTTCCCTTCCAACCCAACGCTAGAGAATTGGGTCAAATTATTCACCGGTCCTTGGCCGGTCTGGCGCTGGGTGATCAACAGCGTTGCCGTCTCTTTGTTGACGGTCGTCTTGGTTTTATTGATCAGCTCGTTGACCGGATATGGATTTGGAAAGAAGAAATTCCCTGGTTCGAACACACTTTTCTTCGTTTTACTATCAACCATGTTTCTACCTAATCAGGTCATGATGATCCCGCTCTTCTTGCTGGTGCGCTCTCTTCATTTAACAGATAGCACGCTGGGCGTATATTTCGCGATGGCGCTGCCGATGCTCTCCTCGCCGTTCGGGGTCTTCCTGATCAAACAATTCTGCAGCACGATCCCCGACGAGCTGCTTGATGCAGCCAAGATCGATGGCGCTTCGGAGTGGGCGACTTATACAAAGATCGTATTGCCCCTGCTAAAACCGGCTCTGGCAGCGCTAGCCATCTTCACCTTCAATCAAGCCTGGAACTATTTCATGTGGCATATGGTCTTGGCATCCGATAAATTCCAATACACCATCCCGGTGGGTGTCTCATTCATCGCCCGCACACCCGCCTATGGCAAGACGATTACCGATATCGGTTTATCGATGGCAGGCGGTACCTTTGGCGCCTTCTTCATGGTCATTTTTTTCATCGCCTTCCAACAATATTTCATCAAAGGGATCACCTTTGGCGCGGTCAAAGGATAGGAGGAATTCCAAATGGCTGACAAATTAAACACTGAAAAATTATCCCTGCGCGCCAAGCTGACGTATGGCGTTGGCGACGCTGGCATCAATCTAGCAGATACCGTTGTCGGGCTGCTTTTCGCGATTTTCCTGACCGACGTGGTCGGCTTACGACCCGGCTTAGCCGCGCTGGCGGTCTTTCTCGGGCGTACTTCCGACTATATCAATGACCCATTGATCGGTTATATCTCCGATCGCACACGCACACGTTGGGGAAGGCGGCGTCCATTCCTGCTATGGGGCGCGCTGCCGTTTGCGCTGGCGTATATTCTATTATGGTGGCATCCGCCGATCGAAAGCCAACTATGGCTGGCGATCTATTATGGCGTCGCTTTCATCTTATACGATACGACGGCTACCGTGTTGTATATGCCCTATTTCGCTTTGACGCCAGAGTTGACCTCCGACTATGACGAGCGTACCACCCTGACCACCTACCGCATGGCATTCTCGATCATCGGCGGCATGATCGCTTTCGTCGTACCGCTGGCGATCATCGGCAATATTGGACCTGAGAACGCTAGTCGTATCTTTGCTGTCGGCGCGGGAGTCGCATTCATCAGCATCCTACCGATTTTCGTAGTCTTTTTTGGGACGCGTGAACGCGCCGAATATCAGCAACAAGAGGAACCCAAGCTCAAAGAATCGATCCTATCGGCGATCAAAAACAAACCCTTCGTGTTTGCGCTGGGCATCTTTATGATGACCTATGCCGCGCTAGATATCGTACAGTCGACCTTGCTCTATTTCCTCAAACACCGCATGAACCTTGAAGAACAAGGCGATCTGATCTTCGGGCTGCTCTTTGTGGCTGCGCTGATTTCGCTGCCCTTCTGGGAATGGGCTGCGCGGCGCTGGAACAAGCAAAAGGCGTATATCGGCGGCATGATCTTCCTGGGCATCATGGTGATCGGGTTGGGAATCATCCGACCTGAATGGGGTTTACCAGCCACATTGGTGTTGGGCGCCGCAGCAGGCATCGGGTTGGGCGCAATCCAGGTGCTGACCTGGGCGATGATCCCCGATACGGTCGAGTGGGACGAACTGCAGACCGGCAAGCGGCATGAGGGCATGTATTACAGTCTGGTGGCTTTAGGGCGAAAGGTTGCCTCATCGCTAGCGATGCCGATGGTCTTGCTGGTGCTTGAATGGACTAATTATACGGCTGCAGCCACTACGCAACCCAATAGCGCCATCACTGGTATCCGATTGCTGATCGGTCCAATCCCGGCGCTCTTCCTGGCAGGCGGCATCATCTTAGCGCTGGTCTATCCGCTCAACCGCGAGAAGTTCGCTGAAGTGCGCCAGCAGCTCGCTCAACGACGCAACGCGGAAGGCTAAGGAGAAGGTCTGTGCGTACCTGGACAGTTGTTGAGGACAAGCGCCATAATGCCTTTACCGACCTGATCTTTTGGCAAGATCAATTCTGGCTAATCTACACCACTTCGCCTTGGCATCTGGCAAGCAAACGCAGTCAGTTGGTCTTGCTGAGCTCTTCTGACGCGCAAAGCTGGCAGGAAGCGGCTCGTTTTGATGGCAGTGGGGAAGATATCCGCGACCCCAAATTGGCAATCATCCAGGATCAATTAACGCTGATCGCCCTACTCAATAAAAGCATTGATCCACAGCCCTATACCAGCATTGTTACGCGCAGCGCGGATGGCAAACAATGGATTCCCTTCGAAGCAATTACCCCAAGCGGCTGGCTGCTCGGTAAACCAAAGAGCATCGATCAAATCAATTGGTATGCGCCCGCCCACCGAATAGATTCGCATCAAGTCGTGCTGCGTAAATCCCAAGATGGCATGCAATGGGAAAAGATGTCTACGATCTGCGATCAGGCAGGCGCTGATGAAACTGCGCTTGAATTCCTACCGGATGGGGAGCTGATTGCAGCCACGCGGATAGAGGGGCAAGGGAGTCTTTTTGGTAGTGAACAAGCTGGAACGAGCATCTCCATCAGCGCCCCTCCATACACTAATTGGGAGCAGACTGCCTTCAGCACTATCACCCGCCTAGATGGTCCTAATCTATTTACCTACAATGGTGAGATCTATGCTGTCGGTCGCTATCAACCCAAGATCAGCAAAACCTTACAAAAACAGGGATCGATCCTCAGCCCCAAACGCACCACGCTCTTCCTTTTGGACAAGCATGGTTTAACTCATCTGCTAGACCTGCCAAGCAGCGGGGATACCGCTTACGCGGGCACAACTATCTATGAGGAAGAAGTCTATATCAGCTATTACACGAACAAACCAGACAAAAATTACTTCTGGCTGCTTGGAATGATACTTCCAACGCAAGTCAATCTGTCTGTTATCACCTTATCGGATGTAAAAACTCTTATCAAAACACAAAGGGAGAACAATGAATGATTTAGGTCCTGTCGTTCCAATCGCAACACCCTGCAAACTTAATGGAGAACTTGATCTACCCGGATTGCGCTCACTGATACAGGAAATGATCGATGCCGGCGCGGCGGGTATTTTCGTAGCTGGCAGCACCGGTCGCGGACCATGGTTTAGTCAAAGCGATCGCGCTCGCATCTGCGCCAGCGCGGCGGAATATCTCAATGGGAGCATGCCCCTATTGGCTGGCTGCATGTCTTCGGGCGTACCCGGTATGGTTGAGAATGCACGCGTGATGGCTGATAATGGCGCGACGATCGCCATCGCCACAGTACCGGGTTATTTCCACTATAATCAGACCGAGGTTGAAAAGATCTATATGGATTTTGCGGATAAAAGCCCGCTGCCGGTGATCGTTTATGATATCCCCGAATTCACCAATGTACAGTTCAGCAATGACTTGGTGCTGCGCTTAGCCGCACATGGTAATATCATTGGGTTTAAAGATTCGAGCGCTGATTTCGAACGCTTCAAGCGTCTCGTGGAAGCCTTAGAGGATTATCCTGATTACTATTTAATGCAGGGTAAGGAAAATCTGATCGCCGATTCGCTGAAATTAGGCGCATCTGGTTTCATTGTCAGCATGATCCACCTCGACCCGCGTCCATTCGTGGAGATCTATCGCGCCATCAAGAGAGGCGATATCGAACGCGCCATGCTTTTGCAAGAATCGATCAACCAAGCGATGAAAATGCTGCGCGGCAGCATCGAGCGCCGACCCGAATCATCGACTTTATTCCATTTTCTCAATATCGCCCTGAAAGAACGCGGCGTCTGTGATAATGTACTGCTATCCCATGATGACGCCGCGCCGGATTGGGTGATCGAGAACGCACGCAAGGCTATTCAGCTATGCGCAAATGCTTTATAAATTAAAAAAAACAAAAAGAAGGAGATTTATTGAATGACAAAAAAAACACAATTAGGCGATGCATCTGGTCGCGGTTCTGTCAGCGGCTACAAGGTCAATTTCCCGGCTCGCATGAAACCTTATACGGAAGATGAAATCAACGCGGTTGTGAATGTAATGCGCAATGCTGAAGCGCAAACGCAAGGCGTTTACTTGAAACAATTTGAAGCTGATTTTGCCGCTTATACGGGCGCTAATCACGCTTTCGCAGTCGATAATGCCACCAATGCGCTGCATCTCTCAGCGATCTTATGTGACTTGCACGAGGGCGATGAAGTCATCATCCCCGGCTACACCTTCTGCGCCACAGCCATCCCCTTCGGAAACACCGGCGCGACGATCGTATGGTCGGATATCGACCCTGAAACTTGGGTCGCCGATCCAAAAGACATCGAGCGCAAGATCACCAAGCGCACCAAAGCAGTGGTGGTGGTGCATTTATTAGGGATGCCGGTCGATATGCCCGCGGTGATGAAGATCGCTGAAAAACATCATCTGCGTGTGGTCGAAGATTGCGCGCAGGCGCCTGGCGCTGCCATCAACGGGCAAAGCGTAGGCACCTTTGGAGATTTTGGCTGCTTCAGTTTCCACGGCGCCAAGAATATGACCACCTTGGGCGAGGGCGGCATGCTGACAGTCAAATCTGACGAGGATGCGGCATTAGTACCCGGGTTGCGTCATAACGGTGTGCGCCCCTACCCGGCTGACCGGGAGCGCTATTGGGCGCCCGCCATGTCAAACGTCGACATGGATATGGAAGGCGTCTGGCCAAATAACTTCAGCATTGGCGAAGCCCAATGCGCTTTAGGCAGCCAACAACTCAAGACCCTCGATCGTGACAATGATATCTTGATCAAACAAGCGATGAAGCTGCGCGCCAAACTGGAAGATGTCCCTGAGATCAGCGTAGTCAAAATTCCATCTGGTTATCGGCATGTCTTCCATCAATTCGTGATGCATTTCGATGGCTCCGCCTTTGGAAAGAACCGCGATGACCTGCTCGATTTTCTGAGCAACGAAGCTGGTGTGCGCGCCATCGTGCAGTATTACCCTCTTTATCGCTACCCGATCTTCCAGAAATTAGGCGCAAGCGAACACGATACGCCAGTTCTCGAGGAATGGTGGGACAATTCCTTCAGCTTCCCGTGGTGGGTGGGTATGCCGGATGAGACCATGGATTATTTGGTTGACTCGCTCAAAGCGGGTATCGCCGCGCTGAAAGGATAATGCCAATGAAATTGAACCCTATCCCAAAGAGCGATCTGAACGTCTCGCCGCTCTGCCTGGGCACGATGACCTACGGTACGCCGGTGAAGGAAAGTGATGCGATCGAGCTCACCCATTGGGCGATCGATCACGTCATCAATTTCATCGATACCGCTAATATGTACGAAGGCTATACACGCACGATCGGTTCGGCAGGCGGCGTGTCGGAAGAGATCCTGGGCAAAGCGCTCAAAGGCAAACGCGATCAGGTCGTGCTGGCAACCAAGGTTGGCATGAAGATCGGTCCGAACGATGATGACGAGGGGCTCAGCCGGGCGCATGTGCTGCGCGAGATCGATCGCTCGCTCAAGCGTCTGCAAAGCGATCATGTCGATCTCTACTATATGCATAAGCCGGATCCGAAAACGCCGATCGCTGAATCGGTTGAGGTATTCAACGATCTGATCACGTCAGGTAAGGCGCGTTATTGGGGTATTTCCAATTTCTCCGTCGCTCAGATCAGCGAATTAATACAGGTCTGCGATGAGAACAGCTGGCAGCGACCGGTGATCCTGCAACCGCCATACAGCTTGCTCAAACGCGATATCGAAGCGGACATTCTACCGCTATGCGAAAGAGAACAGATCGCGGTGGCGCCCTATCAGGCGCTGCAAGGCGGTTTGCTGACCGGTAAATATCAGCGCGATACACAGCCCGCGCCCGATTCACGTCAAGTGCAGAAACCCGAATGGACGATGGCGTTGAATGACGAAATGTTTGACAAACTCGAGGCGATTCAAGCTGAAGCAGAAGATAAGCAGCGTAGTCTCTTGCAGCATGCTTTATTGAGTTTATTGGAACAACCCGCCGTGGTTTCACTGGTGGTGGGTGTCAAACGAATAGATCAAATCGAGACTCTGATAAAAGCGCTTAACTAAAGGCGCTTTTTCCTCGACCAAGCTCCTCCTTCTGAAAACTGGTGGAAATTGACCACCAGTTTTCGCATTAATAGGTGTCATTTCACAGAGATTATTTTATTTACTTAACGCCAATCCGCAGAGCTTTCTTTCGTGTCTTTCGCGCCGTTTCGTAGCTTTCGTGTTCCAAGATTTTCACTGAGTGCCACGGAGCCATTTCACTGAGATTCACATAGATTATTTTTTTTACTTAACGCCAATCCGCAGAGATTTCTTTTGTGTCTTTCGCGCCGTTTCGTAGCTTTCGTGTTCAAAGATTTTCACTGAGTGCCACGGAGCCATTTCACTGAGATTCACATAGATTATTTTTTTTACTTAACGCCAATCCGCAGAGATTTCTTTCGTGTCTTACGCGTCGTTTCGCGGCTTTCGTGTTCCAAGATTTTCACTGAGTGCCACGGAGCCATTTCACTGAGATTCACAGAGAGTATTTTATTTACTTAACGCTAATCCGCAGAGATTTCTTTCGTGTCTTTCGCGCCGTTTCGTAGCTTTCGTGTTCCAAGATTTTCACTGAGATCACAGAGCCATTTCACTGAGATTCACAGAGAGTATTTTATTTACTTAACGCCAATCCACAGAGATTTCTTTCGTGTCTTTCGCGCCGTTTCGCAGCTTTCGTGTTCCAAGATTTTCACTGAGATCACAGAGCTATTTCACTGAGATTCACAGAGAGTATTTTATTTACTTATCGCCAATCCGCAGAGATTTCTTTCGTGTCTTTCGCGCCGTTTCGTAGCTTTCATGTTCCAAGATTTTCACTGAGATCACAGAGCCATTTCACTGAGATTCACAGAGATTACTTTATTTACTTAACGCCAATCCGCAGAGATATCTTTTGTGTCTTTCGCGTCGTTTCGTGGCTTTCGTGTTCCTTCTTTTCACTGAGATCACAGAGCCATTTCACTGAGATTCACAGAGATTTTTTTTACTTAACGCCAATCCGCAGAGATTTCTTTCGTGTCTTTCGCGTCGTTTCGTGGCGATCGTGTTCCAAGATTTTCACTGAGATCACGGAGCCATTTCACTGAGATTCACAGAGAGTATTTTTATTTACTTAACGCCAATCCGCAGAGATTTCTTTTGTGTCTTTCGCATCGTTTCGTGGCTTTCGTGTTCCTTCTTTTCACTGAGATCACGGAGCCATTTCACTGAGATTCACAGAGATTTTTTTTTACTTAACGCCAATCCGCAGAGATTTCTTTTGTGTCTTTCGCGTCGTTTCGTAGCTTTCGTGTTCCAAGATTTTCACTGAGATCACGGAGCCATTTCACTGAGATTCACAGAGAGTATATTTTATTTACTTATCGCCAATCCGCAGAGATTTCTTTCGTGTCTTTCGCGTCGTTTCGTAGCTTTCGTGTTACATATTTCCCTTATTGTTGGAGTATACACACACTATTTTGTGTCATTCTGAGGAGCGCTCCCGTTCATTTGCTGCCTTTATCCATTGACAAGCGACGAAGAATCTCAACAGTCCAGAACGAGTCCCTTCGTCGTTTTTATCCTGCATCTCCCCTCTCCTGCTGCATACCCACACCTCACTTACTTCCCCCGCTCTAGCCTGCGTCCCCGCAGGCGCAATCATTCGTAAGTTGAGTTGCCAACTCGACCTTGGTCAGGATGCCATCCTAACCTACGGAAAAGTAAGTTGGGTTGCCAACTCGACAAACAGTCAGGATGACATTCTAACTTACGAAAAAGTAAGTTGAGTTGCCAAGCCAACCATGGTCAGGATGCCATCCTAACCTACGGGAAAGTAAGTTGGGTTGCCAACTCGACAAACAGTCAGGATGACATTCTAACTTACGAAAAAGTAAGTTGGGTTGTCAACCCGACATTGGTCAGGATGCCATCCTAACCTACGGGAAAGTAAGTTGA
>Ga0172371_10011074_pt1 | contig 12062 bp, 2 predicted proteins | sample Lak12m_FD_114543 | JGI IMG/M metagenome (GOLD analysis project Ga0172371, IMG submission 114543) | Freshwater microbial communities from Kabuno Bay, South-Kivu, Congo - kab_022012_12m | ecosystem: Environmental > Aquatic > Freshwater > Lake | place: Democratic Republic of the Congo: South-Kivu...
AAAAATAAAAGAAAGAGTTAGACAAAAATCTCACGGTAGAATACCAGAAAAAAGATTAGAAATTGAATCACAAAACGAAGCAGAAAAATTGAGAGAAAAATACAAAGATAAAGAAGTTGAAAGGCAAGATCTAGATACAGCTGCAGATAATATTTATATTCAAATGACAAAAAACCCAAACATATATGATGATGCTTCGGAAGAAAATAAAACTGACGATAAAAAAGAGCCTGAAAATAAAAAGACAATAACAAAACAAGATACTAAAAAAGAAACTCAAAAAAATGATAATGAATTTGATTTAGGATTAAATTTAGATTCTGGAAATTCTGATTTTAATTTAAGTTCTGATTTAAACACACAAAATGATTTAGGTAACGAATTTGATTTGGGTCTGAATCTAAATGATGATTCAGATAAAAATAAAAAAGAAAAAAAGAAATAAAATTATTTCTTTTAACTAAATATTTCATCATGAACTGTTTTTGCAATCACGCCATAATCTCTATGAGGATTAGTAGTTATTCCTCTACTAATTACTCCTGATGCAATATCAATATATTCTATTCCTGATAAATTACTTAACCAACTATTTAACTTATTTATTTTATCTGTATTTGGATTGTATGGCACAACACTTAATGCAAATACTCTTGAACCTTCTGTTTTTGCTAAATTAAATATTCGTGATAAGTTTGCTTGTGTTTTACTTTCAGAATATGCTGAATTTGCAACATCATTTGTTCCGCCCATTACAATTACCACATCATATTTTTCACTATCATTCATAAATTGTGTTAACATCCAATCAGTAGATTTTCCAGTTATTGCCATTGATTTTAAATTACAATTTGGCAATAATTTTTTCAATTCAGGGAAATAACCCACAGTTATTGAATCACCTATTACCAAAACTTTTGTATTATTATTACAATTTATTTTTCCTGTTGGACTCAAATTATTATTTGTGTTTGATGTTGCAGTTGAAGATAAACAAGTATCTGCTGTTTTCAAATTACTTAATATCCCTGTCCAATAAGTACCAGGAACAACAGTTTCATTTAGATTCGAATTTTTCAAACAATCAGATGTTGTAGAATACTTACCTGGACCTAAAATACAACGAGGGCCAATAACATAAGATTCTATTGCTGCTCTTTCATCATTTTTCTTTTTATAATTATCTTCTAAATGTGCTGCCATAAACATTATTGATAATTCAGGATTACTTCTCGGATCTTTACCAACATTTTGTTGTGATTCTGAACATCCTTTTTTGTAGTATAATACTCCGCCAGTACATTGTGATTTGCCTTCTTTTGGTGAGACACAACTTATTTTATATAATTCTTTGAAATCTTTTGCACCATAATTTAATAATACTGTTTTATCAAATTTAGATGAATAATCAGAGTATTTTCCATTAGAAAATGCATATGTATAACCACAAAATGTACCTAAAGTAAATTGTCCCAAACCAACTGCACTAGTACCAGAAATTGCATTTGGATTAAAACTTGATTCATTCTTTATCAAAGCAACTAAATATTTTTCATTTAATGCATTGTTTGTATTATTTGCTAATACTTCACCATACTTTTTGTATAATTCAGAATAATTCTTACATCCAGTAGGATATTTTGTACCAGTTACATTTGATAAATCTATTTTTCCTCTTTCTTCATCTGAAATTATTTCTGTTCCATTTACTTCTGACATCAAATTGCCTGCTATGTAACCTCTCTTTAGAGTTTCTGCATTACAGAAATTTGGTGCATTGCTTGCAACAGTTTCTTTTATTATCCCGGTATATGTTCCTTGACTATCTTTTGTTAAATCAAACTCGTATGTTTTTTGTTTTACAAAATTATCTGGAACAGTTAAATCAATTGCAACAATTTTATCATTTGATAACGCAGTATTCATTACAAGACTCCAACCATCATTATAACCTTCAACTGCTGCTGCTGAACTTAATACTCCTTTGAAAATACCTTTTCCTAAACTCGTCCATCTGTTATTCCAAAATCTTCCAAATTTTCCACCAAATGTACTAGGTTTAGCAACTGATTTTGCAGCTTCATCCATAGTATCTAATATTTTTGGATTTAACTCGCTTGTTATTTTAGTTCTTAAATCAACAATCTCATCTAATTCACTTTGTGTTTTTGATAATAATGTTTTCAAATCATTATATTTTTTTGTACCTACTTTTGCTTTTGTCAGTTCAGTATTTAATTTAGTTAATTCTTTATTTAACAAGGATTCATTTTTAGCTAATTTTGCTAATTTCGTTTCTGCATCTGCGAGCTCTTTTGTTGCACCAGCCATCGCATCAAATGACTTATTTGCTGCTGACTTCATATGTTCTGCAAACAATTGCTCTGGTTTTACTCCTTTCTTTGTAGCCAAAGCAACAAAATCATCATATGTTTTTTTAAATGCTGGGTCCTTGCCTTTTAAATAATCAAATATGTCTGTTGGTTTTTGTGAGGTTAAATAATTTGTACCAACTCCTTGTGTTGACATAGCATTAGATAATGAATCTGTGAATGCATTTGCTACCATCTTTTCTTGTGCAGATACTAATGCAACACCTTTTGTTGTACCAAAAATATTAGTTGCATATTTTGCACTTTTTACTGTTGCACCTAATGCAGCAGTTTCTGCATCATCTCCAGTCCATGAGAAATAATCTCTGTTTACTGCATTTTCTGCTGCGGCTTTATTTGTATTTGCAGAACTATTAGGATCATCATAATTATTTAATAACCAACCTAAACCCCAATTATTTGCCCCATCGTGTATGCTATCAAATGCATTCCATTTTGATTCTCCAGTAGCTACATTCACTCTATGATTTGCATAAATACTTGTTGCTGCTAAATCACCAACAATCAAACCACAAGTTATTGCAGATGATATCCAACCAAAAGGTCCAAACAATTGTTTATAACTTAATAATGCTTCTGAACCAATACATGCACCCATACCTGCCGCTGATGCAGCTAAAGTTGCACCAGCAAAATTTAAATTAACTGCATTTACTAATGGTTTTGTATTTGTATTATTACATTGAGATCCTGAAGCAGTTTTCGCTTTAATTGATACACTTTCATTCTTCTCTTGAACTTCATCAATTACTTGACAACCATCTTTTTTTTCATTTCCGCCTTGCCAATAAATCAATGCATAATATTCGCTATTTTTTAATCCTGACTCTTTCATAACTTTAGTTATAAAATCACTTGGACTAACTCCATTCGGAACAAAAGAAATAGTCTCAACTATTTCATTTCCAGTATTTGGTTTTAATATTAATTTAAATGGTTCTGGTTTAATTGAATTTGCTAATCTAGATGGATCATTAATATTAACTTCTAAATTATATTCTCTGTTTTCTTTAGAAACAAAATTCACTTTAGATACTGAATTATTATCCTTGTCTTTTATTGCAACATCATAACCATTTGATTTAGTATTACTCGGAGTATAATATAATTCTGCTTGTCCTGCACCTGAACTTAAAACTCCTATTTTCATTGTTTGATCGCCATAACACAAATTCAATGGTGTTTTTGGAACTTGTAATTTAAACATTCCTGATTTAGTATCAGTTGCGCCAATGAAATTTGCTTCTTTTTTGTTTCCTTTTATACAACCATCATAATTACCTTTCAGGAAAGCATCAATATTTCTTACAATCTCATCAACTTTAGATGTATCTACTTCGTTATCCAAAGTTACAACAACATTATTTTTCTCATCTAAATCTACTTTCATGAAATTTCCAACAGTACCTTTAGTTAAATACAAAGTATTTGTTTTTCCTGATGCTACTCTTTCATTATTAAATAATTTCTTTGATAATTCTTTTGCTAAAACATCTAATCCTCTGACATCTTTATCATAATCAACATATGCTTCAAAGAATTCATAGGTATTATTCATTTGTGCTTTTGTATCTTTTGGCAAAAACAACAATGCATTTTGTATTTCTGGTTCACATTCAGGTGTTGATTCATAATTTGCTTGTAATAATAAATTAAATGATTCTTTTAATGGCACCCCATTATTTATTGCAAATGCACCTCCTAATTGCAATGTGTATTTACCACATTTTGCAATTGATGAATCTACAAATAATTTACTAAACTGCATTGCAGATTGTTGTTCAATATCAAAATTTTCTGTTGGCAACATATAAACTGTTTTCATATGAGTATCTGCATCAGCAGGCAAAACATCATCCAAATATTTTTGAGTTAATTTATCATTCATAAGATATAATGTAATAGGCATAGATTCCATACCTATCTTTTCGAATGAACAACTTGATGAATCTAATTTACATGATGTTGTTGAGAGATTCTTAACATATTTTGCAACAGTAGTATCATAATTTTTAACATATTTTACTATTTGTCCATGGATATAATCCCCAGCAGTCTGTGCATCACAATAACTTTGACTACAATCCTGACCAATCTTAGGATATTTCAAAGATAATTTAGTATCTGAATTACAAACAGATACTTCTTTTTCATCTGAAGGTATTTTTTCTTTTCCAAATGCTGTTCTGCCTATTGAAAAATTATAAGTCACAATAAAACCAAAATTTGATTTTGTATTTTGACCTGTTGCTTTTATTTGAACAGTATCTATATTATCTAATTCATCGCCTGCAAAGAAAGTAGATTTCATATTTACTGTTTGCATTGGCGCAATGATATTATTTTCTAAATCAATTTGCAATTCAGAATTCTCTCCAATTTGTTTTGTAATTGGTAAATCTAATTGTACTGGCTCAGCACATTCATTAGTAATAGATGTATTTTCATTTTCTAAAGTAACATCTAATTTTGAACTCTTAAAAAATATTCCTTGAGGATTTGGAGAATTAAACTTCAAACATTTTGGAGAAGATATACTTACAAAAACAGGTGTTACTGCAACAACAGGTTTACTATCAGTCACAGTATAACCTTGAACTCTTATTGTAAATGCACTTACAACATTTGATTTCTGAGTTGCAGGAGGTCTTATTATTAATTGTGACATTGCAGTTTGACCTGGTTGAACATAAGCTAATATTCTTGGATTAGGAGTTACCTGTGCATTCACATATGTTTGTGATGCTTGATATATTCCTTGTGCATCCATTGTAGAATAAGGGTTTATTGTATCTTGATATTGATTATATGCATCGTAAATTGATCTGTTTGTTGAACCATTTAATAATGGATTATAATAACTTGATTGTGACAAATCAGAATACGGCACATTCATCGTATATGGTGTTGTGTTATATGGTTGTATCATTATTGTAACATTTCTTAATGCACTCGTACCTATACTATTAATAAACAAAGGCATAGTTACAATTTGATTTGCAGCTAAAAATAACTGTGGATTTGTAACTGAAATATACAATCCTCCAAAACTATGGATTAATTTTGCATGAACTGGAATTTGTTTTTTGAAATAACCAGTATCAAAATTCAAAAATAATTCTAAACTTTGTGTATCTGCCAAAGTAATATTTGAAAGCATTGATACATTCATTGTTTTTTTCTCTCCTCTCTTAAGACTAATTGCAGTTGAACTAAAATCTATTGCATTTTGCAATTCATTTGTTTCTCTCGAAATCAATTGCGGTTGTAAACTTTGGAAATCAAATTCACAATTATTTTCCAAAGACAACACAGTTGTGAATTTCTGTTTTTGAGTATCATAAATACTTGCAGTTATTTCATTCGGAGTTATAACTAAACAACTATTATCCAAATCAGTATTAGATACAAATATTAAATGAACTACTGTTCTTACTACCTCATTATTATTTATTGTGCCTGAAATGACTAAATCTTGATCACCATAAATAACTTGTGTTGAATCAACACTTGCGCTAACTTGTAATTTGTTTGTTGATCCTGGCAACATATTCGATTTTAAGAATCTATAATTAACAGTAAATGCTTTTGCATCATCTCTTAAAACAGCATATGCTAATTTAGTAACTGGCAAATCAGAAATATTTGCAAACTCAATATCATAATCAATATTTGTTTTTCCAACAGGAATTCTTATTTCATATTCTTGTTTTGCATTCAAAACACCAAATCTAGTCACAATAAAATTTCCAGTATATGTAACATGGCCTTGAGATCTTATTTCATAATTATAAATACCGCTAGGTAAAGGACTTATTACATATTTACCATCTAATCCTTTGTCTTGAGTGTTATTTCCTTGAACAAATACATTTGTTGTAGCATTATCTTCAGTTATACTTATTGTTGCATTATTTATTTTTCCTTGAGTATCTGAAACACCAAAAATAATTGGTTTTCCATATTCTATCATATTTGAATTTATTGAAACATTCATTGTTTTTTGACCATCAATTCTGAAATCAAAATTTTTATTTATTCCAACTAATGATGAGCTCATATTTATTGAACCCGTCCCTTGTTTTTTAGCAGTAAAATAAACTCTTAATTTTGTTATTTGACCTGCTTTCAAAATTAAATTTTCTTTTAATGATTGCAATTCTGCAGTTGACGGACTAAAAGATGTTAAATCAGAACTAGTATTATTCAAAACAATTGTTTGCAATAAACTATTTGCATTAAAATCTAATGGTGCCTGTAAATCAGTTAAACTATAAAACTCTAAATCCAATGCGTATTGTTCATCTTGTACTGCTGAGAATTCAGGATACTTTACTAAACCATCAACAAAACTATAAGAATAACAAATATTCGATACATTTGAACATTCAAATAAATTTGAGAATACATTTATTGTTTCTTGTTTTGCCAAACTATGTAATTTTTGTAGTTTAGTATCAGTTAAAGAAATTTCTGATTTTGGATCTGCAGTATATATTTTTCCATCAAATGATGTTGCTCTGTAATGCAACAAAACTTTGTTCACATCTTGCACATCTTCAACTTTAACTTTGACTTTGAATTCACTTAAACCTTTTGGATTAGTATAAATAACATTTACCCATTTATTTTTTATTCCGGCTCTTCCAAATACTTGCAAATCTTTAGGTGTGCTTTCTAAATCAGAGTAATACAAACCATATTCTTTTTTAGGGCCTATTGCATCAACACCAATTATTGAGTAAGACATAGATACTGCAGGAACATTATCTTCTCCTAATCTTATGTGTGCCTCACCATTAGTTTGATTATTTGGCCAAATAACTGAAAATTTGAAGTAATAAGTTGAATTAACTTTAACTCCATTTACTTTGCTTCCTGTTGCATCATATATTCCTAAGAAAGATATTTTTGGATCTTTTGAAATATCTAATGGGCTCAATGTTAATTCCATTTTATCTTTTACTTGTAATAATTTTGAATAAATATTTCCTTGATCATCAATAACTGTTGCTTGTACTTCTTTTACTGCGCCTGCAACAAAATCTACTTTTCCATCAGCAGTGTTACCATCAAACAAAGTTTGTTGTTCAGTATCAATAGTTAATTTTGCATTCTTTAATGCTTTTCCATTTACACCATAAACATAAAGAGTATTTACTTTTTGATTTTGTGTCATTACAATTTCAAATTTATTATCACCAGAAACTAACTGTTGTGTTTTTGTACCAAATAAATTTTCATTTGACACATTTATTTTTAGATTAGTTTCAGGATCAAGCATAACTCCTAAATAACCTGTAATTGTAGTTTTGTTATCTGCCAGATATATGGGCAACTCACCATTATTAGTAACTTTAAACATTTCAACAAATGCATTTGCAACTGGTTTATTATCTAAATCCGCAGCAAACAATTGTACTCTTCCTGCTTTTGTTAAATCAACTTTTTTCAAAGTTAAAACATATGGTGGCAATGTACTCTGATTTATTAAAATAGAATTTGGGTAATAATTTGGATAATTTGCAGAAACAAACAAACCTCTTTTAACATCTACTCCTGAAAATTCAACTTGTCCATATATATTTGACAGGTTATTATCAATTATCAAACCATTTTCTGAATATAATGCTACATTTGCACCAACAATTTCTTTATCACTATCATCTTTTACAATAACAGTTATTTTTGATCCACCTACATCCAAATAAACTGGTCTTGTTTCTGAATTTTGCATAACAGTTATATTTTTGTTTGTATCTTTAGAATCAAAAGTAACATATCCTTCTTTTGCTATAACATATCTTAATGCAATACATTTAGGTAAATTGATTGGAGATTTTCCTTCTGGATCTGTAATCTCTTCAGCAATTTTTTTATTATCATTTGAATATACTGTTATTTTTGCATTGTCTACTGGTTGACCAATTGAACTTACTACAAAAGTTATTGTTCCTTTTTCACCACATACCAAATCATTTGGTTCCAAACTTATATCTGTTATTCCATTTTCATTTACTGCTTGGATTTGTTCAACTTCCAAATAACCATCTTTTTTAATTTTTATTGTTATTGGTTGACCTAATGGTACACTAGAAAAATTTATTGTTCCAGATTCATCAGATTTACCTGAAATTATTTCACCATCAGCAAATATAACATTTACATCTGCATTTGGAATTATTGTTTGTGTTTTTTTATCAATTAAACGTAATTGCATAGAACCAGTTGTTATTTGTTTATCCAAAATAAAAGTAACATATTGTTCTTTATCATTAACAGTTATTTCTGTTGGGCTTACTAATCTATATCCAGAAAGTGATGCACTTACTTTTAAAACATCACCTACGCATACATCAGATATAGTTATTTCTCCATTACTTGTAATTTGACCATATAACGGATTATCATTTGAACTCAATGTTAAAAAAACACTACTTAGTGTGTTTTTCCCAGGATCTTCAAAACTAACATGTAAAATTAAAGAGGATTTCAAAACTAACATCGTAATTAGGACAATTATTACAATAATTAGGATTAGGATCATTATATTTGCCCACATTGCAGGAATACCGTGTGATTCCAAGAATTCATTGTATTTGTTTAAAGGAATACCTTTATTAGAAAGAAAATCACACATACCATTATACTTTTCATTCATTTTCTCATTAATTTTTGCAAAAAACTCGCCTATAGCCATAAAAACACCTTAATCCTCTTTGTTAATGATTATTTGTCCTAATCAATAAAATATTACATCTTAACATTTATAAAGATATATTAAAGTTATATATAACTTATATGTTAAAGAAAGAAAAATAGGCAATCAATAATTACAATATAGGGGAAACTAATCTTGCAAGAGATTGCTTAAAGCGAGACCATCTGCTTTGTGTATATAGATCTTTTTTTGTTATTTCTTTTGAATCTTTCAAATCAGCTTCAAAAATCTTTTCTAATTCTTCTGTTGTTTTTGTATCAAAAATAAATGCACTTGCTTCAAAATCTAAATTTAAGCTACGAGAATCTAAATTTGTTGAACCTATTGATGAAATATTATCTGAGACTAACATTTTTGTGTGTAAAAATCCTTTTTTGTAAATATAAATTTTAATCCCTACATCTAATAATTCTTTGAAAAATGTTCTGCTGGCGGCATTAGGCAATTTCTCATCACTTTTATCTGGCACAATCAATCTTACATCAACCCCTTTTAATGCAGTACTTTTTATTGCCATCAATAAACTATCATCAGGAATAAAATAAGGTGTTTCTATCCATAATCTTTTTTCTGAAGTAGTTATTATTGAAAAAATAATTAATTTTAAATTTGCTAATTTGGTATCTGGGCCTGATGGAGAAATATGTAAACTAACTGTTCCTTTTTCTTCCAATTTAGGATATAATTTATAATTGTGAATATTTTCTTTTGTTGCAAACCCCCAATCTTTTATAAATATTGATTGCAATGAATATACACTTGGACCTTCAATTCGTATTTGCATATCTTTCCAGAACCCAAATTTGCCACCATCTAAATATTCTTGGCCAATATTTATTCCTCCAATGTAACCTACTTTGCCATCAATAATTGCAATTTTTCTATGGCATCTATGATTTATTTTACTTCTCAAAAAAGAATAATGCACAGGTAAAAATCTTGCAAAAGTAATTTTGTTTTTCTTAAATAATTTATCTAAATCGGATGATGTACTAAAACTTCCTAAACCATCAACCAAAATCCTTATCTTTAATCCCTGATCTGCTTTTACTATTAATAAATCAGCTAATTTTTTCCCTAACTCATCATATCTAAAAATATAATATTCTAAATGAATTGTTTCTTTTGCATTTTCGATATCTTTGAATAAAGAATCATAAAAATCTTTTCCGTGATTTAATATTTTTACATCATTATTATTTGAAAAAGGATATTGTGTTGAATGTAATGCCAAATACATCGTATGTCTTTTGTCTTTTATATCTTTTGAAACGTGTTCGTGTCTTAGACTCTCTTTTTGGGACTCAACAATCTCTTGCGCTATCCGAACATATTTTTGTCTTTTCAATTTCCATTGAAAGAATTTTCTTTTTATTGATTCACCAGCATAAAAATACGCAATAGTTCCGAGCACAGGCAAAAATAGTAATACTAAAATCCATGCAAGTGTTTTGTAAGGGTCTCTATTTTCTAAAATTAAAACAAGAATTAGGTTTAGAACATACATTATAAACAATGCAATTAATACCCAGAAGATCCAACTCATTATACTATTATGTATTAAGATATTTAAAGTCTTTCCTAGAAACCAAGCTTTTTAAACATATCTTATCAAATTTAAATACTAATTTCTAATAACATATAAATTTGTTATGAGTTTTTGGCAGACGGTGGCTTTTTGTTTAAAAAGGCTCGAGTCCCATGGTGTAGTGGTCTATCATATCGGGCTTTGGACCCGATGACCTGAGTTCGAATCTCAGTGGGACTATTTTATGAGGAATTTTAATTCCTCACAAAGCCCTCGTGGCTTTGGTAACATCTTTTTTGCAGACGGTGCTTTTTTCTAAAAAGCTCGTTCGAATCTGCAGTGGGACTAACAATTGCTTCGCAGTATTATTTATATTAATTCTTATTATTCTATTTATTTATTACAAAGATGATATAACATGCCTATTCAAAGTATTTTAAATGAATTAAATCTAATAGATCCAGACTTGACTGAAAAAGGAAATGAGATCTATGAAAGAAATATAAGATTTGGATTTCAGCATGAACTTAGTCTACTGGGATTATTTGTTCCATTTATAATTTGTAATGATGAAAAAAAGAAAAATAATGCAATACACATATTAAAAAAACATTTAGATAATGTTGATGACAAAATCTATGATATTAAGATTGTAAAAGATATTGAACAACTTGGAAATCCAATATTAAAAGAGATTTATGCAAAAAATCCACAAAAAATTTATGAAATAATTTTTACAAAAATAACATCTGTAGAAACTGCTTTAGCATTAATGTCTGCAAAAGTATCTGAATTCTCTGACAACAATTATTTGCCAGATAGAATTACATTTTTAGATTTTGTTGAGAAAGCATATTCTCAGATTAGCCAGATATTTGGTATTTGGCATTATACTTCTTTGTTTGATGATTTTGTTATTACAAACAAGTATCCTAAAGAATACAAAGAGGTTTTAGAAATAACAAAACAACATTTAACAAGAAGCAAAGAAGAAATAAATGAAATATTATCACAATTAAAACAAAATCAAAAACACCATAATGAAGTTTTTAAAGGAAGAATAAAAAGTCCTGCTAGTGTTTTCAAAAAAGTATATGTAAGACAAGAGCCTGTTGGAAATATTTTAGACTTTGTTGCAATAAGAATTATAACTAATACAATTAACGATTGTTATTCATGGCTAGGAATTATTTACGATTTATATTCTCCGAGATTAGCAAAATTTAAAGATTATATTCAACACCCCAAACCAAATGGGTATAAATCATTGCACGTTATTTGTGATACAAGATATGGCCCTGTTGAATTTCAAATAAGAACACATTCAATGCACAAATTTGCGGAGTTCGGAATTGCAGCACATTGGAAATATAAAACTAAAAGCAACAACAGAATATTAGAAAAAATAAAATTTGCATTG
>Ga0172371_10011075_pt1 | contig 12062 bp, 12 predicted proteins | sample Lak12m_FD_114543 | JGI IMG/M metagenome (GOLD analysis project Ga0172371, IMG submission 114543) | Freshwater microbial communities from Kabuno Bay, South-Kivu, Congo - kab_022012_12m | ecosystem: Environmental > Aquatic > Freshwater > Lake | place: Democratic Republic of the Congo: South-Kivu...
CGCGAGTCCGCGCTTGCGGACCAGCGCCGCGACGGCCTCGCCGCTGCGGTTCATGAACGTCTCCGGCTTGGCCAGCAGCACCGGCTGCCCGCCCACCGTGGTCTTCGCCGTGCTCGCGCGGGCAAACAGCGGCTTGCGCAGCAACGCGTCCGCCCGGCGGGCCAGCTCGTCCAGCACCAGGAAGCCCACGTTGTGCCGCGTCGCCGCGTACTGCCGCCCCGGATTGCCGAGGCCCACGATCAGTTTCACGCCGCCTCACTCCGCCGCGCGCGCCGGTTACTTCTTCCTGGGCTCTTCCTTGCCCTTCTTCGCCGGGGCTTCCTCGCCGCCCTTCTTCGGCGCCTCTTCCTTCTCCTTCTTGGCTTCCTTCTTGCCTTCCTTGCCTTCCTTCTTGCCTTCCTTGCCCTCGGCCTCCGCCGCGCCCTCGGCTTCCTCGCCCTCGGCCTTCTTCTCGGTGATCACCTCCGGCCCCTCCGCCGCCGCTTCCGCCGCCTCCGGCGCCACTTCCTCCTCGGCGCGCGGCGCGGACACGGCCGCCACGGCCAGGTCCGGCGCGTTCAGGATCGCCACCTTGGTCTTGTCCACCGCGATGTCCTTGACGGACAGGCGCTGGCCGATGGCCAGGGCGCTGACGTCCAGCGTGAACAGCTCGGGAATGTCCGCCGGCAGGCATTCCACCAGCACGGACCGCAGGATGTGCTCCAGCACGCCGCCCGCCTGCGTCACGCCCACCGGCTCGCCCAGCAGTTTGACCGGCACCTCGATGTGCAGCTTGTGCGTCATCGAAATCGCGTTGAAATCCACGTGCACGATCCGCCCCGTCACGGGATGCCGCTGGATCTCCTTGATGATCGCCTTGTGCGGCGGGGCGCCCTCCACCTCCAGGTCCACGAGGAAATGCTCGCTGGTGTGCCCCTTGAGGAACTGCGTCAGGTCGTGTTCGTTCAACTGGACGGGGAGCCGCGCGGCCGCGCTGCCGTAGATGATGCCCGGCACCAGGCCCTGCCGTCGGAGCTTCTTGACCGGCTGCTTGCCGACGACGGCACGCGGCTGGACCTTCAGGGTTGCTGATTTCATCGTCCCGTCTCCCTTCTAGACCTTGAACAAGCTGGTCACGGACTGGTCGTTGTGAATGCGCAGGATCGCCTCGCCGAGCAGCTCGGCCACGGAGAGGACCGTCACCGGGAAGCCATGCCAGTCGTTGCACGGCACGCTGTCCGTGGTCACCAGCTCCTGGATCGGCGACTGCTGCAGGCGCTCCAGCCCCGCCGCGGTCAGCATGGCGTGCGTCACCACGGCCATGACCGACTGCGCGCCGTGCTCCCGGCACAGCCGCGCCGCCGCGCACAGCGTCGCCGCCGTCGAGGTCAGGTCGTCCACCAGCACCGCGTTGCAGCCGGCGACGTCGCCGACGATGTTCAACGCGTCAATCTCCGTCGCGCTCTTCCGGTGCTTGGCCACGATCGCCAGCCCGGCGCCCAGCGTGCCCGCGTAGGCGTAAGCCATCTTCAACCCGCCGGGATCCGGCGAGACCACCACCAGGTTGGGAATGTTCTTGCTCCGCAGGTACTTGACGATCACCGGCGCGGCGAACAGGTGGTCCACCGGAATGTCGAAAAAGCCCTGGATCTGCTGCGAGTGCAGGTCCATGGTCAGCAGCCGGTTGGCGCCCGCCGCCACCAGCAGGTTGGCCACGAGCTTGGCGGTGATCGGCACGCGGGGCTGGTCCTTGCGGTCCTGGCGGGCATAGCCGTAGAACGGCATCACCGCGGTGATCCGCGCCGCCGAGGCCCGCCGCGCCGCGTCCATCATGATCAGCAGCTCCATCAGGGTCTCGTTCGGCGGATGGCAGGTGGGCTGGATGATGAAGACGTCCTTGCCGCGCAGGTTTTCGACGTACTTGACAAAAACCTCTCCGTCCGGAAAACGCCCGATGCTCACCTCGCCCAACGGCTGGCCGATGTACGCCGAGATGCGCTCCGCCAGCGCGCGGTTGGCATTGCCGGAAAAAACTCTCAAACCCATTTCTCCCATTGGCCGCGTTGCTTTTCCCGTCCGGCACTGGTTGCCCGACCAGGATTCGAACCTGAACTCTGGCCTCCAAAGGGCCGTGTGCTGCCATTACACCATCGGGCAGACGGCAAAAACCCTTTTCCCGCGGGGCAGCCCCCGCGGAATCAGCCCGGCCGGGCACACCACCCGACCTTCCCGGCCGGCCCCCCCCCGCGGGGGCACCGCCTGCGTGTCACCGGCGAAAGCGGCGTATATTAATCGGGCCGCCGCCGCCCGTCAAGGCGCGAAAACAGGAGTATATTCCCGGCATGCCCGAGCTCCCGGAGGTCGAAACCGTGGTCCGCGACCTGCGCGCGGCCGGCCTCGCCGGCCGGCGGATCCGGCGGGTGACGGTCCTGCACCCGGCAGTGGTCGCCGGCGCCGCGCCGTCCGCCTTCGCCCGCCGGCTGGCGGGCCGCCGGATCACGGCCGTCGCGCGCCGGGCCAAGTTCCTCATCTTTCAACTCGACCGGGGCGGGCCGCTGACGCTCCACCTGCGGATGACCGGCCAGTTGCACCTGGTGCGCGGGATCCCGCCGCGCGACCGGCACGACCACCTGCGCCTGGAGCTGGATGACGGCCGCACGCTGGTCTATCACGATCCGCGGCGCTTCGGCCGCTGGCGGCTGCTGGCGCCCGGCGCCGACCCGTTCCGCCGGCTCGGCCCGGAGCCGCTGGACGGGACGCTGACCGCCGCCGCCTTCGCCGCGCGGCTGGCCCGGCACCGGCGGCAGCTCAAGCCGCTGCTGCTGGACCAGGCGTTCCTCGCCGGGCTGGGCAACATCTATACGGACGAGGCGCTGTGGGCCGCGCGCCTGCATCCCCGCCGCCGCGCCGACCGGGTGCAGCCGGCCGCGGCGCGGGCGCTCTGGGCGGCAATCCGGCGGGTGCTGACGAGCGCCATCCGGCACCGGGGCACGACGCTGGGGCTGGGCGAGGGGCACTTCAAGGGCCCGCAGCACGAGCGCGGCCGCTTCCGCTTCCGGCTGCGGGCCTACGGCCGCGCCGGCGAACCCTGCCGCCGCTGCGGCGCGCCGCTGCGCCGCATCGTCGTCGCCCAGCGCGGCACGCACTTCTGCCCGCGGTGCCAGCGGAGAGAATGACGGCAGGGGCGCAGCCCAACCACCCCGTAGGGGCGCAGGCTTGCTGCGCCCTATTTCTTTCGTAACGCAGTCTTGCTGCGCCCCGTCTGTCATAGACGCAGGGTCGCTGCGCCCAAGACCCGTTGCGCCTAATCCCCGGTACAAGGACGGGCGCAGCAAGCCTGCGCCCCTACCGGCCGGCGCCTTACGGCTGCGGGGCGCCAGGCTTCCGGCCGCGCAGGGCGGAGAACAGCATCAGCGCGCCGAAGACCACCAGCACCCCGCCCCAGAGGAGGTTGACGTTGATGCCCAGCGAGTGCGCGTCGTAGATCTCCCTGGGGCTGATGAGGCCGTAGCCCGCCAGCAGCACGCCCACGAGGGTGAACATCAGGCCGATCGGCAGACGAATGTCGAGTCCCATGGCGGATTCTCCTTAGCGGAAGATGAGGTTCAGGACGACGCACGCGATCAGCAGGAGCGTGCCGAACACGGCCGGCCGCAGGATCCACGCCTGCGCCGTGTCGGCGATCTTCGGCGTCAGCGAATAAACCAGGCCCTTCAGCTCGGCGTCGCTCTTGGTCCGCTTGGTCGCCAGCGAGATGAGCACCGTCAGCGCGAAGCACGCGATGAACGCGAAGCTCGCCAGCCAGAAATTCTGGGCCATCTCGCTGGGGAACTGGGCGACCACGCCGAGGTAGCCGCCCTTCATCACGTTGACCACCCGGCCGTCCGCGAAGTTGGACGACGTGGTGGTCAGCGCGTGGAACACCGCCGACGTGCCGATGCCGCCGAACAGGCCCAGGAACGCGCCCGTGCCGGTGCACCGCGCCCAGAACATGCCCAGCAGGAAGGTCGCGAACAGCGGGGCGTTGACGAAGCCGAAGACGAGCTGGATGATGTCCATCGCGTTGTTGTACATCGAGGCGAAGTACGCCGCCCCGATGCTCACCAGGATGCCCACGACCGTCGCCGCCTGCCCCATCCAGAAATAATGGTGGTCGCTCTGGTGGGGCGCGAGGTAGGCCTGGTAGAGGTCGTAGGTCCAGACCGTGTTGAAAGCGGTGACGTTGCCCGCCATGCCGGACATGAACGAGGCCAGCAGCGCGGTCAGCGCCAGGCCCAGCAGGCCGGTCGGGCAGTACTTCTTCACCAGCGAGAGAATCACGCCGTCATAGTCGTATTCGGCCACGGCGTTGTAGAGGCCCTGCTTGATCTGGCCTTCGTCCAGCGTGCCGGCCGCCGTGACCAGCGCGGCCACCTTCTCCGGGTTCATCTTCTTGCCCATGGCGTCGCTCACGGCCTTGAACGCCGCGGCGGGCTCCAGGCTGCCGGCGGTTTTGACCACCCCGGCCGCCTGGGTGTAGGCCGCGTCGCTGATGATCGGCGGCGGAATGCGGTAGTGCTTGGACGGCGTGGCCGTCAGCGCGACGGCGATCATGCCGGGCACGATCACCAGCGCGGGGAACAGCATCTTCGGCACGGCGGCGACCAGCGGCGTGTTGCGCGCGGCGGTCATGTTCCTGGCCGCCATCGCGCGCTGGACGACGAGGAAGTTCGTGCACCAGTAGCCGAAGCTCAGCACGAAGCCCAGGCCGAAGACCATGGCGAACCAGTCCACGCCCATCGGGTTCGCCGCGGAGCCGGCCAGCAGCGGCTGCCAGGCGCTTGTCCAGGCGTTCGTCTGAAAGGCCTTGGTGTTCAGGTCCAGCGCCATCGGGTTCTGCGCCACCGTGTGCAGCTTGGCGGTCAGCGCGCCCCAGCCGCCCGCGTCGCGCAGGCCGAGGTACACCACCGGCGCGAAGCCCAGCACGATCATGAAGAACTGCAGCACCTCCGTGTAGATCGCCGAGGTCAGCCCGCCCTTGAGCACGTAGACCAGCACGACGCCCGAGCAGATCCACAGCGCCAGGTGGTAATTCCAGCCGAGGAGCTGGTTGAGCAGCTTGGCCAGCGCGTTCATCGAGATGCCCGACGCGAAGATCGTCATCACCGCGAACGCAATCGAATTCAGCGCGCGGACGCGCTCGTCGAAGCGCAACTTGAGGTACTCGGGCACGGAGCGCGCCTTGCTGCCGTAGTAGAACGGCATCATGAAGACCGCCAGGAACACCATCGCCGGGATCGCGCCGACCCAGTAGAAGTGGCTCGTGGCGATGCCGTACTTGGCGCCGCTGGCCGCCATGCCCACCAGCTCCAGCGCGCCGAGGTTGGCGGAGATGAACGCCAGCCCCGTCACCCACGTCGGGATGCTGCGCCCGGAGGTGAGGAAGTCCGAGGCCGTCTTCAGGTAGCGCCGCAGGGCGAAGCCGATGCCCACCACGAACGCCACGTAGATCGCCAGAATCGCGTAATCCAGCCAGCCCAACGTGATTGCGTGCACGCGTCAGCTCCTTTCCCGTCCACCGCCCGAAAATGTGCGGCCAAGATAGGCGGTGCGCCCCCGCCCGCCAAGTTAAAAAACACCTGCGAAGTATTGGGCCAGTGACATGGTAGGGCTCCCGGCCGGCTTGTCCGGCCGGAGCCAGAATTCTGCCTCCCGGGGCACAAGGCCACGGGGAGGCCCAAACGTCACTGACTCCCTCCCCTGCGAATCAAACATCGTACACCCAAGCGAACCCCGCGGATCGCGGCGGGCCGTGCCGCGCTGTTTTCAATTTTGGGTCTTTTGAATTTTAAATTTGTTTCGGATTTCGCGCTTCGATATTCGAATTTTCTTTTATCACAGCCCCGGCAGGACCGCCACGCCCTGGACCACACGGCAGACGTGCACGGCAAACTGGTCGGCGAAGTCCGGCCGGCTGCGCGGGTAGCCCGCTTCCACCGCCGCCTGCAGCGCCGGCACGGCCTTGGCCTTGACCAGCGCGCCGGCCGCGCCCTTGTCGCCGCCGCCGAGCATGCGTTCGCCCAGCACGCCGGGGACGGTGCGGGCCAGGTCGCACATGGTTTCCAGCTCGGGGCCGGAAATCTTGTAGTCGTCGCGCAGGCCGATCCCGTCCTCCCGGAAGATGCGGCCGACGGTTTCCACGTCGCCCTTCTTCCAGGCCTTGAGCATCTGGTAGAAGCGCTGCTGGGCGCCGTAGATGTACTTCAGCCGTTGGCACAGCGCGGGATGCGTCGGGCCGAAGCGGGCCATGATCTGATCGTAGAGCGCCTGGTCCCGCACGTCGGCCAGGCAGCGGATGCCGAATTCCTTGCCGGCCAGCGCGGCGAGCTCGTCGCATTCCGCGCGGCGGATTTTGTAGGTGGACTTCTCCAGCCCCGGCCGGACGGTGCCGGTGTCGAGGCTGACGATGCGGAAGTCCAGGGCGCCCTTCCCCAGGGGGACGTACTTGATCGTGCGGGTCTGCGGGTTGTAGTGGGTGCCCATGCCGTCCCGGGCGAAGTAGATCATGATCTGGTCGAGCTGGCCGCAGGGCGACCCGACGTAGTCGTTCTCCACCGCCTGCGCCAGCTCCACCACCTGCAGGCCGTCCTTGATTTTCAGGCCGTTGACCTCGAGCGCGGTGAGCATCAGGTTGATCGTCAGCGAGGCGGAGCGCGACATGCCGCCGCCGGGGATGTTGCCCCACAGCACGGCGTCGAAACCCCTGGTCAAGGTAAAGCCGGCGCGCTGGAGGATGAAGTCCACGCCGTAGGGGAACCGCGCCCAGGTGTCGGCGATCTCGGGCGACTTCGGCGGCGGCACGCGGCCGGGCTGGAACGCGATCACGCCGTCCGGCGCGAAGTTGCCGCTGAACAGGCGGATGCGGTCGGTGCCGTTGGGCCGGTAGGCCAGCCAGATGAAGCGGTCCGTGCCGACGCCGAACAGCTCCGTGCCGTTGTAGTCGCCGTGCTCCACGCCAAGGCAGAAGCGCGACGACGTGCGCCGGACTTTGCCGCCGGCCACCTGCAGCCCGGCCTGGCGCGCGAGCCGGTCGAGTTCCTTGCGGGCCTGTTGGTCCATCGTTGGTTTCATGCCGCCTTCCTTCCCTGGCGCCGCCGCGCTCCCCGCCGCCGGCCCCGGTGCCGGGGCGGAGCGCGGCCAGCCGCGGCATCCTAGGGCTTCCCGGCGGGCCCGCCAATAAAAATCAGCGGGGACCCACTTTACACATTCGGGAACCCGGGCAACGAATTGCACGCGGTGGCTGTGTTCGGGATTGACGCGGCGGCCGGTTCTGCCCCATATTCCCGCCCCGGATGTAATCATGGACCTTGCGCAGGCATTGACGCCGGCCGTTTTTGTGCTGGGGCTGAAGGGCAGCACCAAGACGGCGGTGATTGAAGAGATGGTGGATCGGCTGGTCGCCGCGGGCCTCATCACGGACCGCCAGGCCGCCCTGCAGGCGATCATGGAGCGCGAGCGGAAGATGTCCACCGGCATGCAGCAGGGCATCGCCATCCCGCACGGCAAGACCGACGCCGTGGCCGGCCTGGCCGTGCTCATCGGGATCAAGCCGGAGGGCGTGGACTTCGCCTCCCTCGACGGCCAGCCCGCCCGGATCTTCGTGATGACGCTCTCGCCGGAAAACCGCACCGGCCTCCACATCCAGTTCCTCGCCGAGATCAGCCGGCAGCTCAACGACCCGCAGGTGCGCGAGCAACTGCTCCGGGCCGCGACGCCGGCGGACGCCTGCCGGATCCTCAGCGGCGACTTGAAAGTGGCCGCACCTTGAGGGCCCGTCGCGGGGCCGGGCCGCTTCGCCGGCCCCTGCCCCGGCGGAGCGGGGCGGCCACAATGGGCCGCCGCTCTGCCAGCCCGGGGCGAAAAGGCTTTTCCTGCCGACCTGTTTCGGGCCGGAACCGCGGAACGCCGAAATCAGGAACGCGCACGCCGGCGGCGACCGCGCCCGGCGGCAGGCCTTGTGCCGCCCGGTTCCGGCGGCCGGCCGTTTTCACCCGGCCGGCGCCGGGCGCGGTCCGGCCGGCAGCCGGCGGCCGCGGCCGGGCGGCGGCCCGTCCGGCAGCAGGTGCAAGCCCCGGGCGGCGGCGCGGCGCAGCACGCTCAACAGCGCGACGAAGTGCGGCACCGGCGGCGGCCCGCCGCGGCGGCGCGAGCTTTCCACGGGCATGGCGCAACTCCTTTTCAAGGTCAAAGTACTCTGTATTACAAAGGTATTGGACCACGCCGGCCGCGCCGCGTTCAACAGCGCCGCCGGACGCTGCGCCGCCGGGCGCCCCACCCCGGCCGGCAGGCCGCGCCCGGCAGGCTGGCGCGCGGCAGCCGGCCTGATGACTGCAACTTCCGATGCCCGGCCGGGTATCGGAAGTTGCGCTCCCCTATCCTGCTGTTCTGCGGTTTCTGCGCACAAGATGTCGGGGGATCAAATCTGTTTCGCACCGGCGGCAGAAAAGCCATTTCAGAAGCGCCGGCACGGGGCCGGTTTTGATGGGCGGGCCGCGCGCGGCCGCGGCGGGCTCAGGCGGGCGCCGGGCGGGCGGCCCAGGCGGCCGCGCGGCGGGCGCGCGCCGGCAGCGCGGCCCGCGCCGCCTGCAGCACCTGCTCGAGCGCCGCCAGGTAGTCGGCAAACCGGTCCAGGCCGGCCGCCGTCGGATACACCGTGGTCCGCGGCTTGGCGCCGACGAATTCCTTGGTGACGCGCACCGCCCCGGCCGCGGCCAGCGTGGCCAGGTGGCTGTTCAGGTTGCCGTCGGTCAGCCGGCAGGCGTCCTTGAGCGCGCCGAAGGCCAGGCCCTGGCGGCCGGCCAGGCTGAGAGCGGACATGATGGCCATGCGGTTGGGCGCGTGGAACACGCTTTCCAACGCTGCGGAGGGGTTGGCGGGTCTGGCTTTATTCATGGGCGGCGTCCGGTGGATGACGGTTGTCGTGCAGGAGCACGAACCCGCCGACGGTTTCGCCGGCGAAGAAGATCAGGCCCATCGGCCACGGGTCGAGCAGGCGCACCCCGGGCGCCAGCAGCAGGGCCGCGCCGCAGGCGCAGTAGCCCAGGCCGAGGAGGTAGTTGGCGCGCGGCAGGGTCAGCCGGTACGGCAGGTGCGCCAGGCCGTAGCAGGCCATCCAGGCGCCGAAGAGCAGGTCCACGGCGCCGGCGCGCGCGAGGGCCAGCGTCAGCAGCCCGCCGAGGGCCAGCGGCGGCAGCGCCTCGCGCGCGGGGGCCAGCAGGGCGAGGCGGCGGTGGGCGCCGCGGGGGGAGATGAACCACCACGCCAGCGCGCCATAGTTGGCCGCCAGCGCCAGCGCGAGGATCGCCAGCCAGCCGGCCAGGTGCGCGCGGGGCGTGGCGGGCACGCGGCCGGACGCCAGCACGGCGGCGCCGGCGAGCGCCAGGCCGCCGGAAAACAGCCGGGCCCAGCCGGAATAGCCGCGGAACAGCCGGCGCTCCTGCAGGATGTCCTGCATCCGCCGCACCTGCGCCAAGGCGTCCTGCACGTCCATGTCCGGCTCCCGCCCGCCGCGGCCAATATACCCCGCCGACTTTGCGCGGCAAAGCGGATTCTTCACAACGCCTGCAGGGCGAGCACGGCCATGGCCGTGGCATAGACCCGGCCGCCCGCGCCGCTCCAGCGGTCGCAGGGCTCCCAACTGCCGGCGGCGGGCCCCGTGCGGGACCGGCCGGCCAGCACCGCGGCGCGCAGCCGGTCGCGCGGCGGCCGGCCCGCGGCGGCGTCCGCCGCCTGGAGGGCGGCGGCGAGGAAATACTCGCGGCAGTAATCCAGCGCGGCCGGCCGGCCGGCCGCGGCGCGGGCCGCCGGCAGCAGCCGCGCCAGGCGCGCGCTGTCGGCGGACACGCCGGCCCGGGCGAGGCACAGCACGCCGGCGGCCGTCAGCGTGTCGCTGCCGAAGGGGAAGTCGTTGGGGCGGCGGTAGCCGAGGTTGCCGGCGGGGTTGACGGTCTGCTCCAGCCAGGCCAGGCCGCGCTCCACGCCGGGCCGCAGGCCGGCGAAGCCGAGCGCCGCCGCGCGGTTGAGCGCCTGGAGCTGCCAGACGGTCACCGAGGCGTTCATCGCGTCCCGCGGCCCGCGCGTGTAGCCCCAGCCGCCGGCGGCACGCTGCTCGGCGCGGATGAAGGCCAGCCCGCGCTCCGCCGCGGCGCCCCACGCCGGCTCCGGCCGGCGCGCCCAGGCTTCGAGCAGGGCGAGCGTCGCCATGCTGTGATTGTACATCGTGCCGGCGCCTTCCGGTCCGAACCGCCCGCCGGCGGCCTGCCGGCGCACGAGATAGTCCAGGCCGCGGCGCAGCGTGCCGGCTCGCGGCCCGGCCAGCGCGGCGGGGCGGTCGGCGCCCAGCGCCAGCAGCGCCAGGGCCGTGACGCCGACGGTGAATTCCGGCCTGGCGCCCCAGCGGGCGGCGTCCCAGCCGCCGTCGGGCTCCTGGCTGGCTTCGAGCCAGGCCAGCGCCTGGCCGATGGCCGGACCGTCATCCGGCGGCAGCACCGCCAGCGGCACGGCCCGGGCGGCGGCCGGCGGCACGGTCAGGCCGGGATGGCCGGCGGGCAGGCGGGCCAGGGCGTCCGGCCGGCGGCCGGCGAGCCACCACCCGCCCAGCGTGCCCGCCGCCAGCAGCGCCAGCAGCGCGGCGGCGGCGCGGAACAGCCAGGCGGGGCCGGCATGGCTCGCGGCCGCGCGGCCGTCGTCCGCCGCCAGCCGCGCCAGCACCGCCGGCGCCAGGTCGGCCGCGGACGCGTCGTCAGCCAGCGGCGCCAGCCGCTGCAGCGCGGCGCGGAAGTCAGCCAGGCAGGCCGCGCAGAGCGCGCAGCCGGCGGCGTGCGCCGCGACGCGCGCCCGGTCCGCCGCCGGCAGCGCGTCCTGCAGATACGGCGCCAACTCCATTTCCCAGGCGCACGCCGCGCCCGGGCGCTCAACCCGCGGTTTCAAAATAGGCCCTCAGTCTGTTCAGCGCGAGGAACATCCGGGACTTGACCGTGCCCACCGGGATGTCCAGCACCGCCGCGATGTCCTCGTAACGCAAACCCTGGTACAGGCTCAATACCACCACGCTCCGCAGCTTCTCCGGCAACTGCTGCAGCGCCACCTGCGCGTCCAGCCGGGCGCGGGCCTGATGCTGCGCCCGCTCGTCGCTCGCCGGCTGCTCCGGGGCCCCGCGCGCCACCCACAGCTCGCGCTTGCGCAGCCGCCGCAGGTGGTCCGCCCAGGCGTGCCGCGCCAGCGTGTACAGGAACGTCGTGAACTTCGCCGTCGGCCGGTAGCGGTGCCGGTAGCGATAGAGCCGCAGCAACGTTTCCTGCGCCAGATCTTCCGCCTCGTGGTAAGCGCCGAGGCGCCGGAAAAAGTTCACCAGCTTGGTCTGGTGCCGCCCGATGAGCACGGCGAAGGCGTCGCGCCGGCCCGCCTGGACCGCGGCCATCAGCGCGAAGTCGTCCGCTGCAGACAGGTTGAACGGCGCATCCACCGCGGCTTTTGTGGCATGCGGCGCGGCGCGGGTGCAACCCGAAAAATACTGCGCGTCCACATTTCATGCTGAACCTTTTTCCGTCCGGCGGCGCTATAGCGGGGAAATCAACCCAAGGAGCTGCCCATGACAACTCGCGTTCTGCTGACCGTGACCCTGCTGGGCGCCGGCTGGGCGCTGGACCGCGCCGCCGCCCAGACCAATCCCTCCACCCCGACGTCGCTGCCGCCGATCGAGGTGCGCGCCGCGCCGCTGACCGAGGCGCAGGCCGTCGGACCCTACCAGCAGCCGGAGTGGACCACGGAGCGCCGGTTCCCGACCACGCGCGTCTACCTCCAGCAGCCGCCGTGGGGCCAGGGCGTCGAAGGCTGGTGGCGCGGCACGTGGTACAAGGACGGCACGAGCAAGCACCGCTACGAGGCGGAATACGAACTGGGCCTGCCGGGCCGGCTGCAACTGGACCTCTACCAGGCGTACCAGACGGACAAGGCGCATGTCTCCAAGCCGGAGTACACTTCCGCCGAACTGCGCTACGCCCTGGCGGACTGGGGCAAGATTCCCCTCAACCCGACGCTTTACG
>Ga0172371_10011079_pt1 | contig 12058 bp, 10 predicted proteins | sample Lak12m_FD_114543 | JGI IMG/M metagenome (GOLD analysis project Ga0172371, IMG submission 114543) | Freshwater microbial communities from Kabuno Bay, South-Kivu, Congo - kab_022012_12m | ecosystem: Environmental > Aquatic > Freshwater > Lake | place: Democratic Republic of the Congo: South-Kivu...
CTGACCCTGCTCAAGCAGGCCAGAGCATTCGGCGTGGGGATACTGCTGGCCACTCAGAACCCGGTCGACCTCGACTACAAGGGGCTTTCCAACACCGGAACCTGGCTGCTGGGCCGGCTGCAGACCGAACGCGATAAGGCCCGAGTGTTGGAAGGGCTCGAGGGTGCGGCAGCCACCCAGGGCGCCAAGTTCGACCGCCAGGCTATGGAGCAGACACTGGCCGGCCTGGGCAACCGCGTCTTCCTCATGAACAACGTCCGCTACGATGCCCCGATAACATTAGAGACCCGCTGGACCATGTCCTACCTGAGGGGCCCGCTCACCCGCAACCAGATCAAGGTGCTGATGGACCCGGTCAAGGTCCAGATGCCCAAAGCACCTGCACCAGCCTCCCAGGCGACGTTCACAGCACCATCATCCGGGCAGCCGGTAGCGGCGGCAGCGGCACCGGCCAGACAGGCGGCAGCACCGTCCGGACGTCCCGTGATACCCCCCGACGTAACCCAGTACTTCGTGCCCGCCAGGGGCAGCCAGTCCGGCAGCACACTGTTATACAGGCCGGCAGTGCTCGGCGTGGCGCAAGTACATTTCGTCGACGCCAAGACAGGCATAGACATGGTAGATGACACGGCCGCAACCACGGACATCACCGACGATCCGATACCGGTCAACTGGGACAACGCCCGGGAAGCAGGTTTCAGCATCTCCGACCTGGAGAAGGCACCCCGCGATGGGTCACAGTTCGGTAATCTGCCGGCGGTGGCCGGCAAGGCGCGCAGCTACGATAACTGGAGCAAGGAGTTCGTTACCTGGCTTTACGGCAGCAAGAAATACGAGCTCCTCAAGAGCACAACCTACAAACAGGTATCCAAGCCCGGCGAATCGGAGCGGGACTTCAGGATAAGGCTCGGACAGAGCGCCAGGGAGCAGCGCGACGACATGGTAGAGAATCTCAAACAGAAATACCAGGTCAAAATAAATTCTCTGCAAGAGAAGATACGCATAGCTCAGCAGGCCGTAGACCGCGAGGCCGAACAGGCGAAGCAGCAGCAGATGCAGACCGTCATCAACGTCGGCTCCACGCTGCTGGGCGCGTTCCTGGGCAAAGGCATCAGCACCGGGACTGTGGGCAGGGCTTCCACGACAGTGAAAAGCGCCGGTCGTATTTTTAAGGAAAAGGATGACGTTAATCGCGCCAAAGACACCGTTGAAACGCGTCAGCAAACGCTTGATGAGCTGGAAAGGGAGTTTAAAGCCGAGATGGACGAGCTGGCAGCCAGGATCGACCCGGCCACGGAAGAGCTGCAGAAGATATCCCTGCGCCCGGCCAAGAAAGACATCGTAGTCAAGCTGGTGGGCCTGGCATGGCTGCCCTACTGGCGGTCACAGGACGGCACTGTTGCCGCAGCCTGGCAGTAGCAGGTCATAAATCGTCAAGCCGCTGTCATGCGGAAATACCGGACGTGATCGCATAAACGGTCAGTCCGAGCTGCGCGAGCGAGATGACCAGCGTAGCGATCAACACAGATATAGATGATGCTGTTTTGAACTCATCCCTGCCACGCGCGATGAATGTCATATGTATGATGAAGGCAGCGATGCCGGCCAGGCCCAATATTCCCGAGAAAACCAGGCCCGCGAATGCGCCCCATGCCAGGTATAGAAGGCCAACCAGTATAACGGCGACCAGCGGTAAATGCAGGCAGAGGAATAAGGCCGGTCCGCCCGGCATCCTGAACAGCTTCCACTCCTGCCAGTAGGCAGAATCGATCTCATGCACGATAAGCAGCGTGGCATTGGCCACGTAGAGAATCAGCAGCCAGTTTTGCATGTCTCTCTCCCTGCCGTCCTATCAAATAGTGGGTTTATACGGCGATTTTTAATCTGTGCCTGAGGTAGAGACCTGCCAGCAGGCCGAAGAGCAGCCCGCCCAGGTGCCCCTGCCAGGATATGAAAGAGAATGGCAGCAGGATAAGGAAACCGATCGCCACCGCGACCCACAGCGGCATAGGGACCGGTATGGGGAAGATGAACACTTTTACCATAGGCGCTACTATAGCCAGCGCCCCGCCGACGGCAAAGACCGCCCCCGAGGCGCCGATAGTCGCGACATAGGGCGATGACAGCGCAAGGACAAAGAGACCTCCCATGATGCCGCCGCCGAAGTAAACCAGCAGAAAATTGTTCAAGCCCGCAACGCGGTTGAGGAAGCTGCCGAAAAAATAGAAGGTCAGCATATTGGTGAGCAGGTGCATGAAGTCCGCCTGTGTGAACATGTATGTGATGAGCGTCCACGGCCGCTCGATCAGGCCGCTCCACGAACCGTACAATCCAAGGTATGGAATGAGATTGGTGTCATTGAAGGCGGCTATATTTACCCCGAGGTAAACAAGCACATTGAGTATAATAATTACGATGATAGGTATGAGTTCACCTTCATCCGTCCGGTAGCGTATATTAGACATATCTCTATATTCCGGTTAACAAAATTTCACTTATTTTAGTTTATCACACCCGGTGGATGCTGAGGCATCAGGCAAGAGCATAGTACGTGGTGCCGTCCTCGCTGTACGACTGGACTTTGCCCCTGATCTGCAGGTAAATCAGGTGGGCGATGGTTTCGCCCATGGCGAACCATTGCTGTACCATGGGAAAATCCTTCCATTCCTTGAACTCGATCTTCCAGGTGATATACGGAGCGACCTCGTATGCGGTCATATCGCCTTCCTGAAGCGCGGCAATGCATTCATCCAGCCTCAACCGGTGGTGCTGTTTCAGTTCCTCGATGCGCTTTCTATGCTCGTGCCACGACTTGCGGTGCGCCGGCAGCACCATTTCAGCCTCCAGGAGCCCCGTTTTATCGAGGCTGGCCAGGTAGTCTCCGAGCGCATCGCCCATCTCCGGCCAGTGGGCGATATTAGGCGTGATATCGAAGAGGATGTGGTCGCCCGAAAACAGTACCTTCTTGCTCTCGTCATACAGGCACATGTGCCCGGGCGAATGCCCCGGTGTCTCCACGCACCTGAGGGCGTAGTCTCCAACCTCGATGACCTGCCCGTCCACCACCTCCGTGATATCGACCAGCCGGCTGGGGCTGTAGAGGTAGCCAGGGTGTTTTGCCATCGACTCCTTGAGGACCTCGGCGGGAAATCCGTTGGCAGTATAGTAGTCCAGTAAGTCGGCCCAGTGGCGGGGGCCCTTCACGATCCTGGTCTCAACGTCGCCGAAATAGCATATTGAGCTTTCTGCAGCCAGGTCCCCGGTAAGGCCGAAGTGATCGGCGTGCAGGTGTGTGACAAACAGGTCGGTCATGTTCAGATCGATATTAAGCTTTTGCAGCGCAGGAAACATTACTTCCTTACATTCCGGGCGGTTCATACCGGTATCGATGATGAGATTTCTCTCGCCTTTGATTACATAGCAATTGACCGATCTCAGCGGATTCTTGGGCAGCGGCAGCTCGATTTTGTACAGGCCGGGTAAAATATCTTCTATCATCTCAATCCTTGCAAGGCATAATCGCTTAATTATACTTGTATCCGGGCGAGTCGGCATCATCAATGCTGTGCGTATGCTTGGAAATCAGGCTGTGCGCAGGATCGTTGATGCAGGTATAATAGGTTACAGGCAGATAACAGGCGGAGGCAACAAAGATGTGGAAATGGACGACTGTCGGCATAATATTACTCTCACTAACCTGGATACTGACACTGCCGGCGGGCTGCGCTCTTCTGAAAAAATCCGGCTCGAGCGGCTCTGTAGCTTTGAGTTCCGAACCTCTCACCAGCAACTGGAAGATGACCAGGGTCAGCATCGATCCACCTTTCCCCACAGTGATACCCGGCCTTATCGTCGACCAGGTGATCCCAAAAAGCCCGACATGGAGCATCAGCCTGAGCGGTTCTCAACTCAAACCTGTTTATGACGGCAGAAGTACCTGGTTCAATCCCCTGGGTATGTCTGTGACCATAACAGATCCCACCGTAACGGAAGGCAGCGACAAGAAATCGGTTACGATCAGCGGCGGCGGGACCATCAGCGCCGGCAAGTTGCCGGGCGCACTGGCGCTGGTGGGTGCGGCAGCCGGCAACATATCCAATATCGATATCGACTATACCGACAGCATCGTGGTCACACTTACGGGTCAAAACCAGTTGACTGCCGCCATCTCATACAGCGCGCATGGGCAATATTCCGGATCCAAAGGACCGGGGAGTTTTAACAACTCGGCCACGGTGAAATACACCGGGACAAGGAAATAACAAAATCGATTGCCGCAGGGGCGTTGCTTTAGCTGCGCCCTGCTGACAGATTAAAAGAGGTTCTGCCAACTCTTGGTTGACGAACTCAAAGGGGCTGTGACCTTGTCTAAGCTAATAAGTATATGGTTTAGAAGGATCAGGGATTGGTGGATTTCGAGACTGGACTTTGCTGCGCCTTGATTGAAAGCAGGGAATAAGCTAGGTGGAATACAGGATAAGATGCCATATTTCAAGAAGCTAGCATTGCCTGGCTGTAATGTTGCGATTTTGCCTAAAGATTTTCCACATTGCGTGCAGGCCAAATTGCATAGATATGATAAGAAAGAAGAATATCGCATATCAGCCAACTACTATAATCAACGCTCATTTTGGTTCGAAATAACGCTCACTGAAAATAATATACGTGACAGTGCAAAGCATCTATATGTAATGGATTGGATATTTTTTCATGGGGATCAGCCGGTGTCATTTAGCAAAGGCATGTTCAATCGGGCGCTTCCCTTTTCTCCGCAACTAAATATAATCAAGTTTTATATTAATGTACCGTCTGTTACTACTGTTGGCGAGCATAAACTTTGTATCATCGTGACTAGAGATCAAGAAACCATATGCAATCAAAAGGAAATCGCATCCTTTAACGTGTGCGATGCAGATTTAGATGAAAGGGATAGATCATTACTAAGGCATGGAGCTATTGTTGGTGCAGGGTGCGCAATTGCGGGGGCAGCTATTGTTTGGGTATTCAGTAACCTATCAACTATAGCTAATTGGTTCTCACATTAGTAAACAGCACAACATATTAACCTACAGGAACAAGAAGAAACAGGAGATCGATCCAAAATAGATAAAAAACTGACTATCAATCATCTGAGAGGAAACAGGGCTTAGAAATTACGACAACGGACATAAACCGTATATATAAACAAGCTAGCCCTTGTTTATGGTATCAAATGCATAGCTCTCATTTTTGCTTCGCGATACTCCAAAATAAGGCTACACATTGGTGGCAAATCACCTGTCTTTTTTATGACCCCCCATACTAAATAACAGTAAAGCCAAGCATACAGGCAGTCAAGCACCTCAGCCTCCAATTTTATTGTCCTGTGCTGGAGCCAATGTTTATGGATCACTTGAATGCGATCAAAACGTATGAACCCTTCATTAAAAAAAGGTGAAGAACTGTCCGGTAGATAGAAAAAGGTATTGTACACATAACTCTTCACTCGTTCGATAAAATGCGAAGAATATGCTACTTTCGCTGGTGCCCCTCCAAATGAATAAATTGGTGCTATAACAAAGCAGTCATCATTTTGACGGGATTTGTCTTTCCAGCAGTCCACAGCTTGTGACAAAATGATTACTGGTCGCATCTTACATTTGACTAACGCTACTCGCTCGTCAGATTTAACTTTAAGAGGATGAATGGGTATCTGTGTGGAACTAAAACCACTCGCATCACATGTTGTAATGTCATAGGTATAATTGTTTGATACTGCATTATACTTAGCCGATAAGACAGGCATAGGTTTATCGCTGACAAGAAAAAGTGATGGGGCGTTAAAAATCTGCCCTGGTTGGTACCATTGCTGATAAATGCCCGACAGCGATAGGTAATATTTGTCAATTAAATCAAGCAATTTATTATCAATTACTCATGTTGATCAGAAATTGAAATTTCTGCTCCTTCTTGGACAGTAGCATTACCCAAGAAGGGTAAACATTGTAAAACGGTGTCCTCAATATTCATGACGTCTATTGCTTGAAAATAGACAGCATCGTATGGTGGTGACAGCCATACTACGTCTTCAGTGAATGTTTTTTGCAGTGATTTGTATTTCATTGTTAATTCAGAATGGACCTCTTTGGGCAATAATGCTACATTTACTAATTCATCGTCTGAAAAACAAGGAGGTATAGTAGAAAAGTCTAATAGATGTCCTCTTGTTGCTTTTGCCATAGGTTCAGTCTCAAAGTAAACATGGTCGAGTAATTTATGTAAACTTTGCCCTCCCCAATCATCAAGAATTCCATCCATCATAATACGTAGCGAGGGAGCCAACTGATTAGCATCCTCGACATTCCCACCTTTGTATATAAATGCTTTATATTGTTTTTGCGTAATTACTTCGTGTTCATATACATCTAATTTTGGGAGGAGCGGCTCAATTTCAATTGCATATGGGCCATAATGCAAGAATTTCCATGGCAATTCAGAGATCGTCTTGCGGTAATATCGATAATACTCCACATCCACTAAATATAGTAACTTGGCGACTTGGGTGCGTGTGGGCGTTATGTCTTGCTGACTGAGACGCCGGATAATATATTCCAAAAGGATGCCAGTGATAGGATTCATCACAAATACGATTTACAAACCTAAAACCTAATTGTCAATAGTATAACAGACATGTCAATCGAGAATTACGATCATAAAACGAAAAGAGATCGATAGAAAAGCGACTGAGACGAAGTGGAAATCCAATACTTGACAAATGTTGCCGTTTACTACATAATACTTAACAAGCGTAGCTTATTAAGAGGTAAAAATGATAATTGACTTGAAGGCATATTGGGCAGCTCATGTACCGGCAGAATTTGAGAAAGACATAATTCGTTTCACGTTCAAAGCGTATAAGGACGCTAAGGACGAAATAAAGGATCATGAGTACAGTATTGGCCCATCAAGGAATCTGTTCCCATATGTTCGGTGGTGCAAATTAGACGAGTATTGTTTGGCCTTGAGTAAGTATGCAGGATTTGAAACAAGTTCAGAGGAGAACACTATTAAGAACAGCTACTATACTTTGATAAAATCGAAAGCTATTAAGATGACCATATCAGCGGTAAAGAATAAAAAAGATGTTCCGAGACAGTCAATATTCCGCAACGAACACGCTGGTTGTCAATCTCGTTTTGCTGTTGATGAAAATGATAGATTCAAGATAGTCGATATATCTTCTAAGATAGACGAGCCAGTGTATGCCTTCATTATTCATGGCCCATCCAATCCGGCAGAGCCACATATCCCCGGTTTTATTGGGATAGGATTCCCTGATGCAAGATGTAAAGGATATTTGGACTATTTAGATTTATGCGACAAGTATCCCAACGTCGTTGAAGAAATGCTCGCACAGGACACCGAGAATATCCCAGATACCGCAACTCCTACAGTTCATACTAAGACTGACGTACAGTCGAGGCTGATATGAATTTAGGAACTCCCGGTTTTGTTGGAGAAAGAATTAGACAGGCAAGGGAAGCTAGAGGTTTAACGGCTACTTCGCTAGCTGAGTTATTAAGTATTACTAGGGCATCAATTTCATTGTACGAGTGTGGCAAATGCAGTCCACAACCTGAATTGCTAGCTAGAATTGCTGATAAATTAAGTCTCCCGATGACATACTTTACATTGCCTATCAGTAAGACGAAAACTAGGCCAGTATTTTTTCGTTCTATGGTTGCTGCTACGAAGACAGATCGAAATAGAGGCAATAGTAGAGTCGAGTGGTTTGGAGAAATCATCTACCCATATCTTACGCAATACATCTCTTTCCCCGCTGTAAATTTGCCCCCAAGCGTAACTATTGATAATGCAATGAATTTAAGTGACGATGACATAGAAAACTTCGCCCTTGCCACGAGAAAGTATTGGGGTATTGGCAATGGCCCTATAAGTAATGTCCTATTACTTTTTGAAAACAACGGAATTTTAACGGTGCGCATGAATTTGCAGGCAGATACTTTGGACGCATTCAGTAATGTGTATGATAGCATTCCGCTGCTATTCCTCGGAACAGGCAAAGACTCAGCAGTTAGATTACGATTTGATGCAGCCCATGAATTGGGGCACCTTATATTGCATAGAAATATTACGCAAACCCAACTGAATAATCTGCAATTGTTCAAACTGATGGAAGACCAAGCTAATCGTTTCGCTGGTGCCTTCCTCGTGCCTTCAGATTCATTTGCTTCTGATTATTTCCTTCCTACACTGAATTCATTTATTACAATGAAATCTAAGTGGCTTGTATCCATTGGTGTAATAATCAAAAGAGCGGCACACCTTCAATTTATTGATAAAGAACAAGAGCAAAAGCTATGGGTCAGTTATAGTCGTAAGGGTTGGAGAAAAAGAGAGCCGATGGATGAACGAATTGTGGTTGAGAACCCCGTGTTGATAAGTAGGGCAATTAATTTAATAATCAAGGAAGGGATCAAAACTAAAGACGAAATTGCATCGGAACTCCCCTTATCACCTATTGATATCGAGGAATTAATGAATTTGCCATATGGATACATGGGGCCATCATCTCCGGATGTGAGGTTAAATGATCGAGAGCCAATACTAGATGAAGATGATTACCGTGATGCCATACACCAGGCTGAGCAAATTTTAAAGCAGCAAGACAGCTGGTCATAAATGTTAAATATATTTATTACGTTTTAAAAAATCATTCCTGTCTTTATTTTGTTCTTGTATTCTGCGCATTGTTTCAGCTTCGAGACTATCTTTGCGATGCGCACCTAAATGTTTTTCAAGACTCTTGAAATATTTGCCGCAATGTGGACATTGTCCTTCTGTCATTAATGCCCTCCGTACAAATTTGATATGACCTTTCAACAGATCTAAATATATGTCTTTCGTACCATTATTTCAAAATGATACACTACCGAAATTGTATTATTTTCTGTCTTGTCTTGATCTTACAGTAGAAATAATCATAGCTGCAACAAAAAGAGGAAAAAATACAAATACAACATACCCAGAATATAACATAGGTTGACAACCCTGAACTCCAAATGCCTGGGTTAAGTCACTCATTGTGTTAATAGCCGATAGCGCCGCCGCAAGAATTAATATAGGCTTTCCAATCAGTAGAATTTTGGAAGCTATTGACAAGGTGGATTTCGGAAATGTAAGTATGGCTGATATAGCGGCACTTGCTAATAGCAAGAAGCCGACTACTAAGAGCAACCAATCCGTCAGCGTATCCAGTTGCTTCGGCAAAACCACCACAATGAATAGCGAACCCGCCGTAAAATATGAGAGTGTGCCCATGATTATTTCCAACCAATGTAAAGTTACTGGTAGCGACGATGCTTGCCTTACCATCCCAATACCCCCCCCTAATTATGATTGATTAGTATAACATAAGTGTCAACGCATATGAGCACAGCCAATCGTAGACTAAATGTATTGTATAATAAAACTATAGCGTATGAAGTCATACGTAGTTTATGATATGCAATATGAGTTATATAGCCCGCCAACCAAGATTTGGCAGAACCTCTAAGGACCAATCCCTAAAATAGATTTATTCCTCCGGGTACTCCTCGGGTGTGACAACCGTGTTTTCCAGCTTGACCCAGTCTCGCAAGAAGCTGACAGCCATTTTCCTGCCTATGGTATCGCCTATCAGGCTGCGGTGGATATCGTCCACGGTAGCAACAGTGCATTCTCCAAGCCGTATGATGATATCGCCCTCCCTCAGGCCAGCCACCTGGGCCGGGCTGCGCGCAACGACCGACATAATGCGCGCACCGCTTTCCTGCGCCAGGTTGTAATGCCTGACGACCCTGGTCGGCAGCGGAACGGTCTGCCCGGAGATGCCCAGAAAGCCGCGCACCACCCTGCCGCGGCTGAACAGCTGCGCGACGACACGTCGGACAGTGTTCACCGGTATGGCGAAGCAGATACCCTGCGCCATCTGGATGATGGCCGTGTTGATGCCGATAAGGCGGCCCCGGGAATCCACCAGCGGGCCTCCGCTGTTGCCCGGGTTCAGGGCCGCATCCGTCTGAATAACCTCTTCGATCAGCCGTCCGCTTTTGCTGCGCATGGAGCGTCCCAGGGCGCTGATAACGCCGGCGGTGACCGTCCGCTGGAAACCCAGCGGGCTGCCGATGGCGATGGCGACCTGCCCGGGTCGCAGCCTGCCCGAGTCGCCCAGGCTGACGGCAGGCAGGCTGGAGGCCCCGATGCTGACCAGGGCCAGGTCTGTCGCCGCATCCTTGCCCACCAGGTGGGCGATGCAATGGGCGCCCTCACAGGTTATCACCTCTATTTCAGCGGCATCCTCAATGACATGGCAGTTGGTCACAATGTAGCCGTCCGGGGCGATGATGACCCCGCTGCCCCCTCCTTCAACGCTGCGGGATGAGCCGCTGCGGTCCCGGACCTTTTGCCTGACACTCATATGCACTACCATGGGCGACACGCGTTCGACTACTCCCGCAACAGCCTCGGAGTAGGCGTCGAGAAAATCGCTTTTCTCCAGCACCCCGACCGGGGATCCTCCACCCTCCCGCGGGTCATTTTCATCTGCCTCCAGAAACCGAAGTTTGATATCCGGATTAATAGTAACCATGGTCAGCTCACCTCGAAATATTCTTAAATTTATTCTAATCACCATCCGGCAGGCGGCCAAATTTCAGCTTCGCTTTGTTTGCGAGGCCGTTATCCTGTATATTAATCTGGCGCACCGATCCGGGGGGTATGCTGAACTGGAAATAAGCACGGGCATAAAAGATCTTGACAACCTGCTGCAGGGTCTGCTGGCGGGCGATAACATCGTCTGGCAGATCGGTGATCTGCAGGACTATTCCTTTTTCGCCGAGAGGTTCGCCCGCGAGGCTGTAGCCGGAAATCTCGAGTGCATCTACTTCAGGTTCGGCTCGCATCCACCCATCCTCCCCGAGATACAGGGCGTCAGCGTGGTCAACATCGATCCGGCCCCGGGATTCGACTTCTTTTCAGGAGAAGTGCATAACACTATAAAAGGCTGCAGCAGGGATGCCCGGCTAATCTTCGACAACCTGTCGTCGCTGGTGGGGACATGGGCCACCGACGAGCTGCTGGCCAATTTCTTCATGGTTACCTGCCCTTACATCTTCGAGCTTGGCCCCGTAGCATACTTCGCCCTGACGCGGGGCAAACACCTGCACACGGCGGTAGCGCGCATCCGCGACACGACGCAGATACTGATCGACGTTTATCATGCGCACGGGTCCATGTACATACACCCTATCAAAGTCTGGGACCGCTATTCCTCGCAGATGTTCCTGCCGCACCGCGTATCGGAGGGCGGCTGGACGCCGGTCTCCATCAGCGACGATGCGGCCGCCGTATCCTCCAGCGCGCTCAAGCACCCGCTGACATCATCTATAGCATCCATGGCGCCGTGGGAGGTGGTCTACGACCGGCTGCTGCAGCACAGGGCCAGCTCCGAGGAGAAGGACGCCTATTCGCCCGAGATCGCATCGCTCAAGCAGGAGCTGATACGCATGATGATCGGCGACCACCCCTCCTTCAACAGGCTGGCGGACCGTCACTTCACCATCGACGACCTCATCGCCGTGAGAAACAGGCTGATCGGGACCGGGCGTATCGGCGGCAAGGCGGCCGGCATGCTTCTTTCGCGGCGCATCCTGCTTTCCGGTGATAATAATCCAGATTTTTCGCAGGTTCTCGAGGCGCACGATTCCTTTTATATCGGATCGGACGTCTTCTTCACCTTCCTGGTCAAGAACAACCTCTTTCAGCTTCGCATGCAGCTCACCCGTGATTCGCAGATGTCCCACGAGGAATTTGAGGATGTGGAGCGCCGCTTTTTAGAGGGGCAGTTTCCGGCGGATATCATGGACCAGTTCAGCGATATGCTGGATTACTTCGGCCAGGCGCCTATTATCGTGCGCTCCAGCAGCCTGCTCGAGGACAGGTTCGGCAACGCCTTCGCCGGCAAGTACCGCAGCGAGTTCTGCGCCAACCAGGGCAATCCCGAGCAGCGCATGCAGGC
>Ga0172371_10011080_pt1 | contig 12058 bp, 14 predicted proteins | sample Lak12m_FD_114543 | JGI IMG/M metagenome (GOLD analysis project Ga0172371, IMG submission 114543) | Freshwater microbial communities from Kabuno Bay, South-Kivu, Congo - kab_022012_12m | ecosystem: Environmental > Aquatic > Freshwater > Lake | place: Democratic Republic of the Congo: South-Kivu...
CGCCACTCCTATACGTGGTTTGCAGGGATTATTCTATCAGAGGAGGGCAGTCCGAGGAAGGCAGACCGGGGCTGCGAGAGCGCGCCGGGCGAGTGCGCCGGCGAGTATTTCAGCAGCCTGCTAAAGGTTCCACCCCGGCGACAAGAGGCCACGGGCCTCTTCCGAAAGGATAGCTGGGGTGGTCGCATTTCTGGGGAGTTGCACCGATTCCACGCCCGCCGGGCCGAACACTCGTGCCGCGTGGACCCGGACGACGAGACGAGCATCGTCCGCATTCCTCGGCGCAAGCCCGTGACGCGTCGGCAGGCAGGAGGCAGCGATGACCAACGATCTTGCGTACTACCAGTCACTCCCCTATGAGCGTGAGCACTCGATGCGCCTGGAAGGCGGCGAAGGGTACTACATCGTCCGCCTGAAGGACCTCCCGGCTGTCGCCGGCGACGGCACGACCCTTGGTGAGGCGACCGAAGACCTTCGTGCTGCTTTCGACGAGCTCGTGATGGCATGGCTCGCTGCCGGCACGCCCATCCCGCTGCCGGGCAGGGGGTTCACGGTCCCTGCTGAACCTGGACAGGCGCCTCTGGGGGAGTGGGAGCCCTCCCGGTGAGCGCCTCGCGCATCGAATGGACCGAGGACACGTGGACCCGGTGACCGGCTGCACGAGGGTCAGTCCCGGCTGCGCCAAGTGCTACGCCGAGCGCATGACGCGTGAGCAGCGCTGCAGCGCCCGATGGCTCGCCGGCGCTCATGTCAGCAGGCAGAACGCCGCGTACCCGTTGAAGAAGTACTCGGCCCGGAACCGGGTCGTCTGCCCGTCCCCGGTCTTCACAGCCACCTCGTCGGTGATGCTGTCGGCGATGTCCCGGCCCGGAGTCCAGACCGCGGCAACGTGCTCGTTGTCGTTGTCGGTCAGGCCGCGTCCGAAACGCTGGGTGAAGCTGGGAGAGGCGACGCTGTAGCGCGCTGAGGTCAGCCTGGCGCCGTCGTCGCTCCGTCCGTTGTCCTGGTAGACCGCCAGCAGGCAGGTCTTCAGGCTCGTCTCGACGAGGTGTCGGGCGGTCGACTCGAACGAGGCGTCGAAGACGGCGGCGGTGGCCTTGACGGTGGCTGCCGTGATGGGCAGGGGGGCTGTCTCGAGCCTGAAGCGGCGGCCCTTGAACTGCAGTTCGGCGGCGAAGGCATTGGCCTCACGCTCCTCGACGCGGGCGGCGCGGAAGCCCAGGTCGCGATCGCTGCAGAGGACGATCTGGCCGTAGTGATCGGGCAGCACGTAGTGACCGATCTCGTGCAGCGAGCTGAAGCGGGAGCGCCTTGGATCCAGCGCGGAGTCGACGGCGACCAGGCGCTCCCGATAGTCGAGCAGAGCTCGGACGGTCTCGCCGGAGACTGTCCTCGCTTGCGGCAGGTCGGTCGCGAAGCTGACGTTGATGCTGCGCAGCGACAGAAGGTCCATAAGCGGCTCCGGCCTGGTCGGTCCCGGCTCCAGCTGGTCCGTCTCCGCGAGCAGGTACTCGACCAGTTCCTCCGGCGAGGGTACGAAGACCGTTGTCGCCCTGGGAGAGGTCACCCGTGGTCCTTGTCTTCGTGTGCGAGCTGAAGCAGCCGCGCTCGAAGCTGTTCGGCGTCGCTCTCGAGGAGCTCGCCTCCGTGGGCCGCCATGGCAAGCGAGCTGCTTCTCTTGGCTTCAACCAAGCCATCGAAGTACGCGCGGACCTCCTCGTCCCGACGCGGGCTTCGCCGGGCTTCGATCTCGAGCAGCACCTCGGGATGCTGGTCTGCGAGACGGATGAGGTTGTCCATCGACTTGGTCTGAGCCGAGAGGCCCAGCTCCCAGCGGGTGTAGGTCTTCTCCCCGACGCCGAGCAGGCGTGCCATCTCCCGCTGGGACAGGTCGACGCGCTTGCGGACGGCGCGCACCTCAGTCGGGCTGAGGATGCCCTCGAGCCGGTAGCGCTCAGCTTCGATGCGCGCCACCAGCTCGGGCGGGAGCTCGTCCTCACCGCATGCTTCACACGACCACCAGGTGGCATCGCGGAACTCGGATGTGGCGACGACGAAACCCTCCGGCCACTCGAACAGGTAGGTGCCGTGCTGCTCTGCAAGCTCACCTTCACCGCACACCGCGCAGTAGGTCACAGTCATGAGCCCTTGCCTCCTCCGTCCCTGTGAGCAGAGATGATGAGCAGCAGCTCCGACCGGCTGCCCCGTCGCACGATGCTGACCTTGATGAACAACTCCACTCCTTCGATGACGGGGTAGACCTCATAGGCCGGCTCCCCGATGTGCTTCTCGTCTTCACTCGTGATGGTGACGGTCACAGACTTGCCGGCGTCGATCCAGTCGCAGATCGCCTGGCACACGCCAGCCGTGGTGATGCGCAGCGCCGCCATGTCCTGGGCGCAGCGTTTGGTGACATGAGCCTGGGCGGGGAGGGCCGCCAGCCGCCGCAGCGTCCGGATGACCCTGCGGTCAGTGATCTCCCACCGCTTCGGGATGCGTGGCATGGTATCATTTGATACCCATCATTCCCACCGGTCAAGGTGGACGATCGCGAAGGCGTTGCACGGCAGCTGGCTGATCGGTTCGATCCGCGCGCCGGCGCCCTCGGTGGACTTCCGCGCGATCAGTGATTGCCTGGCCCGGTGGCGTACCTCGCCATCGGCCTCGGGTTCGCCAAGAAGGAGGTTCCACCCGGGCGACAAGGGGCCATGGGTTTCTTTCGAACGGATAGCTGGGGTGGTCGCGTTTCCGGGGAGCTGCACCGGCCACACGCCCGCCGGGCCGAACACTCGTGCTGCGTGGACCGGACGACGGGACGGTGCGACCCTCGATGCGGCGACCTCCGTGCCGCCTTCGATGAGTATGTGATCGCCTGGCTCGCTGCCGGCAAGCCCATCCCGCTGCCGGGCAGGGGGTTCACGGTCCCCGCCTCTTAACGTCACCCGGGTCTCTGCGACCATCATCACCGCGACTGGCGATCGTCACCGTTGCCCCGGGGAGGGGCATCCAGGTAGCTTCGGTAGCGTGACTACAGCCTCACGCCAGATGCTAGAGTCGCGTCATCGATCCCCGGGAGGTTCGGTGATGCTCACGCGATTCCACGTGTCCCACTTCCGCTGCTTCGCAGGCATGGAGCTGGACTCGCTGGCCCGTGTCAACCTGTTCACCGGCCGCAACGGAGTCGGCAAGACGTCTCTTCTGGAGGCGCTCTTCGTGTGGAGCGGTGCCTTCATGCCTGAGCTGGCTCTGCGCGTGAACGCATTCCGGGCGCTGTTCCATGACATGGATGCGAGTGAACCGGCGGTGCTCGAGGGCATCGACGGCGCGGGCGTGAAGGTCAGGGTCGAGATCAGGGTGCCTGCATCCACGGGCGGTGGATCGACTCTGCCGCTGACGGCGTCAAGCGCTGCGGACGCAGACTTTGCGGATCGTCCCGGCTCCCTCGAGCTCTCCACGACGGTGGGCGATGCATCCCCAGTCGTCTCTCGACTTCGCTTCGTAGATGACGGCATCCGGCTTGATGGCCAGCGGCCGGCTCGGGTCGCGGCGGTGTTCGTCGGCGGACGTACCGAGACGTCGGCCCACGAGATGGCTGCGCGGCTCGGCAAGGTCATGGTCGCCAAACGGCTGGACAGAGTGGTCGGCGCCTTGCAGGTGCTCGAGCCTGAGCTGCGCTCCCTGGCGAGCGTCGTGGAGGGCGACAGGACTGTCGTCTACGCGGACATCGGCCGCGACGCGTTGGTCCCGCTGTGGCTGCTCGGCGGCGGCATCAACCACCTGGCGCACGTCGTGCTCGCCATCCTGGAGGAGGACGGCCGGGTGGTCCTCATCGACGAGATCGAGAACGGTGTCCACCACACGGCGCTTCCGGATGTGTGGCGGGTGATCGCGCGCGCGGCGGATTTCGCAGACGCGCAGGTGTTCGCAACCACGCACAGCCGCGAGTGTGTGGCAGCCGCGCATCAGGTGTTCTCCGAGACCCTGGACTACGGACTCAGCGTGCACAGGCTGGAGCCACACGGCGGCCGCATCGACGCCGTCGCCTACGACAAGGAGAGCCTCGAGGCGAGCCTGGACGCCGGCTTCGAGGTGCGCTAATGGAGCAGCGGCCCACCTCGATCACGGGCCGCGTCCTCGTGCTCTGCGAGGGTCGCGACGAGGTGGGTCTTCTCGAGGCGATGGCGGCGCATCTCCGCATTGACGTCCAGTGCCTGGACTGCGGCGGCAGCAGGCAGTTCGGCAGCCGCATCAAGGCGGTAGTCCGCATGCCGGGGTTCTCGAATGTCGAGTCCTTGGCGGTGATTCGCGACGCGGAGAGCGACGGACGTGCAGCGGCGCAGAGTGTGCGCACCCACCTCGGATCCCAAGGCCTGGCCGTCCCAGCGCGACCGCTCGAGCTGACGCGAGGACCTCAGGGGCCGGCAACGGCGTTTCTGGTCGTCCCGTGCGCTGACGGCACCGGCATGCTCGAGGACCTCGTCCTCACGATGATGAGCGACCTTGACTCGTGGCCGTGTCAGGAGGCCTATTTCCAGTGTCTGCGGGAGCGGGGCCTCGACCTCGACCGGCACCTCAGCAAGCGTCGCGTGCAGGCAGGGCTGGCCGCCATGCCGGGCAAGACCGTGCCCCGAAACATCGGCGAAGCCGCGCGCCAGGGCGGCCTGCAGCTTGACCACGTCGCGTTCGCCGGCGTGCGTCGCCTTCTGGAGTTGGTGACGTCGCGCTCGGCTGCGTGACGGCTGGCCAGGCTCGATGCGCTACCGGATCGCGATCCATGAGTCTGATGAGGGGTACTCGGTCTCGGTCCCGGGTCTACCCGGATGCTGGTCTCAGGGCGACACCGAGGCCGAGGCCGTCGAGAACATCAAAGATGCCATCCGCGAGTACCTCGCGGTCGTGGAGGACCAGATCCAGGGCGAGGAGATCCGCGAGATCGACGTCTCCGTCTGACGGTGCCCAGTATCCCCGGCATCAATCACCTCGATGCCGTGCGGGCTCTGTAGGAGGCGCTCGTAGTACCCTCTTGGTGGGCACGGTCTCGTGGCGGTGAGGAGCAAGACGTGAGGCTGAAAGCCATCGTGCACCAGGCAGAGGAAGGCGGGTTCTGGGCCGAGGTGCCCGCGGTTCCCGGTTGCACCACCCAGGGCGAAACGCTAGAGGAGGTGATCCGGAACCTCCGTGAGGCCGTCGAGGGCTGCCTCTGCCGGGACGTGACCGAGGTCGCCGTCGCCGACGGAGACCGGGTGATCGACATCGTGGTGTGACTGGGACGCACGAGGCGGCAGGTCCGGCAGCACCGAGCTGACGGTCTCGATCTGGACATGTCGGTCTCGGCAATGTGACCCACGTGGCGCCGGGTGCGCGATTGACTGCTGCCCTGCTGGGGGTAGAGTCGAGCCACTGCAGACCCGTGGGCGCACGACGATCCGGCTGGGTTCGCGTCCATGATTAGTGTGCCAGGGAGCCTTCGGGCTCCCTGTATCGTTTTTGTCGAGGTAGCCGGCGGGCAAGTTCCAGCCCGACGGCCTGGCCGCCTTTCCCAGCGGTCATCTACTCCCCGGGGGGGTCGATGGCGTTGCCGTTGCGAAGGGAGCTCCCTATCATCGGGCCATGGGCACACCCGCCATCGACATCGAGAAGCTTGCACCAGAGGAGCGGCTGCAGCTGATCTCCGACCTGTGGGAGAGCCTGCGCGCCGTGCCCGAGTCCGTGCCGCTCACTCCGGCGCAGCGAGCCGAGCTCGGCCGGCGTCTCGACGAGCTCGACCGAGGTGACGTCGGCGTTGTGCCGTGGGCCGAGGTCAAGCGGCGACTCACCGACGACTTGGAGTGACCGGCGCTTGGTTCCGGACCTGCTGGACCTCCGGGCGCAGAGCTCACCTGACCTGACCGCAGCTGCTTCGGCCACGCCCGCAGATTCGAGGACGTGTGGGTGAGCTCAGGCCCGCGCGGCGAGGCCGGAGGCCTCCAGGGCGCGGGCCACGAGCTGGCGCACGCGGTCGACGTGCGCGGCCGCGGCGGCCGAAGCCAGCTCCGCGTCTCCGTCCCTGATGGCGCCGACGATCTGCTCGTGCGTGGCGAAGACCTCGTCCTCGGTGCTGTCCAGGAGCTCCTGGTCCACGGGCAGGAAGAGGTCGGCGCGCACCGCGTTCATGGCGAGCGCGAGGCGCGGGCTGTGGGCCGCGCGGGCGATGCTGCGGTGGATGCCGGCGTCGGCCTGGAACAGGCTCGCGCGCCGGCGGTTGTCGCGCTCCTCGTCGAGGGCGCGCTCGATGTCGTCGAGGTCGGCCGCCGTCCGCCGCTCCGCGGCCAGGGCGGCCAGTCTGCTCTCCACGGTCGTGCGCAGCTCGAAGATGTCGTCGAGTTCGTCGACGTGCTCCGCCATCCACTGGTACCAGCAGCGCTGCAGCGTCTGGATGTCGCTCACGCGCGAGCCCCCGTGCGCGCCGCGCGTCGTGACGAGGTAGCCGGTGCTCTCGAGCGACTTGAGCGCGAGGCGCAGCGTCACGCGCGAGATGCCCAGGCGGGCGGCGAGCTCCGTGGCCGGCGGCAGCCGGTCCCCCGGCCCCAGCTCGCCCCAGAAGATGAGCGCGCGCACGTAGCGCTCGGCGCTCTCGCTCGCCGTGCCGGGCGCCAGGGACATGTCGTCGAAGCCGTGCTCGTCCACCGTCTCGCTCCCTTCGGACGCCGCGATGATAGCAGACTTGACAGCCAAAAAGCTAAATGACTACCATCTATGCAATTGAGGAAACGACCACCGGTCCGGCCGGTACGGGAGGGCGCATGCCGACGCAGGTGCAGGACGAGAAGGCCCTGGCAGACGAGCTCATCGCACGGGCCGTCGACGCAGGGCGCCCGGCCCTCGACGAAGCCGCCGCCAAGCAGGTCCTTGCGGCCTACGGCGTGCCCGTCCCGGCCGGCGGCATCGTGCAGTCCGCGCCGGAGGCGGTGGACCTCGCAGCCTCGCTGGGCGGCCCCGTCGCCCTCAAGGCCGCCGGCGCCCTGATCCAGCACAAGACAGAGGCCGGCCTGGTGCTGCTCGACCTGCGCACGCCCGACGAGGTCGCCGCAGGCTACGCGACGCTGGCGGAGCGCGCCGGCGACGCCCTGGAGGGTGTGCTCGTCGAGCAGATGGTGGCCGGCAGCCGCGAGCTCCTCATCGGCATGAAGCGCGACGCCGCCTTCGGCCCCGTGGTCACCTTCGGCCTCGGCGGGACCATGACCGAGGTGTTCCGCGACATCGTCCTGGCGATACCCCCTGTCGCCAACGGCGATGTCGCGGCACTTCTCGGCCTCATCAAGGCGAAGGCGCTGCTCGGCCCGTTCCGCGGGCAGAAGGCCGTCGACCGCGACAAGCTCGTCGCGGTCTTCCAGGCCGTCGCCCGTCTGGCCGCCGAGCAGCCGTGCATCGCCGAGATCGACGTGAACCCGCTGCTCATCGCCGGCGACTCGCCGGTCGCCGCCGACGCGCTCATCGTGCTCGGCGGGTTGGAGGCGCCGCAGGCGCCGGAGCGCAGCGCGTTCGCGCCGGACATCGAGGCTGTGCTGGCGCCGAAGTCGGTGGCCATCGTCGGCGCCTCCGACCAGGTCGTGAAGTGGGGCGGCTCGGCCCTGAAGAACATCCTGGCCGGCGGCTTTGAGGGCCCCATCTACCCGATCCACCCCAAGGGCGGCGAGTTCTTCGGCCTGCCCGTGTACACCAGCCTGGCCGACACGCCCGAGCCGCCCGACATGGCGCTGCTCGCCGTGGGCGCCGACCGCGTGCCGCAGATGATCGCGGAGTGTGGCGAGCGCGGCGTGCGCTGCGCCGTCGCCATCGCCGCCGGCTTCGGCGAGACCGGCGAGGCCGGCGAGCAGGCCGAACGACACCTGAAGACGACCGCCGATGCGGCCGGCGTCACGCTCATCGGCCCCAACTGCATGGGCATCATCGCCAACGCCACGCACCTGCACGCGACCGGCTTCATCGCCCTGCACCCGCGGCCCGGCAAGCTCGGCATCGTCTCGCAGTCCGGCAACCTCGGCGTCCAGCTCACCGAGCTGGCGGACCGCCGCGACGTCGGCGTGCGCTGCTTCATCGGCGTCGGCAACGAGGCGCAGGTGAGCGCCGTGGACGTGGTCGAGTACCTCGGCGACGACCCCGAGACGGCGTCCATCCTCACGTACCTCGAGGGCATCGACGACGGGCGGCGGCTGCTCGAGGTCGCCCACGAGACCAGCCGCAAGAAGCCCGTCGTGGTCTTGCGCGGCGGCCTCACCGACCTCGGCGGCAAGGCCGCCGCCTCGCACACCGGCGCCATGGCCGGCTCGGCCGCCGTCTACGAGGCGGCCGCGCGCCAGACCGGTCTCGTCACCTGCACCTCGGTGCAGGAGGCGCTCGACCTCACCACCTGTCTCGCGCACCTGCCGCTGCCGGCCGGGCGCCGCATCGCCGTCGTCACCAACGGCGGCGGGGCGGGGGTGCTGGCCACCGACGAGATGGCCCGGCACGGGCTGCTGCTGCCGGAGCTGCCGGCCGAGCTCTGCGCCGAGATCGACGGCATCCTGCCGCCCTTCTGGAGCCGCCGGAACCCGCTCGACATGGTCGCCATGGCCGGCGGCGACGTGGGGCACCGCGTGCTCACCGCGGTCGCCAAGAGCCCAGCCTACGACGCCGTCCTCGTGCTCTCCGTCCTCGGCGTGCCCAACACCGGCGACGAGGTCCGCGACCAGAACGCGGGCGGCGACTACGAGGATTTCAGCCCCTGGGAGAGGGACTACCTCGACCTCGTCGCCGACCTCATGGCCGAGACCGGCAAGCCCATCATCAACGTCCCCGACCTGCCGATCCGCCGCGCTCTGCACCCCGGCGATCACCTGTACACTCCCGTCGTGGTCGGTACGCCGCGCAACGCCGCGCTCGCGCTCGAGCGCATGGCGACCTACGGCGCCTGGCGCGCCGCCCACGACACGAACCCTCGGACGAAGGACGACGCATGAGCACCACCGACGTGACGGCCGCGGAGGCCCAGGCGGCCGCCCCGCAGCTCGAGATCATGTCCGGCAACGAGGCCATCGCGCGCGGCGCCTGGGAGGCCGGCGTGCGCTTCGCCTCGGCGTACCCGGGCACGCCGAGCACCGAGATCCTCGAGGCGCTGTCGGGCTACGACGGCGTGTACGCCGAGTGGGCGCCCAACGAGAAGGTCGCCTTCGAGGCCGCCACCGGCGCGTCCATGGCCGGCGCCCGCGCCCTGGCCTCGATGAAGCACGTCGGTCTGAACGTGGCTGCCGATCCGTTCTTCTCGTCGTCGCACGTGGGCGTGACGGGCGGGTTCGTGATCATCTCGGCCGACGACCCCGACATGCACAGCTCACAGGACGAGCAGGACAACCGCAACTACGCGAAGTTCGCGAAGATGCCGATGGTCGAGGCCGGCGACGCCGACGAGGCGCGCCGCTTCCTCAAGATCGCCTACGACATCAGTGAGCGCTTCGACGCGCCGGTGCTCTTCCGCACCACGACGCGCACCTCGCACTCGCAGGGTGTCGTGCGGCTCGGCGAGCGCGAGGCCCACGACGAGCCGCTGCTGGTGCTCGATCGCGACCCCGCGAAGCACATCATGATGCCGCACAACGCCAAGGGGCGGCACGCGTTCATCGAGCAGCGCCTGCTCGACCTCGCGGAGTACGCCGAGACCACCGAGCTCAACCAGCTCGAGATTGGTGACGCGCGCGTCGGCATCGTCGCGTCCGGCGCCGCCTACGGCTACGCCCGCGAGGCGTTCCCCCAGGCCAGCTTCCTCAAGCTGGGGATGACCTATCCGCTGCCGGCCGGCCTCATCGCCGACTTCCGTGCGAGGGTCGAGAAGCTCTACGTCGTCGAGGAGCTCGACCCCTTCCTGGAGGAGCTCATCCGCCTGCAGGGCGTGCAGGTCGACGGCGGCAAGGATCTGTTGCCGCTGACCGGCGAGCTCAACCCCGGTCTCGTGGCGCGTGCCCTCAGCGAGGCCGGCGTGCCCGGCGTCGACGAGAGCCTGCTGCTCATGCCCGAGCTGGCCGCCGACGACCTCCCCGACCGGCCGCCGACCCTGTGCCCCGGCTGCTCGCACCGCGGTGTCTTCGTCGCGCTGCGCAAGCTGCGCGCCTTCGTGAGCGGCGACATCGGCTGCTACAGCATCGGCGGCCTGGCGCCGTTCGAGGCCATGCACTGCAGCACCTGTATGGGTGCCGGCATCAGCATGGCGCACGGCATGGCCAAGGTCCTCGACCCCGCCGCCGACCGTAAGAACCGCCCCGTGGCCGTCATCGGCGACAGCACCTTCTTCCACTCCGGCATCACCTCGCTCCTCGACGTCGCCTACAACAGGAGCAACGTGGTCACCGTCATCCTCGACAACCGCACCACCGCCATGACCGGCGGCCAGGAGAACCCCGGCATGGGCAAGTCGCTCATGGGGCAGGCCGCGCCTGAGGTGGACATCCCGGCACTGGTCCGCGCGTTGGGGATCACCGACATCAGGGTGATCGAGCCGCTCGACGTAGCGCAGACGCAGGCCGTCCTCAAGGACGCCATCGCGACCGAAGGCCCCGTCGTCGTCATCGCCACGTCGCCGTGCGTGCTCGAGTACAAGATCAAGCGCGAGGCCTATCGCGTCGACCCCGACGACTGCACCGGCTGCAAGGCTTGCCTGCGCGCCGGCTGCACTGCGCTCAGCCTGTACGTCGACGACGCCGGCGAGCGCAAGGTCCAGATCGACCCCGTCGCCTGCAGCGGCTGCAGCGTGTGCTCGCAGCTGTGCACCTATGAGGCGATCAAGGCGCCCGGTCCCAAGGACGGGGAGGAGGCCCGATGAGCCGCCCGACGTTCAACATCCTCATCTCCGGCGTCGGCGGCCAGGGCGTGGTGCTGGCCAGCTACGTCCTCAGCCGCTCCGCCCTCGCCGAGGGCTACGACGTCAAGCAGAGCGAGGTCCACGGCATGGCCCAGCGCGGCGGCTGCGTGACCAGCCACCTGCGCTTCGGCGACACGGTCTACAACTCGCTGATCACGCCCGGCACGGTCGACGTGCTGCTCGCGTTCGAGTCGGTGGAGGCCATGCGCTACATCCACTGGCTGAAGGATGGTGGGCTCCTTGTGTACAACATGACGCGTGTGAACCCGAGCACGGTGTCGTCGGGCGCCGCGGAGTACCCGGCCGACCTGCCCGCGCGCATCGCCGAGGCGTGGCCCAACACGCGCGCCCTCGACGCGAGCGCGCTGGCCGCCGAGGCCGGCACCTTCAAGGCCGCCAACGTCGTGATGCTCGGCGCCATGGCGAGCGCGCTGCCGTTCCAGCCGGAGACGCTGGTCGACATCATCCGGCGCTCGGTGCCGCCGAAGACGATCGACGTGAACCTCAAGGCGTTCGAGATCGGCCGCAGCGTCGGGGCCGAGGTCTCGACTTGACGATGGCGGGGGCCGACGCGCAGGCCGGCGCGGGCGCGACCCCCGGCGACAACGGCGCCCTGCCGCTGCCGTCGGCCGTGGGGCCGCATCACGTCGGCATCAGCGTCGCCGACCTGGACGAGTCCATCGCCTGGTACGAACGCGCTCTCGGCTTCAAGCTCGAGGCCGTCGTGGGCGTGCCCGAGGACGACGGCCGGGTGGCGATGCTCGAACAGCACGGCTTCCGCGTGGAGCTGTTCGAGCTGCCCGGCGCGGCGCCGCTGCCGCCCGCGCGCCGGGAGCCGCCGAGCGATCTGCGCACGCACGGCGTCAAGCACCTCGCCTACCGGGTGAGCGACATCGAGGCCTGGCAGGAGCGGCTGCGCGCCCTCGGCGCGGACATCGTCTGGGACGTGCGCGTGCACGAGGACGTCATGGTCCTCTTCGTGCGCGACAACACCGGCAATCTTGTAGAGCTCGTCGAGCCTGTGCGAAAGGACCCGCAGTCATGAAGAGCACCGTCTGGCAGGACGACCACGTCTGGACCCACATCGACTGGGAGCTGGACGACGTCACCCCGTACCAGCTCAACTGGTTCTGGTGCAACATGGAGAAGGGCGACTACCTCTGGCACCCCAACCAGCACAAGGGCTTC
>Ga0172371_10011081_pt1 | contig 12058 bp, 12 predicted proteins | sample Lak12m_FD_114543 | JGI IMG/M metagenome (GOLD analysis project Ga0172371, IMG submission 114543) | Freshwater microbial communities from Kabuno Bay, South-Kivu, Congo - kab_022012_12m | ecosystem: Environmental > Aquatic > Freshwater > Lake | place: Democratic Republic of the Congo: South-Kivu...
AGATGAGACCGATAGTCCGATTCTATCCTCGCCCACTTGATTGGGTCTCGGACGCTTAGCTCAGTTGGTAGAGCGTTGCGTTTACATCGCAAATGTCGGGGGTTCGAGCCCCTCAGCGTCCACTTAATTCTTCAGTGTTTTGAGCGCCCCGCCTTGGCGGGGATGTTGGGGGTTCAAATCCCTCCAAGTCCACAAATGTGTATGCGTTGCGTCCCGCCGTGGCGGGATGTCGGGGGTTCGAGCCCCTCAGCGTCCACCATTTCTGTTTACTTCCTATATCTCTTCAGAGCCGTTTCAATGATCTGTTTTAACAAATTTTCGTAATCAATTCCCATTGACCTGGCGATCAATGGAAAATAAGAGGCCGGATCATGTTCTGGAGGAGTGCAACCCGGAGGGGAATTAACTTCAAGAACATAAGGATTTTCGTTTTTGTCGCATCTAATATCGATCCTGCACCAATCCCTAATTCCAAGTGCATCCCATAATTCCAGACAGATCTTATTTATCTTTTTTGCTAAATGAGACGATATTTTTGCCGGACATTTTAAATGTTTTCCGCTTGTTGCCAATTCATAAAACCACTTAACTTCCAACGAGTCAAAGGGTAAATATTTTTTCGGCAACATGGAATGGTCAGATTCCAAAATAGGAAGAACTTGCGGTGGATTTCCTAGCATTGCAATCGAAAATTCTCTTCCTTCAAGGTATGGTTCAATTAAGGCTTCTTCATTAAATGTGTTGTTAATAAAATCTACCTGTTTATATAGTTCTGTTTCATTATGAACTACGCTTTTGTTTGTTATTCCAGCTGAGGATCCTTCGGATACAGGTTTTACCATTAGTGGGAATTTAAAAATCTTATTTAATTTATCATTTTTACTGCTCATTAATTGATAGCGAAGGGTAGGTATTTTATTTGCAATAAGAATTTCTTTCGTTTTGGATTTATTTAAGATAATTGCCTGTGCCAATGGGGGGGATCCGGTATAGGGGATCTGTAACATTTCCAACATAGCCGGAATCTGCGCTTCGCGGTCATTACCATGTAATCCTTCTGAGACATTAAAGACAAGATTTATTTTTTCTTTTAGTTTATATAATTTAAAATATGCTTCTTCGTTGGCTTCAATAGGATAGACTTTATATCCAAGTTTTTTTAAATATTTTATTTGCAATTGGGTGGTTTCCGGATCATCAAAATCTGCCTCCCTTAATGTATTTGGTTTTTTTGGGTCTGGATATCGATGACGTACGTTATATAAAAATGCAATGTTCATAAAAATATCAAAATTTTGGTTGACCGAAGGGCTTTAACAGCTCGTAAAAGTCTCCCTGCAGCTCATATGCTCGTTTTTTATTTTTTCCCAAAACTGTGTATAACAATTGGTTTGATTGCAAAGATGAGGAAGAGGATAGAATGACACCTTCTTTTTTCTTTTTGTCATAAAGGATCGGTTTGAGAGAGTCTATTATTTTTCTAAAACTGACCGTTTCCTGATTATTAAATTTATAGTTGTTTCTGTTCAGTACATATACATCAGACATAAAATCTTCGCCATACAACTCATAAACCAATTTGTAAATATCAGTACCTCCGGTATTTCTGGTATTTGATTCATCAACAAAAATATGTTTGCTGTTCGAAGCGATCATATCTATATCAAAGTGACCACGATAACCAGCCTCTGCATATTGTTCAGCGATATAATAACCAGTATCAATTATTCTGGCAGCGGTTCTTTCGCTGATCACGTCCTCATGTATATCCAATCCATAATATTTTCCTTCTTTAGTAACCATCATTACACAATAATAAAGCATCTCGATTTTACCGCTTTTATGTATCTTGAATTCTATATTTGGAAAAGCTCCCGGTGTTGAATAGTTTACATTGATTAACTCTTCAATTATTATTGGAAATCTTTCCCAATATCCGTCTTCGCTCAATAGTTCATATATCCTTTTTTCACAAGATTTATAATCTTTTGGTAACTCTCCGTCACGGAAGATCAGAACACCTTGTCCACCACTACCTTTATTGGTTTTTAAAACAACTCCCTTTTCTTTTATATAACGATTGGCGGCGATTTTGGCTGCATCCAATTTACCAACGCAGATCACACCATCGGGCATAATAAAATCCGGTTCAACGGCTCGACTTTGTTGGGCTAGCTGTCTAATACCAGACTTACTTCCAAAAAAGTTTACTGTCCAAGCATTTTCAAGTTCCGGTGCTTCCGGAGTAACTACATTTATCCCTAGTTGGATCATTCTTTCCTTCAGCTCTAAAAATTCCGGTGAAGTGGCATAACTAATCAAAGTTACTTTATGAAATTTTTTTGCTTTTGTGATAATATCTCCAAATAATTGTTTATCGGTATAAAAATCTTTACAGATCAGGGAGGTCTTCATTTGAGGAACATATATATCTACCTTTTTATTATTTGTGATTGACTGAAAATAGTTTTTAAAAGTGTTTGAGATCTCGATCGGAGATATATAGATGAATTCGCTTTCACCTGCATTTGAAAAAAGATAACATTCAGAGGAAGAGTTGCAATCATATATCATTTCGTAGCGTTTTTCGATAGGTTGGATCGATGACAAGAAAGACCATTCATCTTCAACAACATTATATATGTAAATTATTAGTTCTTTTTTTCTTGAGGGAGGTTTTTTGCTCACCTTCTTTTTCATTTTTTTCATTTTTCTTCCTGCCTGCCGGCAGGCAGGGATTATCAAAATTATCAATTATTTTTATCAAAAGTCAAGGGATATTTTTGCTATACTGAATTTATGGCAAAAAGTTTTTGGAAATACTATTGGAATAGCCTTCATAATTTTGGCGAAGCAGTCATTAATTTTTTTATTTTTCTTCCTTATTTTTTTTCAATTTCCAAATTATTAAAAACCTTATTTTATCCTTGGAAAAATCTTGTTGTAAAAAAAACTGTTGTCGGCTTTTCTATTTCTGATTGGGCAAACAGACTGGCTTTCGGTTTTATTTCCAGGTCAATCGGCATGATAATGAGACTTTCTATCATCGGTTTTTACTTTATATTTCAAACGCTTTTCATGGTTTTACTTCCTTTTATCTCGTTGTCATTTTTTATCTTTTCTCCTTTTTTTTATTTTATATCAACCTTTCAAAAAACCTCACAGGAGGAAAAAGAAATCTTCAAAAAGAAATTTATTGAAAACCACTTATTAGATAGTGAAAATAATATTCGAGTTGAAGCATGGTTTGAAGATTACTATAAAAATCACCTAAAAAAGATCTCTTGGTGGAAACTAGAAAACTTACTTTCATATCCTCCTTTAGCACGTGATTGGGCAGTAGGATACACACCGATTTTAGATCAATATGCAACAGACCTGGCAACTACAACCTATCTTCATCACATAAAAAATATTGTTGATCGTGAAAAGGAAATTATTTCTATTGAAGAAATTTTGACAAAGTCCTCAGAGAATAGTGTCATTATTGTTGGCGATGAAGGTGTGGGAAAACATACGATTGTGGATGCCCTTGCTAAAAAAATATATCTGGGAAAAACCAATATGTTTATTATGTATAAGAGGATCTTAAAACTGAATATGGAAAAGATCCTAAATGAATTTCTTGATCAAAAACAGAGAGAAAATTTTTTTGAAGATCTTTTGAAGGAAGCAGAACAGGCAAAAAACATTATCCTATTTATTGATAATATCGATAAATATGTTGGTGTCGGTGATGATAAGGTGAATTTGACAAATTCGTTTGAAAAGTTTACAAAAAGCGATACCATTCAGATAATTGGAATGACCACCCCTGTCATTTATCAAGACCTACTTTATACTAATGAAAAAATACCGATTATTTTTAATAAGGTAGATGTTTATGAAGTAAATAAAGACGAAGCTGAAAAAATACTTCTTGAATCCGTATCGGATTTTGAACTCCACTATAAGGTTATTATTCCGTATGAAACCGTCAAAGAAGTAATTGAAAAAAGCGAATTTTATCTGACTTCTATTCCATTTCCTGAAAAGGCGGTTGATCTTTTGGATACCGCATGTGCTTATGCCAAACAAAAAATCATAACACCTGAAATGATTAATCAAGTTTTAACTGAAAAAACCCATATTCCAACTACCATATCCAAACAGATGAAAGAAAAACTTTTAAACCTTGAAGACTTATTATTCTCACGTATTGTTCAGCAGGATGAAGCCATAAAAAAATTATCTTCATCATTAAGACGTTCGTTTCTTATGATCGGTAAAAGGAAGAAACCTTTGGCTTCTTTTTTATTTTTTGGACCGACAGGTGTAGGAAAGACAGAGACGGCTAAGGCGATTTCCGATGTTTTTTTTACAAACCGACTATTACGTTTTGATATGTCAGAATTCCAATCTAAATATGACATATCAAAACTAATAGGTGATAAAACCAGTCCTGGTCTATTAACTAAAACCATTCGTGAGCAAAGCTATGGTGTTTTATTATTGGATGAAATTGAAAAGGCTGATAAAAACCTTATAAATATTTTCTTAACAATTATTGACGAAGGTTATTTTATTGATGGGCTAGGAAAAAAGGTTGATTGTAAAAATCTTGTCATTGTTGCCACTTCAAATGCCAAAGACGAGAATATATTTTCACCGGAATTTTTAAATCGTTTTGATGGAATAATCACATTTAAGTTTTTAAATAAGGAATCAATTAAGATCTTGACAAAAAAAATAATTGATAGAATTTCTTCAGATATATTAAAAATGTATAAGGTGGAAGTTTCCGTCTCCGAAAAGACGATGGAGCTCATTTCTAAGAAAGGTTTTGATCCAAGATACGGTGCCAGAAACCTTGAGCGGACCATTCGTGAGGAAATCGAGGATAAGGTCGCAAAAATGATTCTTTCTGAAAAGGTCGGACAAGGCGAAAAGATTGATCTATAATTGCCGTATGAAAAAAAATAAAACAGGTAACTTAATTGTGATTGAGGGTATTGATGGTTCAGGCAAGGGAACACAGCTTGCAATGCTTCTTAAATATTTAAAAGAAAAGCAAATTGAATACACATATTTTGATTTTCCCCAATACGGAAAAACTTTTTTCGGTGATTTTGCCGGACGCTTTTTAAACGGAGAATTTGGGCATTTTAGCCGTATTAATCCCTATCTTGCCTCCTTTCCATATGCTGCTGACAGATGGCAAGTGAAAGACAAACTTTGGAAGGCGATTAATGAGGGTAAGATTGTTATTTGCAACCGTTATACACCATCTGCCATCTATCAAGCAGTAAAAGTAAAGCCATCCCAACAACAGAAATTCCTTGACTGGGTAGAGACACTTGAGTATGAGGTTTTTGGTATACCAAAACCAACTAAGATCATTTTTTTACATGTTCCTCTTATTTTTGCACAAACACTGATCGCCAAGAAAAAACCAAGGATATATTTAAATGGCGGGACAAAAGATCAATATGAAAAAAATCTTGATTATCTTGAAAAGGTCGAGAAGATGTACCTTAAAGTTGCCAAGGAAAAAAATAACTGGGTCAGGATTGATTGCATTGAGGATAATAAAATTCTTTCTCAGGAGGTAATTCATCAAAAAATAGTTGATACAGTCATCAGTTCTAAAGTTTGACAAATATAAAAATAGTTGATAAGCTATGGTTATATGGATAAAAAATTTATAGCTTTGATGGTGTTGTTCGTTGTTGTTTTTGGTGTTTTTGTCACTACGACATTGTTTAGTAAGAATTTTTCAGGATTTGCCCGAGCTTCGGCAGCTGCTGATCCTTCTGCTCAAACTTCATTGATATTTGCTTGGCCCTTAACTGCAAAAGTTGGTGATAAGGTTGAGGTCAATGTTTTTGTACGAAGTGCAAGTAACGCGCCATTAGATAAGAAACAGGTCAAATTAACGACTAATTTTGGATCCATCAATGGTTCACCAGAATCAATTGCCGAATCTGACAAAACAGGAAAAGTAAGTTTTGTTTTAACTTCTGATGCAGCTGGGGTGGCTGAACTGTCTGCTTTTGTCAATGGTAATGTCCAGCTTGCCCAAAAAGTTACCGTAAAATTTGAATGAAAAAAATTACCAAAGTAGTAATTCCCGCGGCAGGTTTTGGAACGAGGTTTTTACCCCAGACCAAGGCGATGCCTAAGGAGATGCTTCCAGTCGTTGATAAACCGGTTATTCAATATGTGGTTGAAGAGGCAATAGATTCGAAAGTAGAAAATATCATTATTATTACCGGTTCAAATAAGCGCGCAATTGAAGATCATTTTGATGCTCCATCTGAAGATTTAGCCAAAAACCTGATTCGTGGAAAAAAAGAACATTTACTTAAGGAAATCGAAAGAATTTCAAATATGGCTAATTTTATTTATATTCGCCAAAAAGGACCTTATGGAAATGGAACTCCTGTTCTTACAGCCGAACCTGCTATTGAGGATGAGCCGTTTGCCGTATTATGGGGAGATGAATTTATTTATTCAAAACCGCCTCGCTTGGCCCAGATGATTAAAGTCTATGAAAAATTCGGGGGAATTGTCATTTCAGGTGTGAAAATTGACAATAAAGAAGACTTGAAACGCTATGGTATTGCCGATTTAACTCATGTAGAAAATAATGTTTATAAGATCAATAAGATTGTTGAAAAACCTGATGCTGACAATGCCCCCTCTAATATTGCCACTCACGGAGGATATATTCTACCCCCGGAAATTTTTGCAGCTTTGAAAAAAGTTCAGCCTGGTCGCGGGGGCGAAATTTGGCTTGTTGATGCAATTAATCAATTGATGAAAGAAGGTATGCCTGTTTATACGGTTGTTATTGAAAATGGAAAATATTACGATACCGGAGATAAATTTGAGTATTTAAAAACAGTTATTGAGTTCGCTTTGCAACATAACGAGATTAACGGAGAATTCAAATCATTTATAAAATCTCTCAAAATCTAATTGCAAAATCTGGTCTACACTGATAGAATGTATTCTTATGACAGATAATAATAAAAAGATCGAAGAGCTTTTTGCCGCTGGAGCACATCTTGGACACAAATCTAATAGAGTACATCCAAAAACAAACAAGTTTATTTATTCATTTGAAAACGGTGTTTCTATAATTGACCTGACCAAAACAGCTGATTATTTGGAAAAGGCAAAAAAGTATGTAGCGGAATTAGGCGCAAATGGAAAGATTTTACTTGTCGTATGTACAAAAAAAATCGCCTCAAATCTTACTAAAGAACTATGCTCAAAAAATAATCTCCCTTTTATAAATACAAAGTGGCCAGCAGGACTGTTGACTAATTTTGAAATGATAATCAAGAATGTCAAAAAATTAAATTCAATGAAGGAAGAAAAAACTAAAGGTGAGTGGAATAAGTTCGTAAAACATGAACAGGTAAAACTTGATAAAGAGCTTAGCAAACTTGAAAAATTTTACGGAGGGATCGCCGATCTAAAGAAACTACCTGATGCTATTTTTATCATTGACATCAAAAAAGAAAAAAACTCAGTAAAAGAATCAGGCGAAATGAAAATAAAGACTGTTGCAGTAACAGATACAAACGCCAATCCTGATCCTATAAACTATCCTATCCCGGGAAATGATGATTCAATAACTTCTATCGAATTTTTTTTGAACGAAATAATTGAATCCTATTCATCCAGCTTTCAAAAAGCAGGCGAAGTAAAGGCTGAAGTAAAGACAAAAGAACCTGCTAAAAAATAAGTATGTACGATATAAAAAAACTAAAACAGCTTCGTGAGGAAACAGGTATATCTTTTTCTCTATGTAAAAAGGCTCTTGAAGAATCAAAAAACAATATTGAGGCTGCAAAAAAATCATTGAACAAATGGGGAATAGCAAAAGCACAAGATAAATCATCCCGTAACACGGGAGCGGGAATTATCTTTTCTTATGTTCATCATAATAAGAAGGTTGCCTCCCTTATTCAACTTGCCTGTGAAACAGATTTCGTTTCTGGCAATAAAGAATTTCAGGTATTAGGTGCTGAGTTGGCAATGCAAGTTGCTTCAGTTATGGCCGAAACAAATGAAGAACTGCTTGATCAAGAGTACATTAGAGATGCTTCAAAAAAAGTCAGTGACCTTATCAAAGAAGCCGTATTGAAGTTTGGAGAAAATATTAAAGTAGTAAAGTTTGTTCGATGGAGTGTATAATGGTCTTTATGGATATTGTTTCTACTTTTAACCAACAAGCTGCGAAAACAATTTTATCACTAAAGGAAGAGCTTAAATCTATTCGTACTGGCCGAGCTTCACCTTCATTAGTTGAAAATCTAAGCGTTGATACTTATGGTGGACAATCAAAATTAAGATTATTGGAACTAGCAACGATCTTGACGGAAGGAGCCTCCACGATTTCAATTACTCCTTACGATCCATCTGTTATCCAAGATATTGAAAAAGCCATTTTAAAATCTCCATTAGGGTTGACACCGTCTACCCAGGGAACAAGGATCATAATTAGAATTCCATCTCTCAATACTGAACAAAGGGAAAAATATATAAAGGTCGTCGGAGAAAAAGTTGAGGAAAAGAAAGTAACCGTAAGAAATCATCGAGATGATTCCCGAAGGGTTATCAAGACTGCTTTTGAAAAAAAAGAAATGAGTGAAGATGAAAAATACCGATTAGAAAAAGAAATTGATACTCAGTCGACAAAATTTATGGAGGAAATAAATGTTATTCGTGAAAGTAAAGAAAAAGAGATCATGGAAGTATAAATATGACCCTAATTATTTTTATAATAACCCTTTCTATCTTAGTTTTGGTCCATGAATTTGGTCATTTTTTAATGGCTAAAAAAATGGGAGTTAAAGTTGAAGAGTTCGGGATCGGTTTACCTCCTAGGCTATTCGGAATAAAAAAAGGTGAAACCCTATATAGCTTAAATTTACTGCCTATAGGTGGTTTTGTTAAATTATACGGTGAAGAGTACGACGAACTAGACCGTAAGAACAAAACCAAACAAAATAAGAACAGAACTTTTGTCAACAAAAAACCCTGGCAAAAAACTTTGATCGTATTGGGTGGAGTTATCGGAAATTTTCTGTTGGGTTGGTTTATTTTTTCATATTTAGTAACACAAGGAGTGCCTGTCCCGACAAACAATGTCATCGTTGAAACTGTAACAAAAAATTCACCCGCCTTTGCGGCAGGACTACAAGAAAAAGATGTAATAAAGAAGATTATATATAGCGACAGAACGATTGATCTGATTTCATCAACTACATTGATCGAGGAAACTAAAAAGTCATCCGGAAAAAATATGTCCCTTTTGGTTCAAAGAGGTCAACGTGAACTGGCGATCAACCTTGTCCCCAGAATTAATCCTCCAAAAGGAGAGGGGCCATTAGGAGTATCTGTCACTTCATTTGTTGAAAAAAAATACCCTTGGTATACAGCACCATTTTATGGTTTGGTAGAGGCGTTTAGTATTACAGCAAAAATTGCTACAGAATTAGCCAAAATGCTTTTCGGATTTATTACTTTTCATAAACAAAATGTTGATGTGGCAGGGCCTATTGGGATAGCTAATTTAGCCGGACAAGCGATAAAATTTGGACGGAATGCTTTTTTGGAATTTTTGGCGCTTTTGTCACTAAACCTTGCCATTATGAATATTCTGCCTTTCCCAGCATTAGACGGAGGACGTCTTGTTTTTGTCCTGTATGAGGGTATAACAAAAAAAAGACCAAACAAAAATTTTGAAAAATATACTAATCTTATCGGATTTATAATGTTATTATCGTTAGCAGCACTCATAACGGTAAGCGATATTATGAAGCTATTCAAAAAATAAACAGTTAAACATTAAACTGTTAGAACCTAAAAAAACCATTAAACACTAAACTTTTAAACAAAAATTCTATTTAATGTTTAAGGTTTAATAGTTTATTTAACTGTTTAGGTTTTAACCGTTTAACTGTTTGATGATTGACAATTATGAGCAACACATTTATGCCAAGATACCGTATGATAACCGTTTCTGGCAAGATTGCCGTTGGAACCACTACTCTGACAAAAAATCTTGTTAATTCTTTAGGTTGGAAACACATAAATATCGGGGCTATCCAGAGAAAATATGACCGTCAAAATCGACTACATGAAAATAAAATGGGAGCCCTTTCACGTACTGATGATCATGAGAAGGAAATTGATTCTATGACAGAACAGATGCTGAAAAATGAAAAGGATATAATCTACGAGGCATGGCTTTCGGGATTTTTCGCCCGTAATTATCCTGACGTTTTAAAAGTTTTGCTTGTTTGTTCACATGATGATATCCGAGTTGATCGAGTTGCCAACAGAGAAAGCATCTCTGTAGATGAAGCAAAGAACTGGATCAAGCAAAGAGAAAGCGAAAATACCGAAAAGTGGAAAAGATTGTATGGAAAATATGATTTTTGGGATCGCAAATATTTTAACTTGATCATAGATACTTATAAAACCGGACCGTTGGAAACACTCGGAAAAGTATTGGATAAAATCGGGTATGAACATAAATAAAATAACTATCTCAGGCAAAATATGCACTGGAAAGACTACTCTTTTAAAAAGCCTTGAAAAAGAATTGAATTGGCCGGTTTTTATGACCGGAAAATTATTTAGGGAATACATTACTAAAAATAAACTTGATCTTGAGCAGGTTGAAGAGCAAAACAAAGATCTGACAAAAACAATTGATTATCAGGTTCGTGATATGATCTACAGTGAGGGAAATCTGATAGTGGATGGATGGATGTCTGGAATCATGGCTCATGATCTACCAAATGTTTTGAAAATACTGTTGACCTGCAAAGATGAAGCTAGATATAAAAGATTTGCTGATCGTGAAAATATTGATATTGACGAAGCAAAAAAACGGGTTGAGGAGCGTCAAGCAAATTGGTTAAGCAAACTTGAAAAAATCTATAACAGAAGTGATTTTATGGACCCAAAAAACTATGACCTGGTAATTGATACTACGGATATTTCTTCACAGGATGTTCTTCAAAAGGTATTAAATGCAATGTAGGAGTTTGATTCATCAAACCCTTATAAATTGATTGGGCTTCATAAATGAAACCCCTACAGTATTTATTTATAATATAATTAACCTAATGTTATATTCAAAGGTGTTCGGAAAAACAAAAAAAGATTCAAAGAAATACGATTCCGCAAACGCAACCCTACTTATCAAAGGAGGATTTATTGATCAGGTTATGGCCGGCACATATACTTACCTGACATTAGGACTACGGGTATTAAATAAAATAGAAAACATTGTCAGAGAAGAGATTAATACCATAGGAAATGAGATCTTAATGCCTTCTATCGTTCCTCAGGAACTTTGGGCTAAGACTAATCGTCTGGAAACAGTAGATGTGCTAATGAAGACGACCGCTGCAAATAAATTGGCCTTAGCCAAAAATAGCTCTGAATACGTCTTAAGCCCAACCCACGAAGAAGTAGTTACTCCTCTGGCTCAAAAATTCAATTTAAGCTATAAGGATTTTCCATTTGCCCTTTACCACATACAAACTAAGTTTAGAAATGAACCAAGAGTAAAGTCTGGATTGCTTAGAGGTAGAGAATTTCGAATGAAGGATCTATATAGCTTTCATACAACAGAAAAGGATCTAAAAGAGTATTATGAAAATTCAAAAAAAGTTTATTTAAAGATCTTTCAAAGATTAGGTATAGGTGAAGATACGGTGATTGCATTAGCCTCTGGTGGTTCTTTTACTGAAGATTATTCCCATGAATTTCAAACTATTTGTGAAACGGGTGAAGATACTCTATTTTTCGTAAAAAGCACCGGTGTTTATTACAATCGGGAAGTTGCACCTTCACTTGCACCTCAAATTAACAATGAGGAAAAAATGCTTGGACGTAAAGATGTTAAAGGGGAGGGTATTAAGGGCGTTGATGAATTGGCAAAGTTTCTAAATATTCCTATTGAGAAAACAACAAAAACAATGATATATGAGGCGGATGGTAAGCGCATAATTGCTGCAGCGGTCCGCGGGGGATATTCAATTAATGA
>Ga0172371_10011083_pt1 | contig 12057 bp, 12 predicted proteins | sample Lak12m_FD_114543 | JGI IMG/M metagenome (GOLD analysis project Ga0172371, IMG submission 114543) | Freshwater microbial communities from Kabuno Bay, South-Kivu, Congo - kab_022012_12m | ecosystem: Environmental > Aquatic > Freshwater > Lake | place: Democratic Republic of the Congo: South-Kivu...
CTGAAAGAAAAACTGATTAAAGAATGCAAAGCCGGCACCCAAATAGTCAGCTATCAATTTACCTTGCCGGATTTAACGCCGATCAAAAAAATTGATATAAATGAAGATAAAAAAGACAATATTTATTTTTATAAGTTATAATCTTTCCCGAGTATTCGGGATTATGGTGGCTATAGTACAATGGTTAGTACATCGGGTTGTGGTCCCGATGACCTGGGTTCAATTCCCAGTAGCCACCCAAAATTATTACTACTAATTTTATTTATAATTTTACTAAAACGGGGACTCTTTAAGAGCAATTAAATAATGTGAAATAAAAAAAAGGGGGCAATCTAATAAATAGATTGTCCCCTTTTTGAATTGATTTTAAAAGCCATAAAAATATTTCGCATTTTCGTAAAATATTTTTTTCTTAAGTTCCTCTTTGTATTTATCGGGAAAACGAGAAACCGCTTGTTTAATCGCTCTAAGAGCCCTCCAATGATCGTGTGTTGAATTGGCTGCGATATGCCCATATTCTTTTTGCTCATCTTTATCTACCCAGTGATATGGAAAATTCGTTGCGAGCCTCCTTCCTTTCTGAGGGTGCTCATAAGCCTTAGAACGAATTAAATTTAGCGGGGCATCTGAACCATACATAACTTTATTTTGTCCAACTATGTTTACGGCAGTTTCTATAACATCAGCAGACATAACAAGCGAAGTATCAAATACTATATTAGGATTTCCCGCTAACTCGGATAATGCATTTTCCAATCCCTTCACTAAAGATTTTGTAAGCCCCATGTGGGCAAGACAAATCTTTAAAAATGGAAAATCATCAATAAGCTTAAGAATCTGACCAATGCATTCGGTTAATTGCTGTGGAGGATGTAAAATTATTGGAATATTTTTTTCTTGCGCAACTATTAATATTTCCTTGGGAAAAAATTGATATATTTCTTTCGCCGCCGGACCTGAATAGGAATGATACATCTTAAGTGCAGAAATCTTAGTATCCTCTAAGGCTTTAATAGTATAACTTATATCATCTGAAATCCCAAAAAGTGCAACCCTGTCATGGCTTGGGCTTTTTTCAAGCAAATAAGAATTAGCCTTCTTGTGATCTATTCCTTTAAACACGCTTGGAAATCTAAGCGTAAAAATTATTTTCCCTGGATGTAAAAGGGTGTTCCATTCCTTTGATTTTTTTAAACTAAAGCTTGGAAATGTTGAAAGCATATGGTTGTATGCTTGAGCATTAATATACTGAACATGGCTTTGTAGATTGCAATGGGCATGACAATCAATAATTTTATCCGGAAGCCATTCCTTAAATTCTATAATATTTTTTTGTTCTTCGGGTGTAATGTCTCTGGAAAATAATAAATATGCCGCTTGATCAATTTTGTTTTTCATGTTTACTCCTTTTATATGACAATTTTATTATTAATGAACGACATTAAAACTTTAACACTTTTATTAATGTTGTAAAGTGTTTTTGTTAAAAAACTGGCTTATTGACAAAAACTAATATTTTTTGTTAATATAAATAGATTTTAAGCATGGTGCTTAAAATTTGCACATTAAAAAAAATAATATATAAACCGAGAAGGAGGTGATAAAAGAATGGTGAGATCACTTGAAGAAGTTAAGGCCAGATGTAAAATCATTTTAAAAGATGAGAAAATTTTAAATCTCGTCGATAAAAGTAGTAGCCCAACCGCTGCTTACGAAATGATTATGGCTGAAACAGAAGATCAAGTAAAAGCAAAGGCAGGTAGATGGTTGGCAATTCTTCGTAGAGACTACCCTAAAGAATACCAAGGCATAACCTTAAACCAAGTCACGTTACCGAAACATGATAACGAAAGGGAGAGTACACATGAAAACGATATTCATTAAAGACTTGCACAACATACCCAATGATACAGCAATAATTTTACTCGGATGGGTAAAGGGAAAAAGACGTCACGGCAATGTTGCATTTTTGGACATTACCGATTCAACCGGGTTAATCCAGGTTGTAGCCGATAAAAACAACGGGGCTAAGGCCTTTGAATCTTTTTCAAGTGATTTTGATATTTTTGATCCATCACTGACCGACCATCTTCTAAAAAATCGCCATGTATATATTCGTAATCCAAAAATTATGGCAATCCTCCGCTTCAGGCATATTTTAATGTCTCACATGCGGGAGTGGTTTAATAATAACGGGTTCATCGAAATAAATGCCCCGATCTTAACTCCCCTTCCTCTTTACGATGATGGGAGCGCTATGGGCATCAAGGTTCACGATGAAAATATTTTTTTAACCCAATGCGTTGGTTACTATCTCGAAGCGGCGGTGCATGCATTTGAGCGTGTTTACAACATGGGACCAAGTTTCCGCGGAGAAGAATCGCGCAGTAAACGCCATCTTATGGAGTACTGGCATATAAAGGCAGAATTAGTTTTTGGCAATCGCGAGGACATTATCAATCTTGTCGAAAGCATAATTAGTTATCTAACTAAAAAATGCTATGAAGACTGCCAGGAAATTTTTAAAACCCTGGGTGTTGATATGTGTATGGACGGCCTAAAGATACCTTATGAAAGAATTTCATATGAAGATGCAGTTCAACATCTTAAAAAAGAAGGTGTTGATATTGAATACGGCAAAGGGCTTGGCTCCAAAGAAGAAGCTATCTTATCGAATCTTTATAGTGGGCCTTTCTGGGTAGTTGGAATTCCCAGGTGTATTGAGCCTTTTCCTTATTGCATCGATGAGAGTGATAACCGTATTACCATGGTAGCCGACCTTATCGCAAGCAATGGATATGGCGAGCTTTTGGGCGTAGCGGAAAAAATTCATAACTACGAAATGTTAAACGAGAGAATGGAGGAAAAAGGCAAACATGAAGATCAGAGATATAAATGGGTGCATGAAGTTCATCAAATGGGTTGTGTTCCTCATATTGCCTTCGGTATGGGAGTTGAGAGAATGATTCGATGGTTGTTAAACATTGCCCATGTCCGAGATGCTATGCCTTTCCCGCGCATTTACCGTCGCCGTATTTACCCATAACAACTAACCATAAAGGAGTATAACTATGACAACATTAGTAGAAATAAAAAATCTTCCTCAACATGTTGGGAAGACGGTTACAATTCGCGGTTGGGTTGATACCATTCGCGATCAGAAAAAAATGCAATTCTTTATCCTTCGCGATAATTCCGGATTAGCACAAACCGTCCACGAAAAAGAAGGTGAAGATGTTCTAACATCTATTATTTCCAGTTTAACACTGGAATCAACAGTTGAAGTTACTGGCACGATTATAAGTAATAAAGTCGTTAAGCTCGGTCAACTGGAATTAGTGGTAGAATCAATTAATGTCTTATCTGTTGCATCATCACCGCTGCCTATCGATGAAAATTCAACACAGGAAACTCGCATTGATTGGCGGTTTTTCGACTTGAGACATCCAAAAAACAGATTAATCTTCCGCCTTCAAACTGTGGCCGAACATGCTATGAGAAATTTCTGGCGAGAACACGGATTTATTGAAATTCACTCGCCCAAATTAATGGAAACAGCCAGTGAGTCTGGAGCAGAGCTTTTCAAAGTTGAATATTTCAAACGCACAGCTTATCTGGCACAGTCACCACAGCTTTACAAACAGATGGCAATGGCGGCTGGATTTGATCGAATTTTTGAAATAGGCCCTGTATTCAGAGCCAACCCCTCTTTCACCTCGCGTCATGACACAGAATTTACCAGTGTTGATGTTGAAGTATCATGGATTAAATCTCATGAAGATGTCATGCGCCTTGAGGAAGAATGGCTTTGCCATGTTTTAACTTCTATTAAAGCAGAGGTGGGAGATGAGATAAAGGAATCATTCGGCGCTGAGATAATAATTCCGGAAACTCCGTTTCCAAAAGTGACGATGAAGGAGGCATATGCCATCCTCAACAAAGAAGGTTACACAGTAACTCGCGCAGAAAAAGGCGACCTTGATCCTGAGGGAGAAAAAGTACTTGCACGCTTTATTAAGGAAAAGTTTGGTCATGACTTTGTTTTCGTTACTGACTACCCTATAAGCGTAAGAGCGTTCTATCACATGAGATATGAAGACCAGCCTGGTCTCACGAAAAGCTTTGACCTGCTCTGGAAAGGACTGGAAATAACTACGGGCGCTCAACGCGAACACAGGCACGACATTCTAATGCGACAGGCCAAAGAAAAAGGTTTTGCGCTTGAACCACTCCGCCACTATCTTGATTTCTTTAAATACGGATGTCCACCACACGGAGGATACGGGTTTGGGCTGACCAGAATGCTCATGATCCTTCTCGGCCTTAAAAACGTAAGAGAGGTAACTTATCTCTACAGAGGACCCAATAGGCTCTCACCGTAGAAGATAAAAGTTGTAAAATAACAAACTAAAAGCCTGGCAGAAACCATATCTGCCAGGCTATTTTTTATAAATTAATTTTATTTCGCCAATAGTTCACTTAATAAATTAAATTTTTTATCTTTTCGAATTATTTCTTCATAAAATTTATTTTTCTTCCAATAAACTTTATATGCGTTAGCCGTTTTTTTTGATAAAATAATTCTATACTTATCGTCAACCACTTCAATTGCAGAACAATTATCTAAGGCAATAGCTACGCCAGAAGTTTTTCTCATCATTTTTTTAAGATCGGGCCTTCTGTAAGCTTCAATATTATAATGGGGGCAATGAAGCGCGTTTATTAGCCCAAGACCTTTAACTCTTATTAAATCAGCATCTGGGTCGGTAAATTTTCTGGAGTCTGAGTTTCCATATTTAAACCAACAGATTGAACCGGCGCTAAGTCCTGACATCACTATTCCTTTTTTGCATGCTTTTACTAAAATTTTATCTACCCCATTCTTTTTCCAAGTTTTCATCATTTTCGAAGTATTTCCTCCGCCAACATAAATAATGTCTGAGTTTAAAATTTTATTCTCTATTTCTTTTTTAAATTGCTTGCTTTTTATCAAATATAAAACATCGGTCTTACATCTGAGCTTTTTGCCGAAATGTTTTTCGACGGTTTTATAATATCCTTCGGAATCGGAACTGGCCGTCGGGATAAAAAGTAATTTTGGATTTTTCTTCCCCGTCAATTTTATAATTTCCTTATCTACGGAAGTTGTTTCAACCGGAAAGCCAGGTCTCCCGATCTCTCCACCTCCAATGGCAATTATTTTTTGCATATGTTTATTAGTTTAACTTTAAAAATTTTTCGATAATGTTTTTACATGAACCATTATTTATATTTTACGTCAATATCAAAAAATAGTAAATTAACATCTAGATTATCGGGATATACGCCTTGTTATCTATCAGCTTGGTTCTATCGTCCTCCTCTTCACAACCCAATAAAAAAACACCGCCAATTTTGGCGGTGTTTTTATTTTTTTATTTTTACTGCTGTTGCATCGGTAAATTCGGCCGAATTTGGATTGACTCCGCGGTGATGCTGCCGTCTGGATTGTCTTTTCCATTAATTATTGCTTGTTTTCCTGTTTCCAAATCGGCTATTGTTCCATCTGTTGTTTTTCCGATAGCGGTAGAATCGGAAAAAAATACTATTTTTGATCCGCCATCCCGTAATTTAATTGTCACGCTTTTATCATCTTTACTAATAATTTCTCCGCTTAAAAATGCTCCTCTATTTTGCCCTCCCCCTCCAATACGTCGTCCGCCCTGAGTATTATCGCCGCGAAATTGCTGAAATGCCTGTTGGCGCTCTTCGGCCGACATATTTTGAAAATTCGGAATTTTATTTTTTGAAGAATTATTTTTCTGGCCGTATTTCGTGCCGCCATAAAATGACCCGACGCCGATAAAAAGAGCGATGATTAAAAATAGAATAGTTTTTTTCATAGATTTGATTTTAAAGCTTATTTTTAAAATTATTTTTTGATAACAGATTTTTTGCCATGCAAATAATCCACTGCCGATGCAAAAAAAGATGGATGCCGAGAAAAATTAAAAGCAAATAACCGGTTAATTTATGAAGTTCCCTGACATGAAAAACGGCGGAAAAAATATTTATAGCGAAGATAACGAACATACTAAAATTTATTAAAAAATTTATTTTTTGTTTTTCCATAATTTTTTAGGGGGAAACAAGACGTCTTTTTTGCTCCTGGAATCGCAAAAAAGACGATTTTTATTTATACCAAAATATGCTATAATATAGACAGATATGAATATGACTACTAAAAAAGAAAATGGCGTTGTTTTTACTCCTGAATGGGTGGCTGATTTTATTATTGAAGAGGTATTTAATAATCGTAAAATAAGCGGAAACGAAATAATATTAGATGCTGGTTGCGGCGAGGGAATATTTGCAACTATTGCGGCTCAAAAATTTTCAAAATTATCAGGGAAGGAAATAGAGAAAGTGATTGAAGATAATATCTATTTCGCCGATATATCAGAAGAATATATAGAAAAAACAAAACGAAACTTACAAAAATTGTCAAAAACAAAAATCAAAAAATATAACGCAATCACTGACGATTTTTGTTTTCATAAATTTGATGAAAGATTTGACTTCATAATCGGCAATCCACCTTATGTCCGCATACAAAATTTAAACGGCAGAAAAGAGCTACTACAAAAAAATTATATTACTGCTTCAAACGGATCGATTGATTTATATTTTTGTTTTTTTGAACAAGCATTAAAATTATTAAACAAACTCGGCAAAATCGCTTTTATTACACCAAACTCTCATTTTCACTCGGCAGCTGGAAAAAACTTGCGCAATTTAATGCTTCCGCATTTAACCAAAATAATTAATTTTGATCATTTTCAAGTTTTTAAAGATGCAACCGCTTATACGGCAATTACATTTTTACAAAATAAAAAAACAGAAAATTTTTTATACACGGAAAATTTTAAAAGCGATTTTAAAAATTTAGAGTATAAAAAGATTTCAGCTCAACACATGAGAGCGGAAAGATGGGAATTTTTTGATGAAAAATATTTAGATAAAATTATTAAGCTCAACAAAGAATACTCCACACTTCAAGAAGTTGCTAATATTCATTATGGCATAGCAACACTAAAAGATGACATCTATATTTTTTCTCCGGAAAATCAGGATAAAAAATATTTTTATTTTAATAATTTTAAAATTGAAAAAGACATATGTGTTCCGATTATTAAGGCGTCAACTTACAAAGGCGAAAATCAAAATCTATTTCTAATTTTTCCATACAAAAATGAAAAAATAATCCACCAAAATATTTTTCAAAAAAAATATCCCGAAACATATAAATACCTCTTGCAAAAAAGAGATATTTTAGAAACAAGGGATAAGGGTGGTGGTAAAAATTATGAAGAATTTTACACATTTGGAAGAAACCAGGGATTTAAAACAAGCTTTGGCAAAAAAATCATAACCAGCACAATGAACCTATCGCCACACTTTTATGTGATTGAAGATGAAAAAACAAGTTTTTACGCAGGATATTGTGTTAAGCCGAAAAATAATGCTAATCTTTATAAATTATGTGAGGCGTTAAATTCAAATCTAATGGAAGAATATATAAATTCAGTCTCAAAAAGCTACCGCGGAGGGTATAAGTCCTATGCTAAAAGTTTTTTAAAAGATTTTGTCCATCCTCAATTTTATAAATCTCAACCAGCATTATTTTAATCAAAAATATTATGAATAACAGACAATTTCTACAAACAGTAAAACAATCTTTTTTGAAATTTCTTAAAACGCACTCAAGAAGCAACAAAAAACTAATTGTATTACATGGTGCAATCGCGAAAGACATAAAAGATAAATTGGGCGACAAATATAAAATCAAATCACTTGGGGTAGGAGACGGCAAAGAGGGAAAACTTAACGGAAGATATATGGAAAAAACGGTTGATATATTAATTTCAAAAGATGGAGATGATTTAGCAGGTATTGGCGTAAAATTTGTAATGAACAATTACTCTCAAAATTCAAATAATTATTTTGAGAATATGCTAGGCGAAACGGCAAATATACGAACAAACAATAAGGATTATTTCCAAATTTTAATATTGCCAGATGAAATGCCTTATTACAACAACAAAGGTATGATCACAAAATGGGAAAAACTCACTAGTCATAACATTGATAAATACATCGCGTTGTCCAAAGACAATATCAGCAGATTTTTTCATTCGCCTGTTAAAACTCTACTGCTTATTATAAAATTTCCGAATTGCGACCATACCACAATTACAACAAAAACAAAATATAAAAAATATTACTTAAATCAAATACCTGATTCTCCAATACAAACATCAACCAACATAAACAGCGTTTTTGGTAATACAATAATATTAAATGACTACGAGGTATTTATTGAAAAAATGACCCATTACATTAAAAGTATATAGGTATTTTAAGCTTGGGCACCGAAATCAATCTCTTGCTAATTATCAATTAACCTGTTAAATTAAATAATATAAAACGCGATTTACTCGCGTTTTTAAAATACTTAAATTTTTATGTCTTTATCCATCGGCATTGTCGGCCTGCCAAACGTCGGCAAATCAACGCTTTTTAACGCCTTAACTAAAAAGAAGGCCGAAGCCGCCAATTATCCATTCTGCACTATTGATCCGAACGTTGGGGTTGTTAAAGTCCCTGACGAACGGCTTTTAAAATTGGCGGAAATTTCCAAACCGGAAAAAATTATTAACGCCACTATTGAATTCGTTGATATTGCCGGATTAGTTAAGGGCGCGAGCAAAGGCGAGGGGTTGGGGAACCAATTTCTTTCCCATATCCGCGAATGCGATGCAATTTGCGAAGTGGTAAGGAATTTTGAGGACAAAGACATTATTCATGTTGAAGGAAAAATTGATCCGGAGTCTGACCGCGAAACAATTAATTTAGAACTTATTTTTGCCGACCTAGGAACGGTTGAAAAAAAATTAGACCGCGCTTCGCGCGAAGCCAGAACAGGAGATAAAGAAATGATTAAAGAAGCTGAGCTGTTAAAAAAAATAAAAAACCATCTTGAAGCCGGCCATTCGGCGAGAACCTTTGCATTGGACGAAGACGAAAAATTATTATTAAAACCGCTTAATCTTTTAACCATAAAACCGATTATTTACGTATTAAACCAAAGCGAAGGTGAAGAAAAAATAAAAGAAGCCGCTTGGGACGGCTTGGTAATAAAAATTAACGCTCGACTGGAAGAGGAGATTGCTTCTTTGCCGGAAGATGAACAGGCCGAATATGTAAAAGAGCTGGGGCTTTTAGAAAGCGGTTTAGATAAATTAATTAAAGCTTCATATTCGCTTCTCGGGCTTATCACATTTTTAACAACCGGCAAAGACGAAACTCGAGCCTGGACGGTTAAATTAGGCGCCAAAGCGCCGGAAGCGGCCGGAGTAATTCATACAGATTTTGAAAAAGGATTTGTCCGCGCCGAAATTATTCCTTACGAAAAATTTATTGAAGCCGCCGGCGAAGCCCAAGCCCGTGAAAAAGGATGGCTTAGGACTGAAGGCAAAGATTATATAATTAAAGACGGCGATATCGTTAACTTTCTTATTAACAAATAATTTTATTCCAATACCACAATCTCCCGCCAAATTTTCTGCCCCTCTCGGCCGTAAATAATTGTATTTCTATCCGTTAAATGAATATTTTTATTATCACGCAAATTTTCCGGAATAGGATTAATTATTTTAAAGCCATTTAAATTTGGGGTAATAAAATTTTGAGTTTTAAGTTGCGAGTTTTGAGTTGCGATAAACACGGGCCAGACAATTACTACTCTTCCGCCCGGCTTTAAAACCTTTTTAAATTCAAGCAAACTTTTTGAATACAAATCTTCCAATTCTCCGGAAGATTTTTTTATATCAACCTTTCCTCTCTGCGGTCCCAAATACGGCTCGGTAACGATCGCGCCAATGGAATGCGGTTTAATAAACTTAGATAATTCTAAAACGCTCCGATTAAATAATTCGTAATTCATAATTCTTAATTCATAATTCTTAATCATCCATTCAATATTCTTCTTCGTATCCTCAACCGCCTTTTCCGAAATGTCCGATCCAATTACATTTTTAATCCCCATAAGCATCGCTTCGGTTAAAATCGTGCCGGAGCCGCAAAACGGGTCTAAAATAATCCCCCCATCCCCAAATATCCCCGGCGCGATCGCTAAGTTAATCATTATCTGCGCAAGCTTCGGCGGAAGCATTCCTGAAAAATCATCGCGCGCCGGCCGCCCGTAATCTCGGAAAGACAATTCTTTAAACGGCTGAACCGCCAATGTTTTTCCAATTAATAATTTTTCCTTATCTTTAAAAATTAAAATTTCTATTCCCCTGTCTTTAAATAATTTATTCTGTTCAACCACCACGCTTGATAAAACCGGCTCGCGGCTTACAACCCAGCGGCAGCTTACATTATTTTCGCGCAAGTATTTTTTTATCTCCATGCCCAACACTTTCATATTTAATTTATAGCGGGAATAATTTGACAGGCCGAATTTGAATTTTCCTTCCCCCGGATTTAATGCCGGCAATATTTCTTTTATAATTGCTTTTTCTTTGGCCGCGGCGGAAGAAGAAATTATTTCGCCAATTTTAATAATCCCTCCCAATTTATTGATGGTTTGGGCTGCGTTGATAATTTTATCGGTATCCAATAATAAAACGTTTTCTCCCAAAATAGATAAATTACCAGCCCGACCGCTGATGTATTTATTGGCCGACAAGAAACCGTATAATTCGGCGATTGAAAGGGTTGAATTTGAGCCCAAGATAAAACAATATTTCATATAATTTAACTCTATCAGAGGTTTTCGGGATTGACAAATTTTTATATTGTGCTATAATAATTAAATCCTGCAAAGTCGGCAGGAAATAATTAATAAATGAGATCTTTCAAACCTGATGCCGAACATAAAAGGATTATCAGTTTGGAAGAAAAAAGAAAAATTATGTCGCAAGTAACAGACAAGGATTTTTTGGAGTACATCGTTAAGTCCGTCGTAGCTCATCCGGAAAATGTAGTCGTTGACAGGACTGTTGACGAAAGAGGGGTTCTTTTGACTCTTAACATTAACCCGGAAGATATGGGTTATGTGATTGGACGAAGAGGACAAACCGCACAAGCGATCAGAACTTTATTAAAGATCGTTGGCGCCAAAAATAACGCGCGCGTTAATTTAAAAATTAACGAGCCGGAAGGATCTCAAAGAGGACCGAGACGCTCGGCCGATATTGACACTTCAAGTGTTGATGACTTAAAAATTTAATAAAACCAAATTAAATACAATAAAAAGCCACAATTTTTAAATATGTGGCTTTTTATGTTATGATAACATCATAAATTATAATGCCAAAAATCAAATGCCAAACCAAATTCAAAATCAAAATGCTAAAATATATGATTTAGAAGAACGTACGGCAAAATTTGGCGAAAACATGATTGAGTTTACTAAATTATTAGAAAAAAACCCAATCAATAATCCGCTGGTAAGCCAGGTGATCAGATCAGCCACAAGTATTGGGGCAAATTATATGGAGGCTGATTGTGCTGACTCTAAAAAAGATTTTAAATATAAAATTTCTCTCTGCAAAAAGGAGGCTAAAGAAACTTGCCACTGGCTAAGAATGATTGCTAAAGCAGGCTTAACGCACGTAAATAAATGCCGTGAATTATGGAAAGAAGCCCACGAATTAACATTGATATTTTCAAAAATTATTATATCCAGCAATAATAAAGACAAATAATTTAATCATTTGAAATTGATTTGACATTTTGATTTTGTTATTTGAGTTTATATGCAGTTTAATATAATCACAATTTTCCCCGACATCTTTAATTCTTACTTCAATGAAAGCATTCTTAGGCGCGCTCAAAAAAATAAAATAATTGAAATAAAAATTCATAATTTACGGGACTGGACAACGGACAAGCATAAAACCGTTGACGATACGCCTTACGGCGGAGGCGCGGGAATGGTAATGAAAGTGGAGCCGTTGTATAAAGCTGTATCAAGTATAATGTATAATGTATTAAGGAGCGGGGATAAAA